>Ga0172369_10002962_pt1 | contig 22726 bp, 21 predicted proteins | sample LakKiv25m_FD_114539 | JGI IMG/M metagenome (GOLD analysis project Ga0172369, IMG submission 114539) | Freshwater microbial communities from Kabuno Bay, South-Kivu, Congo - kab_022012_11.25m | ecosystem: Environmental > Aquatic > Freshwater > Lake | place: Democratic Republic of the Congo...
CGTTTCCTGAGCCGTTCCCTGCCATGACCCCAGCCCGCCTGCAGCTTGCCGGCATCACCAAGCATTACCCCAACGTGGTGGCCAACCGTGCGGTGGCGCTAACCGTGCTGCCGGGGCAGATTCATGCGGTGCTGGGGGAAAACGGTGCCGGCAAATCCTCCCTGATGAAGATCATCTACGGTGCCATTCAACCCGACGCCGGGGAGATTCACTACAACGGACAGCGGGTACACATTCACAACCCGCAGCAGGCCCGCGCGCTGGGCATCAGCATGGTGTTTCAGCATTTCAGCCTGTTTGACACCCTCACTGTGGCCGAGAACGTCTGGCTCGGGCTGGACCGACACCTGAGTCTGCGCGACGTCACGCGCCGCATCGAGAGCAAGGCGGCCCAATACGGCTTGGACATTGACCCGGCGCGACCGGTGCACACTTTGAGCGTGGGCGAAATGCAGCGCGTGGAGATCATCCGCGCGCTGCTCACGCAGCCGCAGTTGCTGATTCTGGATGAACCCACCTCGGTGTTGACGCCGCAGGCGGTGGACAAGCTGTTTGTGGTGTTGCGCCAGTTGGCGGCCGAAGGCTGCAGCGTGCTGTACATCAGCCACAAGCTGCACGAGATTCGCGCGCTGTGCTCCACCTGCACCGTGTTGCGCGGCGGTCAGGTGGTGGGCAGCTGCAATCCGGCTCAGGAAAGCAATGCCTCGCTGTCGCGCCTGATGATCGGCGCCGAGCCGCCCGCGTTGACCCATCGGGCTGTTCAACCAGGGTCCGTGCTGCTGCGGGTACGCCACCTGTCGCTGCCCCGAGAAGACCAGTTTGGTGTCGATCTGGATCAGATCGACTTCGAAGTGCGCAGCGGCGAAGTGGTCGGCATTGCGGGCGTGTCGGGCAATGGTCAGCGCGAGCTGTTGCGCGCCCTGTCCGGCGAAGATTGTCGCGCGTCCCCTGAATCCATCGGCATCGGGCGCACCGACGCGGCGCAGCTGCACCCCGGACATCGCCGCGTGCTGGGCCTGCATGTGGTGCCGGAAGAGCGTTTGGGTCGTGGCGCGGTGCCGTCGCTGTCTCTGGCGCACAACCTGCTGCTGACGCGCCGGGAAGCGCTGGCATGGCCGCGTCTGGCCGGCGGCTGGATCCGCATGCGTCAGCTGGAACGCCAGACCGCCGGCATCCTGCAACGCTTTCAGGTCAAGGCTGCCGGCGTGCGCGCGGTAGCCAAGTCCTTGTCGGGTGGCAATCTGCAAAAGTTCATCATGGGGCGCGAAATCGATGCCCAGCCGCGCTTGCTGATCGTGTCGCAGCCGACCTGGGGCGTGGACGTTGGAGCGGCCGCGCAGATTCGCGCCGAAATTCTGGCGTTGCGCGACGCCGGTGGGGCTGTGCTGGTGATCAGCGAGGAACTGGACGAATTGTTTGAACTGTGTGACCGTTTGCACGTCATGGCGCGCGGCCGTCTGTCACCCCCGGTGCCGGTGGCGCAGGCCAGCGTGGCGCAGATCGGGCAGTGGATGAGCGGGTTGTGGCAGACGCAGGAGGCCGGGCATGCTGCGACTTGAAGCACGGCCCGAGCCCTCGCGCAGCTGGACGCTGGCGTCGCCGTTGCTGGCGCTGGTGCTCACAGTCTTGATCGGAGCCGGGATGTTTGTGGCCCTGGGCAAAGACCCGCTCAAGGGCTTGTCGATGTTTTTCTGGTTGCCGATCCAAAACGGCTACGCCTGGGGTGAATTGCTGGTCAAGGCCGCGCCGCTGCTGATCATTGCGCTGGGGCTGGCGGTATGTTTTCGCTCCAACGTCTGGAACATTGGCGCTGAAGGCCAGTACATCGTGGGCGGCATCTTTGCCGCCGGTGTGGCCTTGCTGGCCGACTCCACCACGGGGGGCTGGATCGTGCTGCCGATTTTGCTGGCCGGTGTGCTGGGCGGACTGTTCTGGGCGGGGCTGACGGCTTGGCTGCGCGTCCGTTTTCACGCCAATGAAATCCTGGTCAGTCTGATGTTGGTGTACGTGGCGGTGCAGGTGCTGAGTTATCTGGTGGGTGGGCCGTGGAAAGACCCGCTGGGCTTCAATTTTCCGCAGACCCGCACCTTTGAGGCGGTGACGCGCGTCCCACGTTTGTTTGCGGGATCGCGGGTGCATATCGGTGCGCTGCTGGCGCTGCTGGGGGTGTTGGCGCTATGGGTGTTCCTGTTTCGTACTCGCTTGGGCTTTGCCTTGCGGGTGGGGGGGCTGGCGCCTGCGGCAGCACGTTACGCCGGGTTTTCGTCGCGTCGGGCCTTGTGGTCGGCGTTGCTGATTTCGGGCGGTTGCGCCGGGCTGGCGGGTGCGCTGGAGGTGGCCGGGCCAATTGGCCAGCTCACCATCTACCTGCCGGCGGGCTACGGCTTTGCTGCCATCATTGTGGCCTTTGTCGGACGGCTGCACCCGGTGGGCATGGTGTTGTCGGCGCTGTTGCTGAGCATGTTTTACATCGGCGGAGAGCTGGCGCAGTCGCGGCTGGGCATGACCAAGGCGCTGACCGGTGTATTCCAGGGGCTGCTGCTGTTTTGCTTGCTAGCCTGTGATACCTTGATCAACTACCGCTTGGCGTGGCGGCGGGCCTGGGGGCGCTGATGGAAGCCTACGCGCTGTTGTTGGCTTCGACGCTCAACGCCGGTACCGTGCTGGCGATCGCGGCGCTGGGCTTGTTGATCAATGAAAAAGCCGGCATCGTCAATCTGGGGGCTGAAGGCATGATGTTGTGCGCAGCCATCGCCGGCTACGCCACGGTGGTCGCCACCGGTTCGGATGCGCTGGGCTTTCTGGCCGGGGCGGCCAGTGGCGCCGCGCTGGCGCTGGTGTTTGGCTGGCTGGTGATCTGGCTCAACACCAATCAATACGCCACCGGGCTGGCGTTGACGCTGTTCGGTACCGGGTTCTCGGCCTTTGTTGGCGCCGGTTTCGTGCAGGCGCGCATTCCTGAACGCAGCGCCTTCGCCATTCCCGGTCTGACCGATCTGCCCTGGATTGGGCCGGCGCTGTTTCGTCACCATCCGATGGTGTATCTGACGGTATTGCTGACGCTGGGGTTGATCTGGTTTCTGTACCGTTCGCGGGCGGGTCTGGTGGTGCGCAGCGTGGGTGAAAACCCGGAAGCCGCGCACGCCTTGGGCTATTCGGTGCGGCGCATTCGCCTGGGGGCGGTGTTGGCCGGGGGCGCCCTGTGTGGCCTGGCGGGAGCCTATCTGTCCTTGGTGTACACCCCGTTATGGGTGGAAGGCATGGTGGCCGGCAAAGGCTGGATTGCGTTGGCGCTGACCACGTTTGCCACCTGGCGGCCCGCGCGCGTGTTGTTGGGGGCGTACCTGTTCGGTGGCGTCACCATGCTGCAATTTCATCTGCAGGGTCAGGGCGTCGAGTGGCCCAGTCAGTTGCTCAGCAGCCTGCCGTATGTGGCCACCATCGGGGTGCTGGCGTTGATTTCGCGCAATCCGCAATGGATTCGCGTCAACATGCCGGCCAGCCTGGGAAAGCCCTTTTACCCGGGTTCCTGACCGTCTGCGACGGTGTCATGGTGGTGGGCGCCAGGATCATAATCACGCTTTTGTTCAACCGTCGTAACCCTTTTACAGGACTTGAAATGATTGATCTGCACAAACGCTCGCTGCTCCAACTGGTGGCCTTGTCGGTCGTGGCTTCGACTGTATTGGTCGGTTGCGGCAAGAAAGAAGAAGCAGCGCCCGCTGCTGCACCGGTTGCGGCCCCGACACCGGCCAAGCCCGATCCGCTGAAGATTGCCTTTGCCTACGTGGGACCCGTGGGCGACGGCGGCTGGTCGTTTGCCCACGACAACGGGCGCAAGGCGATCGAAAAGGAATTCGGGGACCGTGTCCTGACCACGTTTGTCGAAAGCGTGCCCGAATCGGCAGATGCGGAACGCGTCATCCGCGATCTGGCTGGACAGGGCAACAAGCTGATCTTCGGCACCACGTTCGGCTACATGGAGCCCATGCTCAAACTGGCGGGCGAACTCAAGGACGTGAAGTTCGAACACGCTACTGGCTACAAGCAGGCCGATAACCTGCGCACCTATGACAGCCGCACCTACGAAGGCGCCTACATGGCCGGCATCATCGCCGGCAAGATGACCAAGAGCAACACGCTGGGTGTGGTGGCGTCGATCCCGATTCCGGAAGTGATCCGCAACATCAACAGCTTCACGCTGGGGGCGCAGCTTTCCAACCCCAAGGTCAGGACCAAGGTGGTCTGGGTCAACGGCTGGTTTGACCCGCCCAAGGAAACCGAAGCCGCTACCAGCCTGATCAACGGCGGTGCCGACGTGTTGTTCCAGAACACCGATTCACCGGCCGTGCTGAAAACCGCCGAAGCCAAGGGCAAACGCGCCTTTGGCTGGGATTCCGACATGACGGCTTATGGCCCCAAGGCGCACCTAGCTTCCAGCATCATCAACTGGGGCCCGTATTACATCAAGGCCACCCAAGAAGCGCTGGATGGTTCGTGGAAAGGCGGCAGTCACAGCTGGTGGGGTGTGAAGGAAGGCGCCATCGACATCGTGTCGATTGCCGACGACGTGCCCGCTGAAACCAAAGCCAAGGTCGAAGAAGTCAAGAAGGGTCTGGCCGACGGCAGCTACGCCATCTGGAAAGGCCCGCTGAACAACAACGCCGGCAAGGAAGTGCTGGCCAAGGATGCGGTGGCCGACGATCAATTCCTTAGTGGCATCAACTTCTTCGTCAAGGGTGTGGAAGGCAAGGTACCGGGCGCCAAGTAGGCCGCGGTGCGCGCATGAAAAAAGCCGCCTGAAGGCGGCTTTTTTATTGGCGGGGACAGGACAGGTTGATCAGCGAACAGGAACCCACAACTACAGGCGTGGCAGCATGGCGCGGTAGGGCGCCAGCAGCACAGCAGCCATCAGCCACTTGATGCTCAGGTCGCCAGCGGCCAGCGTCAGCCAGTTCAGGTCGGAGCCGTAGAACGCCAGAAAGAAAAAGATGCCGGTGTCGACGATCGATGCAATGAACGAGCCGATCAGCGGCGCCTTCCACCAGCTCATGGCACGTAGCTTGTTGAAAGCCACGATGTCCAGCAATTGACCGAGGATGAATGCAGTGCCGGAGGCCACCGCAATGCGCCACGGCGCCACCGCCAGCGACACGACTACCGCAATGGCAAAGCCGGTCCAGGCCACGCGTCGTGCTGCGGCGTTTCCCACCGCCCGGTTGGTCAGATCGGTCACCAGAAACGCTACCGGGAAGGTGAATGCACCCCAAGTCAACCAGTCGTTGATCGGGAATTGCACCAGGTAGTTGGAGGCGACGATCACCAGCAACATGGCCAAAATCGGGCGCCAGAGCAGAAACAGAGGGAGAGTCGGAGGAGTCTTCATTCCCCGATTATCGATGATGGAGTCGGCCCGGTTCGGCTGCTTACAATCCGCGCAACCCCAGGAGCCCCGTTTTCATGAGCATCAAGAGCGACAAGTGGATTCGCCGCATGGCCGAGCAGCACGGCATGATCGAACCGTTTGAACCCGGTCAGATCCGCCAGCGTGACGGCCACAAGATCATCAGCTACGGCACCAGCAGCTACGGCTACGACATCCGCTGCGCGCCCGAATTCAAGGTCTTCACCAACATCCACAGCACGGTGGTGGACCCCAAGAATTTTGACGAAAAGAGCTTTGTCGATTTCAACGATGACGTCTGCATCATTCCGCCCAACAGCTTTGCGCTGGCGCGCACGATGGAGTATTTCCGCATCCCGCGCAATGTGTTGACGGTCTGCTTGGGCAAAAGCACGTACGCACGCTGCGGCATCATCGTCAACGTGACCCCGTTCGAGCCCGAATGGGAGGGCTATGTGACGCTGGAATTCAGCAACACCACGCCGCTGCCGGCCAAAATCTACGCCGGTGAAGGCTGCGCACAGGTGCTGTTCTTTGAAAGTGACAAAGACGATGTGTGCGAAACCAGCTACAAGGACCGCGGGGGCAAATACCAAGGCCAGCGTGGTGTGACGCTGCCCAAGGCGTGAACTTCAGGAACGTGCCATGAAGTGGGAAGGCAATCGCGAGTCGGACAACGTGGAAGACCGTCGCAGCGGCGGTTTTGCAGGCGGTGGGCGGCGACTGGGCATCGGCTCCATCGCGATCGCGCTGGTCGCGTCGTATTTTCTGGGCGTCAACCCCATGACGGTGTTGAATATCCTGGGTGGCGGACAGCCCCCCGATACGGCGTCGGCCCCCGCGCAGCGCCCGCCTGCGGATGACCGCATGGCCCGGTTTGTATCCACTGTGCTGGCCGATACCGAAGACGTGTGGAAAGACGTGTTTGCCCAGGGTGGTGCGTCTTACCAAGACCCCAAGCTGGTGTTGTTCAGGGGTGCAACGCCAACCGCCTGCGGACAAGGTCAGGCGGCGATGGGCCCGTTTTATTGCCCGCCCGATCGCAAGGTCTACATCGACCTGGATTTTTACGAAACGCTGCAAAACCGTCTGGGTGCGCCGGGCGACTTCGCGCAAGCCTACGTGATTGCCCATGAGGTGGGTCATCACGTGCAAAACCTGTTGGGCATCACTCAGCGCATGGAGCAGGCGCGCGAACGTGTCAGTCAGGTTGAATACAACGCGCTGAGCGTACGGCTGGAACTGCAGGCCGACTGTCTGGCCGGCGTCTGGGCGCACCACGCGCAGGCGTCGCGCCAACTGCTGGAACAGGGGGATGTAGAGGAAGCCATGAACGCCGCTGCAAAAATTGGCGACGACGCCCTGCAACGCGCTGGCGGGGGCGCGGTGGTGCCCGAGAGCTTTACCCATGGCAGCAGCGCACAACGCCAGCGTTGGTTCAGCACCGGGTTGCAATACGGCAGCGTCAAGCGCTGCGATACCTTTGCTGCCCGTCCTCTCTGAGGCTTCTGCGATAATCCACGCAACGCAACGCGACCCGACCCTGAATCGCAGGGTGCACCCAGCTATCGGCTTGATAGCAACTGAGGCCCAGCTTCAATGACCGAATCCACCCCTGATCTTTCCCAACCGCTTACCGCCGACACCCCTGTCATGGCGTTTGCCCAGCTGCAATTGGCCGCCCCGCTGGCGCGTGCTGTCGCCGAAATGGGCTACGAAACCATGACGCCGATCCAGGCGCAGGCCATTCCGGTGGTGCTGCAAGGGCGCGACGTGATGGGCGCCGCGCAGACCGGCACCGGCAAAACGGCAGCGTTTGCCCTGCCGCTGATGCAGCGCATGCTCCAGCACGAAAACGCCTCCACCTCGCCGGCGCGGCACCCGGTGCGGGCGTTGGTGTTGCTGCCCACGCGTGAATTGGCCGACCAGGTGGCCGAACAGGTCAAGCTGTATGGCAAGTACACGCAGCTGCGCAGCGCGGTAGTGTTTGGCGGCATCGACATGAAGCCGCAAACCGCGGAGCTGAAAAAGGGGGTCGAGGTGCTGGTGGCCACGCCAGGGCGCCTGTTGGACCACATCGAGGCCAAGAACTGCGTACTCAATCAGGTCGAGTACGTGGTGCTGGACGAAGCTGACCGCATGCTTGACATCGGCTTTCTGCCCGACTTGCAGCGCATCTTGAGTTTCTTGCCCAAACAACGGACCACGTTGTTGTTTTCGGCCACGTTCTCGCCCGAAATCAAACGGCTGGCCAGCAGCTACCTGCAAAATCCGGTCACCGTGGAGGTGGCGCGCTCCAATGCCACGGCGTCCACCATCGAGCAGCACTTTTACAGCGTGGGCGACGACGACAAGCGCCGGGCGTTGCATCAGATTCTGAAGGCGCGCAACCTCAAGCAGGCGTTTGTATTTGTCAACAGCAAGCTGGGCTGCGCCCGGTTGGCCCGGTCGCTTGAACGCGAAGGCCTCAAGACCACCGCGCTGCACGGCGACAAGAGCCAGGATGAGCGACTGAAAGCACTGGAAGCCTTCAAAAGCGGCGAGGTGGATTTGCTCGTGGCCACCGACGTGGCTGCGCGTGGCCTGGACATCAAGGACGTGCCGGCGGTGTTCAACTTCGACATTCCGTTTCATGCGGAAGACTATGTGCACCGCATCGGTCGCACTGGCCGTGCCGGAGCCACCGGTTTGGCGGTGACATTCGTCACCCGCGCCGATACGCGGCTGGTGGCCGACGTGGAAAAACTGCTCAAGACACGCATCGAACTGGAACCCATCGAGTTCGACGGCGAGCAGCCTGACATTCACCGTCAGGGCCGGATCAACGACGGTCACCGCATGTACCAGCACCCCGAAGGGCGTGCCGAACGCAGCGAGTCGCGCACCCCCGCTGCGCGCAATGAGCACCGGCGCAGACCGTCGGCGCCGGTGGATCCGTTTTTTGACAAACCATATGAGCCCACGCTGGCGGGAGACGCAGCACCGTCCTGGGAAGCCGCCGCACCCAAGCCGTCCGCGCGCAGCGTGTCCTCCAACATCAAGACCAAACGCAAGGTGGCCGCGCTGTTTGGCGGCAGTTGAGCGCGCTCAGGCTCCGGGGCGCTGGGCTTGTGAGCAGGCGACTTGGATCACTTCCACGCGCGGGTGTTGGCCGCTTTCGTTCAGGCGGGCCGCTGTCAGTTGTCCGCCCCAGACGCAACCTGTATCCAGTCCCAGCAGGTTGTCGCGTTGCAGCAGACCCAGGGTGGACCAATGGCCAAAGGCTACCGTGACGTCTGCGCTTTGTCGACCCGGCACGTCAAACCACGGCAGGTAACCCGCCGGCGCTTGGTCCGGTCCGTCGGCCACTGCGAATTCCATGGTGCCCGCTGGCGTGCAAAAGCGCAACCGTGTGAGCGCGTTGACGATGACGCGCAGGCGCTCAATGCCCTGCAACCGGTCATCCCATTGCGTCGGCGCATTGCCGTACATCTGATGCAGAAATTCCGGCAACTGCGGGCCGCGCAGAACCGTCTCAACTTCTCCTGCCAGCGCCAGCGTCTGGCGGGCGCTCCACGCCGGCAGAACACCGGCGTGCACCAGCAGATACGTGGTGCCCGCGTGGCACAGCTGAAGGGCCAGACTTTGCTGGCGCAGCCAGTCCAGCAGCGCCGGGCGGTCTGGGGCTTGCAACAGGGCGTTGAGCGTATCGCTTCTGCCGGGTTGGCGCGCGCCGTGCGCCACGGCCAGCAGATGAAGGTCGTGGTTGCCCAGCAGGCAGTGGGTCGAGCCGGCGAAACCGATCAGTCGGCGCAGCACACCGGCCGAGTCGGGGCCACGGTTGACCAGATCGCCCAGCAGATACAAGGTGTCGCGGCTGGGTGAAAAATCAATGCGATCCAACAGGTTTTGCAACGCGCCGTCGCAGCCTTGAAGATCACCGATAAGGTACAGTGCCATGATGAGAACGCCTATCCGAATTGCATGGAATTGTTGCTGATTGTCCTGCTGACGCTGCTCAACGGCGTGTTTGCCATGTCGGAGCTGGCGCTGGCGGCCAGCCGCAAGGTGCGCCTGTCGTCCATGGCCGATGACGGCGACAAGGGGGCGCAGGCGGCGTTGTTGCTACTGGACAACCCGAACCGGTTTTTGTCCACCGTTCAAATCGGCATCACCTCCATCGGGGTGCTCAATGGCATTGTGGGAGAAGCGGCGTTCAGCGAGGGTTTGGCCCTCTGGCTGGAGTCGTTGGGTTTGTCTGAATCGGTGGCTTCGGTGTCGGCCACGGCGCTCGTGGTGACGCTGATCACCTACACCACCATCCTCTTCGGTGAACTGGTGCCCAAGCGTATCGGGCAACTTTACGCCGAGCAGGTGTCGCGCGTGGTGTCTCGGCCCATGGTGTGGCTGGCACGGGTGGCCGGACCGTTTGTGAAATTGCTCTCGGGCAGCACGGCGGCCATCCTGAAACTGATGCGCATCGATACCAACGCCGAGCGCGCCGTGACCGAAGAAGAAATCAGTGCCAGCCTGGAAGAGGGGGTGGACGCCGGTTTGATCGAAGAGCACGAGCACCGCATGGTTCGCAATGTGTTCGGGTTGGATGAGCGGCCGCTGGTGTCGTTGATGGTGCCGCGTGCCGAAGTGGATTGGCTCGACGCCGATCTGACCGTGGTGCAGGCCTTGCAGCAGCTGGGGGTCACCAGCCATCGCGCGCATTCGTGGTATCCGGTGTGTCGGGGGTCGCTCGACGACGTGCTGGGCAAGATCAGTGTGGCGCGTCTGCTGGAACTGGGCGTACAGGCTCCCGGCACGCTGGCCGATTACGTCAGCGTGGCGGCTTTCGTGCCCGAGACCCTGACTGGTATGGAGCTGTTGGAACAGTTCCGCGCCAAGCTCGGGCGTCTGGTGCTGGTGGTGGACGAATATGGCGTGGTACAGGGGTTGCTGACACCGCATGATTTGCTGGAGGCTATCACCGGCGAGTTGACGCCCAGCGTCAAGAGCGACGCCTGGGCGGTGGCGCGCGAGGACGGCAGCTGGCTGCTGGATGGCGCCATGCCGGTGAGCGAGCTCAAGGCACGGCTGGACATTGAAGCCCTGCCCGGCGAAGAGCGCGGGCGCTACAACACGCTGGCGGGGTTGCTGATGGCCGTCAGCGGCCGCCTGCCCGGCGTGTCGGAGCAGATTGTCTGCGCGGGCTGGCGTTTCGAAGTCGTGGATCTGGACGGCAAGCGTATCGACAAGGTGTGGGCGCGAGCCGATCAGGCGCGGCCCGACCAGCGGTAAGCCAGCAAGCCGATCATTTCGTGCAGGGCCAGGTGCCATTTGCGCACCCCCTGATGCATGGTGTATTGCAGCCACGGCGTTTCGTTGCCGGTGCGGAAATCGACCGGGTAGGCCGTCACGTTCCAGCCGGTGTGACGAAACGTGGCCATCGAGCGGGGCATGTGCATGGCACTGGTCAACAGCAGCCACGGCTGCGTGGCATCCACGCCGGGCAACTGGCGGCTCAACAGAGCGTTTTCGTAGGTGGTCCGCGATGCCGCTTCCAGCAAGATCTGTGTCATGGGGACGCCTTGAGCGCTGAAGAAAATGCGGGCCCGTTCAGCCTCTGACCGACCGGAGCCGAACAACTCGCCTTCACCACCGGTGAACAACAACTTCAGGTTCGGTTGGCTGCGCAGCAGGGCCACCGCCTCGGTCATGCGCTCAGCGCCGTCATTGAGGGCGCTCTGCCCCGGCACGGTCCAGACGTAACTGCTTTCCAGGGCACCGCCCAGCACGATCACTCCCACGTAGTGGCCAGGCAGGTGGTCACGCGCCAGCGGCGGAAATTGGCGCTCCAGCTGGCGCAGCAGCGCATCGGGCAAGGGTTCCCAGCCCAGCAACAGCAACAACGCCAGGGCTGCGGCCAACAGCCGCTGGCCCCGCAGCGGGTGGCGACGCAGCACCCACAGGGCCACGAGCAGCAACAGAGCCACCCAGGCCAGCGGCTGGGTCAGAAAAGCAAGGAATTTGGCGGCAATGAACATGGCTCAACTGTGGGGAAATCAAGCGGGGAAAACCACATCGACCTGTGCCCCACCCAGTGCGGCCCGTGAAAATTCGAGGTGCCCCCCCAGACCCTCCACCAAGTCGCGCACCACGGCCAAGCCAATGCCGTGACCCGGCACCTGCTCATCCTGGCGCACCCGGCGTTGGCCGACCTGGCTGGGGTCTTTGAATCCTGGACCATTGTCCATCACACGCAGATGCAGCTGTCCGTCTTCCAGCCACAGGCGCACTTGCACACGGTCACGCGCCCATTTGGCGGCGTTGTCCAGCAGATTGCCCAGCATCTCGAAGGCGTTGGCTTCGGTGATACGCCAACTCAGCGTCGGGTCGCAGTCGAGCTGCCAGTTCAGCGGCTTGTCTGCATGCACTTTGCGCAGGCTCTCGGTCACGCGCTGCAGAATGGGCTGGAGCAACAGTGCCGGGGTAAAGCGCGCGGCGCCATCGGCGCCGGCGCGACCGAGCTGGTGCACCACGATGTCGTCCATGCGCTGCACCTGTTGCCTGACCTGTGTGGCCAGTTCATCGGGCTGCTCCAGGCTGGCGCGCAGCACCGCCAGCGGCGTTTTCAGGCTGTGCGCCAGATCGTCCAGCGCTTGACGAAACCGCGTCTGGCGTGCGCGTTCCTGCTCGATCAGCAGGTTCAGGTTGCGGCCCAATCCATCGAGTTCGCGCGGGTAGCGGCCTTCCAGTCGGCTCTGGTCACCGTGCTCGATATGGCGGATTTCCTGCGCCATCCGCTGCAATGGCCGTAAGGCCTGGTGCAGCACCAGCCACTGCGTCAGCAGCAGCAGTACCGCGGTAGTGCCCAGCCAGCTCCAGAGCGTGCGGTCGAAGGCGGCCAGTTCCTGATCCAGCGCCGATTTGTCCTCCAGGACGGTGAAGGTCAGGGTCAACGCTTGGGCAGACGTGGCCCACAGCACGGTCACGCTGGCGCGCAGGTCGGTGCCGGGGGAGTAGGGTGCCCTACTGGTCGGACGTGGCGCCACGTCAAACCGCCATTGGCCAGGGGACGCTACGGCGTCTGTGGAAGCGGGGCTTGAGAAAGGGGCTGATTGCCAGAGGGTGCGGCCATTGTGGTCGGAAATGAGGGCGACCAAACCGGAATCCGGCATAGACAGCCGTGGTTCAGCCAGGGCGGCGGGCATTTGCAGGGCCCCCGTGTCGTCCAGCTCGGCGGCGGCCATCAGCAGGTAAATGGTGGTTTGCAGTCGCGCGTGGTGCTGTGCCAGTACGCTGTCGGCGTGGGCCCGTTGCACCGCCCAGCCAGCGCCGGCCAGAAACACCACCAGCACCAGGGTGGCGCCCAGGATCAAGCGGGTGCGGATCGACCAGTGGGCGCTCACGTGGCAGCGAAGCGGTAACCACGACCGCGCAGGGTTTCGATCGGGGCCAGGGTGCCGGTGGGGTCGAGCTTGCGCCGTAGCCGTGCGATCAGCACTTCCAGCACATTGCTGTCGCGGTCTTCGTCGTGAGGGTACAGGTAGTCGGTCAGTTCCTGCTTGCTGACCACATGCCCGCGCTGACGCACCAGCATTTCCAGCAGCCGGTATTCGAACGTGGTCAGTTCCAGCGGCTGGGCTTCATGCGTGACCGTTTGGGCACTGAAATCGAGCGTCCAGGGCCCCACCTGCAACACCTGGGAAGTGGCTTGGAGGGCGCGGCGCAGAAGTGCCTTGATGCGCGCGGCCAGTTCGGGGTATTCAAAGGGTTTGACCAGGTAGTCGTCGGCACCGGCTTCCAGTCCCTTGACCTTGTCTTGCCAACTGCCGCGCGCCGTCAGCACCAGAATCGGAAGTGTTTTGCCCTGTGCACGCAACGACGAGATCACCTGAATGCCGTCCAGCCGAGGCAAGCCCAGGTCGACAATGGCCAGGTCCAGCGGGTATTCGCGCGCCAGATACAGTCCCTCTTCGCCGTCGGCGGCCACATCCACCCGGTAACCATCGGCCTGCAAGCGGCGTTGCAGCGTCAGACGCAGAGCGGGCTCGTCTTCGATCAGCAGCAAACGCATGGGAAAAAGCGGGCGTGGTCAGCGGGTGCGGCCACTGGCCACTTCAATCAGGATGACCTTGACTTCACCGTTGCCGGTCAGGATCTTCACGCGCCAGACCGGCTGGCCATCCACCCGGCCGGACTGCACGGCCAGCACGCGCGCGCCAGCGCCACCGTGCTCCTGGGCAATGGCGGCGGCCTGGTCGCGGCTGACGTCGGCCCAGGCCGGTGGGCACAACGCCAGCAACAGCGTCAGCAAAAGGGCGGAGGCAAACTTCATGCGAGTGCAAGTGAGTGCGAGCAGGCCTTCGATGTTACCCGCGCAACAGCGGTCATTGTTCGATCGGATCGACCGAGACGCGCACCAGCAAACGTTCGCCCGGATGCTGGCGTGTCACGGTGGTATAGGTCTGGCCGCGGTATTCGTAGGCAACCCGGTAGCCGGTCAGGCGCGCTTGCTGGTCGTACACGGTGCGGCATTGCTGCACCTGGCGGTGCGCTACCTCGGCGCCACGGCCATCGTCTTCCAGCCGGCGAAAACGTTCTTCGTGTTGGTCGCCCGCCATGGCACCCAGCACCACGCCCAGTGCGGTCGCGGCATCCTTGCCCGCGCCGCCCCCGAACTGGTGACCGATGACACCACCGGCCAAGCCACCGATGATGGCCGGCGCGTAGTTGCGTTCATGGCGGCGATCCGACCCGCGCCGCACCGGCTCTTGCACCCAGTGGCTGGTGCATTCCTGGCGTGGCACGCTGATGTTTTCGGTCATGGGTTCGGCGCTGCGCACGCGGGCCTGGTCAGTGAAGCTCTGGGCCATCACGGCAGCCGTGGCGCTGGCCAGCACAGAGGCGATGAGAATGCGTTTCATGGAGTGCTCCTTTCAGGTTGGGATGGCTGGCAGTGTGATCCCGCCGTCCTGAACCGAAGCTGAACGAAACGCAAAAAGTGGGAGTGATTTATACGGCCGGGCTGGCGGTATCAGCCAGACGACGGCAATCATCGATCAGGCGTTTGATACGTTCGTTGCCGGGGTCGGTGTGCAATGCCTGTTCCAGCAGCTGCAAGGCACTTTGCGCCTGGCCGCGCGCCTGGTGTACCTTGGCCAATCCCAACGTGGCGTACAGGTCTGCCCCCTGAGCCAGGGCCAGCTGGTAAGAGGCCAAGGCGTCATCGAACCGGCCGAGCAGGCGAAGGGCGTCGCCGGCGCGCGTAAGCACGACCTTGTTATTGGGCTGTAGCGCCAGGATCTGCCGCCAGTACTGCAAAGACCGTTCAGGTTGATGCAGACCCCGATGGCAGTCGGCCAGGCCATACAGGGCGTAAGTGTTGTTGGACTCCAGTGCCAGCGCGCGCTGGTAATACGGAAGGGCCGCTTCGAAGTGCAGCAATTTGCGTTCGCAATTGCCCAGATTGGTCAGCAAGCGCACGTCCACCCGGGTCGGATCTGCCAAACTGGCGCTGTTCCAGCAGGTCAGTGCCTGGGCGTAATCTTTCATGTCGTAGTGCACGTAGCCCAGCCCGATCAAGGCAAAGGCGTGCTGCGGATCGATCTCCAACGCTTTCTGGTAGGTCTGACAGGCCAGTTCGCATTGGCCTGATTTGCGGTACGCGTCGGCCATGCGTGTCAGCACCGACAAGTCATTGGCGTCGAGCTTGAGGCATTTCTTCCAGATCGATAGCGCCTTGGGCAACTGGGCATCGGCCCGGTAGGTATCGGCCAAGCCGATCAGCGCGACGTGGTTGTAAGGGGCTACCTCCAGACAACGCAGGTACCAGCGTTCGGCTTCTTTCCACTGCGCGTGTCGGCCCGCCACGCGCGCCATTCCCACCAATGCATAGGTATTGGTGGGTTCCAGCTCGATCATTTCCTGGTAGGTCTGCTGCGCCGCATCGATCTCGCCATTTTTCAGCTGTTGACTGCCTTTGCGCGACAGTTGCACCAACAGGTTACCGCCGTCAAATGCAGCAAATTGCGAGGCCAGGGCGGGCGGGCGGGACGGGGTGGGTTTGGTCACGTTTGAATGCGTTGAAGTGCAGGCGCATGATAGCCATTTGCCGCGATTGCGTACACATTTTGTGACAACTGGGCCCATTCCTGCGCCCAATGGATCAACGCGGTGGGAGCGGGACCCGGGTGCGGGGACAGCCCCAGATGACTGGCGGCCGAAACCAGGGCTGCCAAGGGACGGTCGGTATCGATGGCCGGTGCGCCGTTGTGCTTGCTGAGCTTTTCGCCATGGGGCCCCAGCACCAGCGGCGTATGCAGGTAACGCGGGGTGGGCAGATGAAGCGCGCGCTGCAACACCATTTGGCGCGCGGTGTTGTCGGCCAGATCATGACCACGCACCACGTCGGTGACGCCTTGTGCGGCGTCATCCACCACCACCGCCAGCTGGTAGGCGAAGTCGCCGCCGGCGCGACGCAGCACAAAGTCGCCCACCTCGGTGGCCACATCCTGCTGTTGGGGGCCCAGCCGCCGGTCCCGCCACTGAATCCTACCTTCGGCCTTGAAGCGCCAGACCCGCGCCGTCCGGCCCTTGAGCCCGTTGCGGCAGGTGCCCGGGTACACCGGCTCGGTCCCGTGAGGGCGGGTTTGCCCCAGCCGCTGCAAGGCTTGGGTAATCTGTTGGCGGCTGCATGCGCACGGGTAGGCCAAGCTGTCCAGAATCAGCTGATCCAGCGCCTGCTGGTACAGCGCTGTGCGTGCTGACTGGTACAGCACCGGGCCGTCGCTGTGCAGGCCACAGGCCGCCAGTTGACGCAGAATCACCTGGTCTGTGCCGGGTTGGCAACGCTGCCGGTCCAGGTCTTCGATGCGCACCAGCCAACGGCCCGCGTGGGCGCGGGCATCGAGCCAGCTGGCCAGTGCCGCCACCAGCGAACCGGCGTGCAAGGGGCCGCTGGGCGAGGGAGCGAAGCGCCCTACGTAGCTCTGGGATGTCTGCGGGGTCATCGGCACGGTCTCCGCCGATGTGTCAGCGCGTCAGGCGACTTGCAGTGCCAGCTCGAGTCCGGACACGAAGGCGTCTTCCACCCGGTGTCCCAGGCACCAGTCGCCGCACAGCCCGAGGCCGCTGCGCGCATCCCACAGATGACTTTTTCCCAGCGGGCGCAGGGTGCGGGCGTAGCGCCAGCGCTGGCTGTCCACGTAGGCGGGTTCAGCGCGGATGCCGGTCACTTCGGCAAAGGCTTTGAGCAATTTAGCGTGGACGCGCTGCGGGTCATCGTTCAGGTGCTCTTGCGACCAGGCCGGACTGGCTTGAACGGTCCAGCGCTCAATGGCGCTGCGCCCCGGCTTGCTCGATTCGCGTGCCAGCCAGGCAATGCGATGGTGCGTGCTGCGGGCCGCGCTCCATTGCGGGCCCAGCGTGGTCAACCCCGGTTGCACGGCTTGTGGAAACGCCAGCATCAGCGTCCAGCAGGGGGCCACCTCCACCTGGGCCAGGTCGGGCAGCCAGGCTGCACCGGACTGCGAGGCCTGCAACAGCTCGGCGGCTTGGGCGCACGGTATGGCCAGCAGCACCCGTTGGAAACCGGAAAACACATGCTGCGCGCCGTCTGCGGCTTCGGTTCGCAGTTGCCAGCCTTGCGCTTGCAGGGGGTCGGGTTCGATGCGCACCACACGCGTCTGGCATTCCACGCGGGCGCTGCGCAGCAACGGCGAAGCCCAGTCGGCCACCAGCGCGTTCATGTCCGGGCTGGCCACCCAATGCGAATCTCCCGCCGGGTGTGCAGGAGCCGAAACGTGCCCGGCTTCGTCCAGTGTCTGTATCGCGTTGGCGCTCCAGCGTTTGCAGCGTGTGGGTGTGGTCTGCAAGGCCAGGGCAAAGCGGTCATCGCGTACCGTAAAGTACTGCGCACCGAGATCAAAGGAACCGAAGGCGCTGTCGCGGGTGGCCATGCGGCCGCCCGGGCGGCGGCTTTTCTCGAACACGGTGACGTCGTGGCCGGCCTGTGTGAGGGTGCGGGCGCAGGTGATGCCGGCCATGCCGGCGCCGATGAGGGCAATACGTTGCGAAGGGCGCGAGGTGGCAGGCATGAGGCATGAGCTCCGGTTTGGGAATGCACCGACTTTACACGCCTCGCTGGCGATCCAGCAGGGCGCTGCGGGTGGCCGGGCTCTTGAGTGCTTGCAGCCACCATTGCAAGGCGCGGCCCGGCTGGGTTTTGCCGGTTTGCATCCAGGCATAGCTGACATGCACCCGCTGCAAGGGGCGGGTGATGGCTTTGACCACCAGACGGCCGGTGTCGATGTACGGGCGTGCCATGCATTCGGGCAGCGTGCCGCAGCCCAGGCCGCGCAGGTGCGCGTCCAGCTTGGCTTGCATGCTGGCGACGGTAAACACGTCTTGCCCGGCCAGCAGACCGATCGTGACGCCGCGACCCCGGCTGACACTGTCGGCCACCGCCACCGCCCGGTGGGCACGCAGCATGTCGTCGGTCAGAGGCTCGGGCAGATGTGCCAATGGGTGATGGGGCGCCACCGCATAGACAAAGCGCACATCGCCCAGCGGCGCGGTGTGCAGGCTGCCGGTGGAGATCAGGTCGGCTACGCCCAGCGCCAGGTCGGCCTGGCCGCTGGTCAAGGCTTCCAGCGTGCCTGACAGCGTTTCGTCGCGCAAACGGATCCGGGTGGGCGCTTGCAAGGCAAAAAATTGGTCGCATAGCTCCAGCACGGTGGTCTGGGCAATGATGCTGTCCACCGCGAGGGTGAATTGCGGCTCCCATCCGGTGGCCACGCGTTTGACCCGGTTGGCCACGGCGTCGATGTCGTTGAGCAGACGCGCCCCCTCGCGCAACAATTCGCGCCCGGCATCGGTCAGTCGCACCTGGCGGGAGCGGCGGTCGAACAGCAGCACGTCCAGCGCGTCTTCGATCTGGCGCACCCGGTAGGTGAGTGCACTGGGCACCATGCCGAGCTGGCGGGCGGTGGCGGCCAGACTGCCGGTGTCGGACACGACTTGCAGCATGGACAAGGCATCGGGGGTCAGGACCTGGCGGGCAGAGGACATGGGATCCGTCTTTCAGTTCAATTCATTTGAATGATGCCATCAAATTCGATCACCCCGGGCACCCGGGTGCCGCCGTACAGTTCACCCCATGATCACTCAACGCCTTTCTGCAGATCGCGGCTTTGCCGACCACGGCTGGCTCAAGTCGTATCACAGCTTTTCGTTTGCCGGTTACTACGACCCTCAGCACATGGGCTGGGGCAACCTGCGCGTCATCAACGAAGACTGGATCGCCCCCGGCACCGGCTTTGGCATGCACGGCCACCGCGACATGGAAATCGTCACCTACGTGCTGGAAGGCGCACTGGCGCATCAAGACAGCATGGGGCACGTGGAAACCATCGCCCCCGGTGAGGTGCAGCGCATGAGCGCGGGCACGGGTGTGCGCCACAGCGAGTTCAATCACGCGCCTGATGCCACCACGCACCTGTTGCAAATCTGGATCGAGCCGAATGTGATCGGGGTGACGCCCAGTTACGAGCAAAAGACGATTGCCTCCGCAGACAAGCAAGGCCGTTTGTGCCTGGTGGCCGCGCCCGAGGCTGAGCGCGGCGTGGTGCGCATTCATGCCGATGCCCGGCTGTACGCGGGGCTATTTGATGCCGGGCAAACTGCAACGCTTGCGTTGGATGCGGGTCGCAAAGCCTATGTGCACTTGGTGCGCGGTCAATTGACCGTGAACGGTGTGGCTTTGCACACCGGCGACGCAGCGCTGCTGGCTGATGAGGCCGCCGTGACGCTGACCGATGCGAACAGCGCCGAAGTGCTGGTGTTTGACCTGAGTGCCTGAATCGATTTTTTTGTTGACCAACCCCTAGGAGTTTCATCATGGCGAAAGTTGTTGTTGTATTTCATTCCGGCTATGGCCACACGCTGCGCATGGCGCAGTCCGTTGCTGAAGGCGCGGGTGCCGAACTGGTGCCGATCGACGCCGAAGGCAATGTGTCTGAAGCCGGTTGGGCCGCGCTGGGTGCGGCGGATGCCATCATCATGGGCAGCCCCACCTACATGGGAAGCGTGAGCTGGCAGTTCAAGAAGTTTGCCGACGCCTCCAGCAAACCCTGGTTCGGCCAGGCTTGGAAAGACAAGCTGTTTGCCGGCTTTACCAACAGCGCGACCATGAACGGCGACAAGCACAGCACGCTGCACTACCTGTTTACGCTGGCCATGCAACACAGCGGCATCTGGGTCGGCACGGGCATGATGCCCAGCAACGCCAAGGCCGCGCAGCGCAACGACGTCAACTACGTCGGTTCGTTTGCCGGTGCCATGGCGCAGTCGCCGTCGGACGCATCGCCCGCCGAAATGTTGCCGGGTGACCTGGAGACCGCGCGCCTGTTCGGTCAGCGGGTGGCCGCCGTGGCCGCGCGCCTGAAACCCTGAGTCTCACACGCAACACGATAGCGCCCTTCTGAGGCGCTGTCGGTGTTGTCGGCACTGTGCCGGTGCACAATGAAGCTTCAGTCAAAAAAAGAATGAAGCATCATGAACTCCTCCCCTAGTGCCCGCCGCAGCGTTGGTGCGGACGTGTCGCTGGCGTTGTTGGCGCTGGCGTTGACCGGTTCGCTGTCTCCCAGTCGAGCCGCTGGTGTCTTGTCGGAACAGGATTACCTGATCGACATGCCCGTGGTGTTGAGCGTGTCACGACTGGCGCAGCGGCTGGATGAGACGCCCGGTGCGGTCACCATTCTGGATCGCGACATGCTGCGACGCAGTGGCGCCCGCGACGTGGCGGATGCCTTGCGCCTGGTGCCAGGGTTCCAGACCAGCACCTCGTTTGAAAGCATTGCGCCGCTGGCCAGCTACCACGGCAAGTTTGACGACTATTCCAACCGTCTGGAATTGATGATCGATGGCCGTTCGGCCTATTCCACCTACTTTATTGGCAGCGTGGGGCCGGGCTTGCAGACGATGGCGCTGGAAGATATCGAGCGCATCGAGGTGCTGCGCGGGTCGAACTCCGCAGCGTACGGCGCGCGCGCCATCCTGGGCGTGATCAACATCGTGACGCGCCACAGCGCCGACACCTTGGGCGCGCAAGGCGCCGTGACGGTCGGCGAAAACGGCGTGCGTGATGCGCAAGCCCGCCTCGGCTGGGAGAGTGCAGCGTCCACCTACCGACTGACAGTCGATCGCCGCGCTGACGAAGGGCTGACCGGTGCCTTTGGAGCCAACCGGATCGAGCGCGTCAATTTCCGTGCTGACACTGCGCTACAGGCTGGTTCTGAATTGCAATGGCGAGCGGGTTATCTGTCGATCGATGCAGGCAAAGGTCGCATCAATGAAGTGGAAAACCCGGCCCGACCGACCCAATTTGCATCGGCCTACCTGCAAGTCGATTACCGTCTGGCGTTGGGTTTGGACAGCGACCTGGCGCTGCGCTTCTCGCATGGACAGGAGACTTACCAGGAAGACTATTTGTACGCCCTGACCAATCTGCCATTGCCCTTGGGTTCGCTTTATGGGCCTCAAGATTTTTACACCGTCAATTCTGGGGGCAGTGCGCGCAACGACGTGCTGACCGTGCAGCACAGCATTCGCGCCAACCCCACCACGCGCCTGGTGTGGGGGGGCGAATACCGCAATGAACAGGTGCAATCCATCGCCTTGTTCAATACCGACCGTGCGTTGGGCACCGAATTTGTGCGATTGTTCGGCAACCTGGAGTGGCGTTTGGCCAATGACTGGTTGCTCAATGCGGGCGCTCTGGCCGAGCACAGCAGTCGCAACGGCAACACGTTGTCGCCTCGGTTGATGCTCAATTGGCACGTAACGCCGAGTCACACGGTGCGGGCCGGGGTGTCCAAGGCCTTTCGTCCCCCCAGTACCTTTGAATCTTCAGCCGATCTGCGCTACATCTGGACTGGGAACCATCCGTTCAACTGGCCTCAGGTACTTTCCTCAGGAACCGTTCAAGCTGAAACGGTGGTGGCGTCTGAACTGGGATATCTTGGTGATTTCAAAGCATGGCACGCGGCGTTGGATGTGCGGCTGTTCCACGAGCGCATCAATGGCTTCATCCGTCGCACGCAGAATACGCCGGTTGACTATTACAACAGCGAGGATTTTTCGATCCAGGGCGTTGAATACCAATTGAAGTGGCAGCCCTGGACCGACGGACAGTGGGTGTTCAGCCAGGCGCACACCGACATCGGATCAACTCTGGCGGGTGTGGGTACCGCCTATGCGGCGCCCAAGGTTGCCACGACGCTGATGTTCACGCAGGCGTTTCCGGGTGGTGTCGATCTGTCGCTGATTCATCAGAATCAAAGCGAAATGACCTTGCAAGGTTATGGCGCCGACAATCGTTTTGCCATGGCGCGCACTGACTTGCGCTTGGCCAAAGCCTTGCGCTGGGGCAGCCGACGCGGGGAAGTGGCGCTGGTGGTGCAGAACCTGGGTGATCCCTATCGGGATTTCGACAAAGCTTTTTATTTCGGACGGCGTGCTTTTGTGACGCTGCGCCTGCAGGATTGAGTCGGGCATGCTGCAGCGCCTGATGTTCCTGTTGCTGGGCTTGCTCCTGTGGGGGACATCGGGCGTGGCGTCGGCGCTGGAACCGCGACTGTGGGTGGTGCAAAGCGACACTTCGCTTGCCTATCAACAAGCCACCGAGGGACTGCTTCAGGCCTTGGCCCGTGAGGGAGTGGATGCGGCCGAGGTCGCTGTGCTGTCGGTTCCGGCTTTCCAGCAACGCAGTCAGAACCGACGGCCCAGCGCCTTGGGGGCGGCATCCGCCAGTCAGCGAGTGGTCACCCTGGGCGCAGCTGCCGCCGAAGCGGTTTTGGCGGCCAAGGGGGACTATGCGGTGCTCAGTGTGCTGGTACCGCGCCAGAGCTTTGAGCGCATGCTGCGTGTGTTGGGCAAGTCGGTGTCGACCCATCTCAGTGCGTTGTACATCGACCAGCCGCTGGTGCGCCAGTTCGCGCTGCTTCGCTTGGTCTGGCCGCAGGCCAATCGGTTGGGCGTGCTGTTGGGGCCGGACTCGGCCTCGCGTTTGCTCATGCTGCGGCGTCTGGCCACCCCGCGCCAATGGCAGGTCAATGACGCCCGGGTGGTCGATGCCCAGGACTTGTTTTCCGCCCTGAGTCAGGTGCTGGACGGCAGTGATGTACTGCTGGCGCTGGCGGATCCGCTGGTGTTCAACCGCAGCAGTATCCAGAACATTTTGCTGGCCAGCTATCGCGCACGCGTTCCGATGCTGGCGTTTTCACCGGCCTATGTGCGTGCCGGTGCCGTGCTGGCGCTATACACCGCGCCCTTGCAGGCCGGTCAGCAGGC
>Ga0172369_10002966_pt1 | contig 22716 bp, 23 predicted proteins | sample LakKiv25m_FD_114539 | JGI IMG/M metagenome (GOLD analysis project Ga0172369, IMG submission 114539) | Freshwater microbial communities from Kabuno Bay, South-Kivu, Congo - kab_022012_11.25m | ecosystem: Environmental > Aquatic > Freshwater > Lake | place: Democratic Republic of the Congo...
CCGTAGGCGCCTGTATGGTCTCCACCGAGGGCACCTGCGCCGCGTACTATCGCTACGAACGCCGCGGGCACGATCCTAGCGGGCATGTCGAAGGAACCGGATGAAGCCGCTGGACCGCATCCTGCTCGCGCACGGTGGTGGCGGCGCGCTCTCGGGCGCGCTGATCAAGGAGTTTTTCCTGCCCGCATTCGACAACCCGGCGCTGGCGACCCTCTCCGATGCGGCGGTACTCTCTTTGCCGCCGGGGCCGTTCGCATTCACGACCGACAGCTACGTCGTCACGCCGCGCTTCTTTCCCGGGGGCGACATCGGCACTCTGGCGATCGCGGGCACCGTGAACGACCTCGCCGTCTCCGGGGCCGTGCCGCGTTTCCTATCCTGCTCCATGATCCTCGAGGAAGGTCTGCCCCTGGACGATCTCCGCCGTGTGGTGGACTCCATGGCACGCACTGCCGCCGAGGCGGGCGTCCAGGTGGTCACCGGAGACACCAAAGTGGTGGAACGCGGGGAGGCCGACGGCATCTTCATCACCACGGCCGGAGTGGGCGAGTTGCGCCCACTTCCCGAAGGCTGGGGCACCCCCCTTCCCGGCGACCACGTTCTAATCAACGGGCCCGTGGGCGACCACGGTTTCGCGGTGCTCGCCGCCCGGGAGGGGCTCATGTTCGAGACTCGACTCCAGAGCGACTGCGCCCCACTCAATGCCTTGATCGATACGCTCTTCGACCCTGCGCTACACATCCGTTTCATGCGCGACGCCACCCGCGGCGGCCTGGCCGCCGTGCTCAACGAGTTGGCGGCCGGCCACGACTGGGGTGTGGCCCTGCGGGCCGGTGCGATCCCGGTCTCCCCCTCGGTCCGCTCCCTCAGCGAGATCCTTGGGATCGACCCGCTCTTCGTCGCTAACGAGGGCAAGGTAGTGATGGTAGTGTCCCCAGCGGACACCTCTGCCGCCCTCGAGTCGATGCGTTCCCATCCATTGGGACGGGAGGCCACCGTGATCGGGACTATCGAGTGCGGGTTGCACGGCCTGGTGACCATAGACACCGATCTGGGCGGCCGCCGAATCCTCGACATGCCGCTCGGCGAGCAATTACCCCGGATCTGCTGATGCATGAGATGGGGCTTGCCTGCAGCGTCGTCACGGAGGTAGAGCGCGTGCTCTCCGGATTCGGTCCCAACGCGAGGGTTGTCACCGTCACTCTGCAGGTGGGGAAGTTGCGGGCGGTGGTGCCGGAAGCCATGACATTCTGCTTCGAAGCCGCAAGCATGGGAACTCGAGCGCAGGGCGCAATGCTGCTGATCGAACCCATCCCGGTGCGGGTTCGCTGTATCACCTGCGACCGAGAGTGGGAAGCGGAGGCACTGAAGTTCTTCTGTCCCGACTGCGAAGGACCGGTGCAAGTGCTTTCCGGCAAGGAACTCCTGCTCCGCACCATCGAAGTCGACGACCGGGAGGAGTGACCATGAACGTACGAGCTCACGGGTGGCCGTCGCATGCGGCAGACTTTCCGCCGAAACGCCGATTCCCGGACCCACCCGCATCGATACGCCACCATCACGGCCACGATCATCCCGTCGGCTGCGCCGGCGCTGCATCCACCGGGGCGGGGCCGGGCGCGCCCGCGCCCGGCCCACAGTCCGACGATGCCACGCAGTCGCATCACACTACTGAGGTCCAGGTCCACGAGAACCTATTGGCAGCGAACGATCGGCATGCGGCAGCCATCCGCTCCCTTCTCCGCGAGCACAAGGTCTTTGCCGTGAACCTGATGAGTTCCCCGGGGGCCGGGAAGACCGCCCTCATCGAAGCCACGCTCGCCCGGGTGGGGCATGAGATCCGCGTCGCCGTGATCGAAGGGGACATCGAGACCACGGCCGACGCCGACCGCATCGCTCCCTTCGGCATCCCCGTGGTCCAGATCAACACGGGACCCTTTGGAGGAGATTGCCATCTCGCCGCTCCCCTGGTGGCCGGAGCCGTCGGGCAACTCGATCTCCGCTGCCTGGACCTGCTGATCGTGGAGAATGTGGGCAACCTCGTGTGTCCGGCCGAATTCGACATCGGCGAGCACCGCAAGATTGTGCTCCTTTCCGTGACCGAGGGCGAAGACAAGCCGCTCAAATATCCGTTGATGTTCCTCGAGGCTTCCCTCGCGGTGATCACCAAGACCGATCTACTGCCGTATCTCGAGATCGACCTAGACGTGATCCGCGCGAACATACGCGCAATCAACCCGGCCGCCCATGTGCTTGCCGTGTCGGCACGCAGCGGCGAGGGCATCGACTCCTGGCTCGCCTGGCTGCGCTGGGGAATCGCCGAGGTGGGCGCGGAGGCACCGTCGGCGCCGGACTGACCTCAGCGTTGGGGCAAGTGGCCCTTCAAGCGCTCCGCAGCCGCGTTTACCTCCGCGCCCACCAGCACCGAGAGCCCGATCAGGTACAGCCAGAACACGATGATGATGGCCGCACCGATCGCCCCGTAGGTGAGCCACTGCGGTCGAAAGAGACGGGAACTCAGTGCCCACGACAGACCCAATGATTCAACGACCACCGCTGCCACGGCCACCAAGCTTCCCGGCGTCAACCAATGCCACTTCTGCCGAGTGTTCGGCGCGAAGTAGTAGACGATGGCCAGCGAGCCCGCAAGGAACGCGAAGACCAAGGGCCAGCGGAAGAACCCCCACACGGCCTCGAATCCGTGCGCGCCGCCCACGTACCTGCCGATGAGTTGTCCCATGAAGGGTCCCACCAGTAACAGACCGAACCCGGCAGGTACCAGGAGCAACATGACCAGGGTGAGTACGACGGCCATTCCCCTCCTGCGGTACCAACTGCGGGTCTCTTGGAGGCCGTAGGCACGGTTCAGTGCCTTGATGAGCACGCCGAAGACGCTCGATGCGCTCCACAGCGTGAGAAGCGCTCCGATCGACAGCAAGGTCTGGTTCGCAGTCCTCACCGGGAATAGCACGTTCTCGGCCACGATGCGGTAGAGCTCGCTGCCGGGGTGAACCAGGTTCGCTAGGGCGTTGAGGCCGGCGTCCACCAACCTCTCGGCCCAAGGCGTGTAGGGGACCAGAGACCGGAGAAAGAGCAGGAAAGGGAACAGGCTGAAAAGACCGAAGTATGCTATTTCCGCCGACAGCCCCAGGCAGTCGTCGCGCCATGTTCCTCTGATGGTTTCGGACGCCAAAGTCCGGAGCCCTGAAGCCCGCATCAACGACGGCATGTCATGCGACGTCGACCCGTCCCCGCCGTCTGCGGCAGCCTGGCGCCCGGGCAGCAGGTGGGTCAGCCTTCCTCGACATCCAGCCCCGGGAACCGAGAGGCGTAGCTCTCTACGACAGTATTCAGACGCACGACCAACCCTTTGGAACGCAGGCTCTCCAGCACCACGCGCAACTCATCCGTCTCGAGACCGGTCCTCGAACGGATGGTCCCCAGGCTCAGACAATGGTCGCTCTGTGACATGAGAGCGAGAACGGCGGCCTCCTCGGCGGCCAAAACCGACAGTCCTTTCACCCTCTCACCATCCTCGGATGCTGCTTCCTGGGATGCCGGGGGCATCGGCGGGACGACGCGCGTAACTTGTGGCTGGTGTAGTGGCGCGATGGGGTCCATGGTCGCCTCCCCCGCCGTTACTTCCGGCTGCCCGCGGTCGAGATTCCTATGACGTAGTCATGCCCCGGCCCCTGGGCGGCTAAACTCCTTCCGCCGGAGAGTCCCTCGGGCCGTCGGCCAGCCACGAGACCGCCTGACTGGGAGTGTCGGGCGCCCGGACCGTGCGAAAGACCAGCATCGAAACGCCCACCATGAGGGCGGCCAACGGCCACATCAGGGAGTAGCCCCGACTCTCAGGCAGATAAGGGGAGAACACGTCGATGATCAACCCCACCAACAGCGGCGCCGTCACCGTCGCCAGTCCTCTCGACAACGAATAGAGCCCGGTGAACTGACCCAGACGTCCAGGCGGCATCAGGGACATCATGATCGTGTAGGGAAGCGTAAGGACGGCGGCTCCCCCCGCCCCAAAAAGCGGGAGCAGTACGATCGCCCACCGGACATCGTGAACGAAGATCCCGATCAGACAACCCGCGCCATAGATGAAGAGTCCACCCCACATGACGCGGAATCGCCCGTATCGATCGGCAAGGAAACCGCTGGATACACCCCCGATGATATACGTCACGCCCACATAGCCGAGCAGTAGCGCTCCGCCCTGTGCCTCGACGCCCCATACGTACAGGAAGAACAACATGATGAACGGTCGCACGCCCTGGACGGTCGCCTCCCAGAGATAGTTGGCGACCAGGAAGCGATGGATGCCCTTCTCTGCTCGGCTGGTCACCAGCGTTTCGCGCATCACCGCGACGATCCCCTGCCGAGGGCCGGAGGTGCCGTTCTGCAGGGGTGACTCCGCGATGGTGAGCACCGTGATAGCCGTGACCCCGAGGAGCAGGCAGGACGAGAGCACGTAAGGCAGAGGTTCCCACTCGTGAAGTAGGAGGCCCGCACCGACCATCCCCGCGAACATCCCCAACCCGCGCATGAGAGTCTGCATGCCCTGCACCTGGCCGTGGCGGGTGTAGGGCACCGAGTCAGGAATCAACGCCTGATACGGAGCCGTATAGAAATGGTAGGCCGCAAAGAAGACGAACACACAGGCCGCGATGCGGAAGTACCCGGGCTGCATGGGCGCCAACGCCATCGCCAGAGCCATCACCGGAGCGGCGACTACCATGTACGGGCGCCGTCGACCCCACCGCGTCCAGGTCCGGTCGCTGGCCGCCCCCACCGCCAGCGGGATGGCAAGGGCGAAGAGCCCCTCGCCGCCGATGGCCAGGCCGATGAGAGTGGCCGACCCCGTATAGCGACGCAACGTCAGCGGCAGATACGTGGTGACCAGGGCCAGCGCCATCGACAAGCCGACCGTGGGGAGCGTCAGTCTCACCATGGCGCCGCTGCTCTCGACCTGGACATCAGCCATGGGCGTGTTCCTTTGACGGTCTTTCAATGAGTAGCAGACGCACATCGGCCACGTTGGTGCCCGTCGGGCCGGTGACTAGGGCGTCACCTATGGCGGCAAGTGCGTCTCCCGAATCGTTGTCCCGCAAAGCGCAGACTATGTCCACACCGGACGCGCGGGCCCGAGCCATCGAGCCACCGTCCACGACAGCACCGGCCGCTGAAGTACTCCCATCGATGCCGTCCGTTCCAGCGGAGAGAAACGTGATGGGATATCCTTCCAGCCACGGTACGGCGGCCAGGCAGGTCTCTTGATTGCGTCCACCATGACCCGAGCCGCGAACGGTCACGGTGGCCTCTCCGCCGGTCACGAGGCCACACGGCGCAGGCAGCGGAACACCATCCCCCACCGCGCCGAGAGCGAGACCGGCATGCATCACACCGAGCCACCGTGCCTCCCCCTGCAGCGCATGGCCGACAAGGAGACCCCGAAACCCCTGCGCCTCGACGGCGTCGACCATCGCGCGACATGCGTCCAGGTTGCGACACACGATGCGGTGTTCGACGGACGAAAGACGCGGGTCGCCGGGTCGCGGATTTTCAGGACGGTCACCGGCGGCCCCGGCGCGTAGATGACTGGTCACCGCCTCCGGCGCGTTGTCCAGCAGGTCGAGACGTCGAAGTATCTCCAACGCGTCGGCATACGTGGTGGCGTCCCCATGGAAGGGGGCACTGCCGATCACCGAGAGATCGTCACCGACCACGTCGGAGACCACCAGCACGACCGTCCTTGCAGCACGACCGGCCGCTCCCATCCTGCCGGCGGCGACGGCCGAAAGATGCGTCCGTACGGTGTTCAGTTCCGTGATGGTCGCGCCGGCCCCTAGCAGCAGGCCGGTCACAACGGCGATGTCGGCCTGCGCTACACCGAGCACAGGCAGGGCCATCAAGGCGCTCGCTCCCCCGGAGATCAGACCAACAACCACATCGGAAGGGCCCGCCGACGCCACCAGATCGAACATGGCCCGCCCCGCGAGGGCACTGGCGGCGTCCGCCAGCGGGTGGCCGCCGTGAAGAATCTGCACGCCGCACACGGCGCCGGCGGAACCTGCGGCTCGGAGCGGGCAGACCACCACCCCGCGGATCGTGCCGGTCCACCCCTCCTCCCTGGCCATGGCGACCCCGGCGGCCAAGCCTTCGAGCATCGCCACACCTGCCTTGCCCGCTCCCACGACGATGAGATTGCGTGAATCCGCGGGCGCGTCTTTGACCAGGACCTCCCAGACCGCTTGGCGCACCATCGGAGCCGGTTGCACGGCTTCGACCGCCCTGAGAAAGGCCGATTCTGCGATCCGGCGGCGGCGGACGGCCGCCGGATCATCAGATGTCCCGTCAACGTGCACCGGGGGATTCTACCAACCCAACCCCCCACCCACTCCCTCCGCGGGAGAATAGGTACCCAGATGACGCCGGGGTCCATGATCTGTCCTGGACCCCGGCGAAGACGGAGCACGATCCACGGTCGAGCGGCGGCCGTCCGCCGCGTCGAACTACCCGGCCTGAGCCAGGTTCTGAGCGGCGAAGTCCCAGTTGGCCAGACTACCCAAGAACGTTTCGATGTACTTGGGCCGCAGATTGCGGAAGTCGATGTAGTAGGCGTGCTCCCACACGTCCATGGTCAGCAACGGCGTCTGGCCGTGCTTCTGAGGAAGATCGGCATTCGAGGTCTGGGTGATCTTCAGTCTGCCTCCGTCGACCACCAGCCACGTCCAGCCAGACCCGAAGAGAGTCGCACCCGCCTGAGAGAACTGCGTCTTGAACGCGTCGAACGACCCGAAATCCCGGGCGATCGCGTCCGCCAGCGCGCCTGTGGGAACCCCGCCGCCCCCCGGCTTCATGGAACTCCAGTAGAACGTGTGATTCCAGATCTGAGCCGCGTTGTTGAACATGCCGCCGGTTGCCGAGAGGACGACGTCTTCCAGACTCTTCTGGGCAAACTCCGTCCCTTCGACTAGATTGTTCAGATTGGTCACGTACGCGTTGTGGTGCTTGCCGTAGTGGTACTCCAGCGTCTCCGCGCTCAAATGAGGTGCGAGCGCGTCTTTGGGATAGGGCAGATCGGGTAGGGTGAATGCCATAGACGTCTTCTCCTCTACGTTCCTAGTCTCTCGTGCTCGAAGCGACACCGTCTCGCCCGGAAGGCCGCTCAGAAGCTGAGCCTTCGGCAGCCGGCTGATGGAGTGTCTACCCGGCCGGGTCAAACCCGTAAACCCTGTCCGCGGGTTTCATCCCGCCGCCGTCCTGGGCAAGAGAGACTCACAACACAAGCACACAGGAGACACACTCATGACGCTCAGCGGCACACACGTGGTGATTCTCGCAGCACAGGAATACGAAGACCTGGAGTTGTGGTATCCGAAGTTGCGCCTGGAAGAAGCCGGTGCCTCGGTGACAGTGGCCGGGTTGGGAGAGACCTCGTATCTGTCCAAACACGGCTATCCGGTCTACCCCGATGCGGTCATCGCCGATCTCGACGCGGCCGCGTTCGACGGTGTCGTCGTGCCGGGGGGTTGGGCGCCTGACTTCCTCAGGCGGTCCGAGGCCGTCAAGGCGCTTGTCAGCCAGATCGCTGGGGTGGGCGGCCTCGTGGCCGCAATCTGCCACGGAGGCTCGGTCCTCATCTCCGCCGACGTGGTCAAGGGCAAACGTGTTACCTCAGTGGCCGCGATCCGCGACGACCTGCAGAACGCCGGAGCGGACTGGATGGACGCGCCTGTTGTGGTGGATGGATCGTTGGTCACGTCCCGGCGGCCGGCCGATCTCCCGGTCTTCATGGCCGCCGCGCTCGCAGTCCTGGATGATCGCTCGCATCATGAGGCCGGTACCCGCTTGGCGGTCGACGCGGACCTCATAAGCCTCACCTTCGCCGACGAGTCCCTTGAGTATATGCTCGACATGCTCAATCGCATGCCGGCCGCCAAGGGATACCGTGAAGATGTCCCGCTCCCGGCCCACGGCCCCACCCAGATCCTGCGCGACTTCGCTTTGCTCTCAGATCCCCGCGGGCCGCTCGAAGTCGAGCCCGCCGTCGTGGTGGACGTGGTGCCCTCGGCCGGGGGCTACACCGCGCGGGGAAATACCCGTCTGCTCAGCGTTCTGGAGGGTGCCGGCGTGCCGGCGGTCGGAACCCGGAGTTGACCGGCGGCAGTTCTCAACGATCCCATTCCTGAGAACGGAGCATCACGCCCTCGACAAGGTTCCGCACTGCCTCGTCGATGTCCGCTTCGGTTACCGAAATCCCCTCGTGCTCAGCGACTCCGCGAAGCATCTCGCGGAGTGTTGACACACTCGAGTGCCAGAGCACGGGGTCGAACCGGAAGTGCTCCGGTGTGAGTGACAACGTGCGCAGGTAGCGCGGATGCCCGCGCAGGAACGCTGTTGTCAGCTTGAAACTGGGAGTGAACGCGTCCATGGGCTATCCCGGCAGGAGGACGGTCCCGGCCCGGCCCGCAAGAAGGGCGTCCATCTGCTCCGGCAACCCCACCCGCACTTCACGCCCCCCCCGGCGCAGGAAGACGACCGCGGCTTCGATCTTGGGTCCCATGCTTCCCGGGGCGAATTCCTCAGCCGCCAGAAGTCGCTCGGCCTGCGACGCGGTGACGCGGTCGAGAGTCCTCTGAGACGGGGTGCCGAAGCCCGCGTAGACGGCATCCACCGACGTGAGGATGACCAATCGTTCCGCACCGGCCTGGATGCCCAAGAGAGCCGAGGCCCGGTCCTTGTCCACCACGGCATCCACACCCTCCAACGTCCCATCCTCGTTCTGCACGACGGGGACACCGCCGCCGCCCGCGGCGATGGTCACCACCCCCCGCGACGCCAACCCGGCGATGACCTGGGCCTCGGGTATCCACAGCGGCACCGGAGACGCCACACGGCGGCGCCAGCCGCGGCCGCTATCCTCCTCCATACACCAGCCGCGCTCCCGACTCAGCCGCTCGGCTTCGTGCCGCTCATGAAACACCCCTACGGGCTTCGACGGAGAGGCGAAGCTGGGGTCCGTCGCGTCGACGACCACGCGGGTGACTACCGTCACCACCTCCCGTGCGATATCGGCGATCAGCAGATGGTTCGAGAGTGCCTGCTGGAGCAGGAACCCCACGCTGCCCTGCGACTCGGCGTCCATGATGTGCAGCGGCATCAGGGGTACCTCAGCCTTCGCCAGCTCTCCCTGGAGCAGCAGTTGACCCACGATGGGGCCGTTGCCGTGCGTGATGATGAGCGGCATGCCGGCCGCGGCTACTCGAGCGATAGGAGCCACCGACTCTTCGATGTGGGCTCTCTGCTGGTCGAGCGTTCCGGCTTCGCCGCGCCGGATGAGGGCGTTCCCTCCCAGCGCGATCAGAGTCAGGCGATGCACGGGTGCCACCTGAGTCGGGACACCCTCACACGTTCCGCCTGGCGTCCAAAAAGTCTGTGATGACGGCCGTCAGGCTGGGCTCACCCAGTTCTTCCAACTCGTAACGCACGCGAACGAACGGTTTGTCGATGCGCATCACCCGCGTGATGTCGAAGGGTGTCGCGATCATCACGACGTCCACCGGCGTCGCCGCGATAGTGGCTTCCAGTTCTCGCAATTGCCGGTCGAAGTAGCCAACCGCAGGCAGCAACGGCCCCAGATGTGGATACGTGCGGTACACATCGGCGATGCTACCGACCGCCCACGGGCGGGGGTCGACAAGTTCACCCACGCCGGCGAGGCGCGCCGCCTCGACCCCGGCCCCGGTAGACATGCCGCCGTGGGTGAGCGTCGGTCCGTCCTCCACCACCAGAACGCGGCGGCCGCGCAGGCTTTCCGCCCCTTCCACGCTGATGCCCGACTTCGCCTGTACTACCACAGCACCCGGATTGATCCTGCCTATGTTCTCGAGCACCTGCTGCACGTACTCGGCCGGCGCCGACCCCACCTTGTTGACCACGATCACGGCGGCTCGACGCAGGTTGGTCTCGCCGGGATGGTAGGCGAGTTCGTGGCCGGGGCGGAACGGGTCGACGACGACGATCTCTAGATCGGAGCGGATGAACGAGAAGTCGTTGTTGCCACCGTCCCAGACGATCAGGTCGGCCTCGCGCTGAGCCTCGGCCACGATCGCCTCATAGTCGACCCCGGCGTAGACCACCAGGCCCTGCCGGATATGGGGCTCGAAGTCCTCTCGCTCCTCTACCGTGGTCTCATAACGGTCCAGGTCGTCGAGCGTGCCAAAGCGTTCTACCCGCTGCTTAAGCAAGTCGCCGTAGGGCATGGGGTGACGCACGATCACCGGCTTCCGCCCCCGCAGCACCAGCAGGCCGGCCACGAACCGCGAGACCTGGCTCTTGCCTGCTCCGGTGCGGACGGCACACACCGAGATGACCGGCACTTCGGCAGCGACCATGGTGCTCTCAGGACCGAGCAGAGTGAAGTCGGCTCCCGCCGCCAGGACGCGAGACGCCTCATGCATAACGGTCTCGTGGGCGACGTCGCTGTACGCGAACACCACCTCATCCACGTGTTCTTGGCGTATCAGGCGCTCCAGGCCTGCTTCCGCCACTATGGGGATACCCTCGGGGTATAGCGGGCCCGCCACTTCGGGAGGGTATCGCCGGCCGGCGATGCCGGGTATCTGCGCCGCCGTGAAGGCTACGACGACCACCTCGGGATCGTCTCGGAACGCTACGTTGAAGTCGTGGAAGTCACGGCCCGCGGCACCCATAATGACCACGCGACGTGGGGCTGAAGGAGTCACGAGACGCCATCCATGGCTGAGGCCCTCCCCGCAGGGGAGGGCCTCAGTGTCGGCAGCCCTATAAGCCGGATTCTGTCGAGGGTAGCCATCCATCTAGGGCACGCGTTGCCGCGCGTCTCATGCGGCCAACCCGGAGGCATCGGACGAGCAGCCCTCGAACGCCTCCCTATTCGGCCTTGCACCGGGTGGGGTTTGCCTGGCCGCCGTGTCACCACGACGCCGGTGCGCTCTTGCCGCACCATTTCACCGTTGCAGCCGGGGCGGCAGGCCGCACCCGGTGTGCTGTGTCATTTCTGTGGCACTTTCCCGAGGGTTTCCCCTGCTGGACGTTATCCAGCACCCTGCTCTGTGGTGTCCGGACTTTCCTCGAAGAGCCACCCGACCCGAAGGTCCGGCCCTCTCCGCGACTACCCGGGCTGCACGTCGAGTATAGCAGCGGCCCGAACATGCCGGTGGCGCACGCCCAGAGACAGGGTCGCGTGACTACGGCCGATCCATCCACAGGCTCTTTGAGCCTCCGTCGCTGGGAGAACCCTCTGCCTCGACCTGCGTTCGCCCGCTTGGGGGAGTCGAGCCGTCGCGGTCGAGCGGGAAGAAACAGGCGGCCTCGTGAGTGCCCCCGTGGTTCTCCATCGCTGGGACCTCTTCGCTGCAGATAGTCTGCGCTCGAAAGCACCGCGGATGGAAGACGCACCCTTCGGGTGGATTCGTGGGGCTGGGCACGTCGCCCTCGAGTACGGCGTGCGCGCGTCCCCTCTCCACCTGTGGGTCGGGGATCGGGATGGCGCCGAGCAGCCCCGTCGTGTAGGGGTGCACGGGGTTGGCGTAGAGTTCTTCGCTCGGAGCGATCTCCATCATCTTGCCCAGATACATGACCCCGACTCGGTCGGAGATGTGCTTCACAACGGACAGATTGTGGGCGATGAAGAGGTACGTCAGTCCCAGTTCGTTCTGCAGTTCTTCGAAGAGGTTGAGGATCTGCGCCTGGATGGACACATCTAGAGCCGACACCGGCTCGTCGCAGATAATGAGCTTCGGGCTGAGGGCGAGCGCCCGCGCCAGACCGATGCGCTGCCTCTGCCCCCCGGAGAACTCATGTGGGTACCGGTTGGTGAACTGCGGATTAAGTCCCACCAGGTCGAGAAGTTCCTTCACGCGCTCCTTACGTTCCAAGCGCGTCCCGATCCGATGAATCGTCAGCGGCTCCGCCACGATGGTCCCGACGGTCATGCGGGGGTTGAGCGACGCATACGGGTCCTGGAAGACGATCTGCATGTCGCGGCGGACGTCCTGCAGATCCTTTCCGCTCACCTCGGTCAGCTCACGACCTTCGAACAGCACGCTGCCGGACGTGGGCCGGTACAGCTGAAGTATGCAGCGGCCCGTCGTGGTCTTCCCGCACCCGGATTCGCCCACGAGCCCGAACGTCTCCCCCTCCTTGATGTCGAAGCTCACACCCTCAACAGCGTGCACCATGCCTATGGTGCGCTGAAAGATGATGCCGGAGGTAATCGGGAACCGCTTGACCAGATCGGTCACCCGTAGCAGCGGCGTCGACTGAGCCTCGGTCGCGACGCGCGGGCGTTCCTCAATCAGCGTGTCCAACCAACTCCTCCTCTCGCGCATCCCGATAGTTGTGGCAGGCGACGAGATGGCCCGGCACGCCGCCCCCGTAGGGGACGAGGACGGGGTCGGTGGGCAGGCAGAGGTGGCCGTATTGTCTACAACGCGCCCCGAATCGGCAGCCTTCAGGGAGATTCGTCAGGTCGGGCGGCATGCCGGGGATGTTTGCGAGAAGCTTGTGCCCGGCTTGGTCGAGACGTGGAATCGAGGCGAGCAGTGCCTCCGTGTACGGGTGCTGCGGGTTGGCGAACAGCTCCTCGACAGGAGCCTGCTCCACGATCTGCCCGGCGTACATGACGGCGATGTCCTCGGCCAATCCCGCCACCACACCGAGGTCGTGGGTGATGAGCAGGATCGACATGCCGAACCGCTCCTGTAGACGCCGGAGCAGGTCGAGGATCTGGGCTTGGATCGTCACGTCGAGAGCCGTGGTCGGCTCGTCGGCTATGAGCAGTTTCGGCTCACACGCAAGCGCCATTGCAATCATCACCCGCTGTCGCATCCCGCCCGAGAATTGGTGCGGATAGTCTCTCAATCGCCGACGAGCGTCAGGCATCCCCACCGCCTCCAGCAATTCGACGGCGCGGTCCTCCGCCTCTTTCTTGGAGAGGCCCATGTGGAGCCTCATGCCCTCGGTGAGCTGCGTTCCGATGCGCAAGACAGGGTTGAGCGACGTCATGGGGTCCTGAAAGATCATGGAGATGTCGTTGCCTCGGATATGCGGCATCTCCTTCTCGGGTACGGTCACAAGATCCCGACCTTCGAACAGGATCGATCCCTCCACGATCTTCCCGGGAGGATCAGGGATCAGACGCATGATGGACATCGCGCTCACGCTCTTGCCGCACCCGCTCTCCCCCACGATGCCGAGGGTCTTCCCCTTGTCGAGCGTGTAGCTGATGCCGTCCACCGCATGGACCACGCCTTCCCTCGTGAAGAAGTGCGTCTTGAGGTTGCGGACCTCAAGCAGAAGGCTCAATTCGTCTCCTTGGTCCGAGGATCGATCGCGTCGCGGAAACCGTCGCCCACGAAGTTGAACGCAAGTACCGTGACGGCGATGAACAGCCCCGGAAGAATAATCAGCCAAGGGTAGGAGCGCAGCGCCTTCCACCCATCCTGCGCCAGCGTGCCCCAGGACGCGTTGGGCGCCGAGATGCCCAGCCCCAAGAAGGAGAGGATGGCCTCACCTATGATCATCGCAGGGATCTCGAGGAACATCGCGACCACGATGATGCCGAGGGTGTTGGGGAGCAGATGCCTGAAGATGATGCGTCTGCGAGGTGCCCCCAGCGCTCGGGCTGCCTCCACGTACTCATTCTGTTTCAGTGTGAGGAGTTGGCCCCTCACCAACCGTGACGCGGTAAGCCACCCAACGATGGCAAGTGCCAGCAGCATAGGCACGATACCGCTGCCCAGGATCACCAAGAGGATGATGGCAAAGGGCAGATACGGCAGGCCGTAGAGAACATCGACGAAGCGCATCATGACGTTGTCGGTCCTGCCGCCCGCGAAACCCGCGATCGAGCCGTACAGTACGCCGATGACGAGCACCACCATGGTTGCGGCGACAGCCACCAGTAGCGAGACCCGCCCTCCCATGGCCACCCGTACGAAGAGGTCGCGCCCGAACATGTCGGTGCCGAACCAGTGCACGGCGTTCGGCAACTGATGAGCAATAGAGAAGTCCTGGTCGGAGAAGCCGAAGGGGCGGATGTACGGACCTATCGTCGAGTAGATCAGCATCAAGACCAAGATGGTCAGGCTGATCATGGCGGCTTTGTTGCGGAAGAAGCGCCGGGCGGTATCGCCCCACAGCGTGGTCTGGTGCACCGAGAGCGGCTGCCCCGCGTCCAGATCCCGGAGTGTCTCCCTCATTGGCACTGTAGAGACAGGAGCAGCCGTTGCCTCATCGACTGTGGAGGCGGTCACCGCGTGCTGTGCCGCGGTGGGTGCCGCGGGATTCAGATTCGGCCGGGGGAAAGCGGGTTCCGTCGCCATTCTCTACTCGTACCGGATGCGAGGATCGAGGATCCCGTAGAGGATGTCGACCACCAGGTTGGCGATGATGATGACCACCGAGAGCAATACGGCCAACCCCATCACCACAGAATAGTCCCTATTCGACACACTGGACACGTAGTACTTGCCAAGTCCGGGGATCGCGAAGATGTATTCGGTGAGGAAGCTGCCGGTGATGACGAACCCAAGCAGTGGTCCCGCCTGAGTGACTACGGGAATCAGCGAGTTGCGAAGCACGTGCTTCGTCATGACGGTACGGTAGGACAGTCCCTTGGCAAACGCGGTGCGGACGTAGTCCTGCTGCAACGTCTCGAGCATGCTCCCGCGGGTCAGCCGAGCGAAGTAGGCAGACAGCGCGAGTCCGAGGACGACCGTAGGCAGCACCCAGTACTTAGGCCCCTCCCATCGGGAGGTCGGGAACCACCCCAGTCTGATGGAGAAGATGTAGATAAAGACCGGGCCGATGATGAACACCGGCACGGCCCACCCGATGCTGGAGTAGAACAGCGCTCCGTAATCCGCCCACGTATTGTGTTTGAGCGCGGCGATCACACCCGCAGGTATGCCGATCAACATGGCAAGAATGAAGGCCATTATCCCCAGATGCATAGACACCGGGAACGCACTCCCGATGACCTCCATCACAGTCCGGCCCTTCTGTGTCATGGAGACGCCGAGATCGCCCTGGACGGCGTGGTAGACGTAGCGCACGTATTGCGTGTACCACGGTTGGTCCAGCCCATACTTCGCGTTCATATTCGCGAGGATCTCGGCCGGTACCCCCTTCTCACTGGTGAACGGGCCCCCTGGGATACCCTTCATAAGGAGGAACGTGAGGAAGATGACCAGCAGGAGAACGGGGATACTCCACAGCACGCGGCGGACGACGAACTTGAACACTGCTAGGCCACTCCTTGCCGGTCGCCCGGGATGTTCGCCATTACCATCGGCGACCTGGGGCCGCCGGACGCAACATGCAAACGTGCACGATTATCACACGCAAGTCGCTGAATGAGAAGGCACTGAGCTTCCTCCAGGGCCTGATAGAGGGGTGGCGCCGCAAGTGCAGCGCCACCCCGTACACAATCGGACGATCCTACACAACAGTGATCCCTAGTGCTTCTGGATCTTGACGTCCTTCCAGTAGGTCGTCTCACCAAGGGCGTTCGGCTCGTAGTCCATGACGTAGGTCTTGACGAGATCGGGGTTCGTGTACCAATAGACGGGGGCGACCGGCATATCCTGGACACTCAGGATGTCTTCCATATCGCTGTAGATCTTGAAGCGTTCTTCCTCCGACGCGGCATTCAACGCTTTGTCAAAACTCGCGTCGTAGGTCTCGTTCGCCCAACGCGTGTTGTTGTTACCGCCGCCGCCCCGAAGCACGTCGAAGAAATTGTAGGCGTCGGCAAAGTCAGCTACCCAGCCATACCGGTAGACCATCACGGAGGGGTCGTTCTGAATAAACTCGAGGTACTGCTTCCACTCCATGTTCTTGAGGGTCGCGGTCACGCCGATGGCTTTCCACTGTTCCTGGATCGCCTCGGCGACAGCCTGATGACCTTCGTTGGTGTTGTAGTAGATAACGATCTCAGGCAGACCCTTACCATCGGGATACCCTGCAGTCGCCAGGAGCTGCTTTGCCTGGTCCACCTGCGCAGTCGGCTTGAGGAAGTCCTTCTTGATCACATCGAAGCCGGGCATACCTTCAGGAATGAGACCCAATGCCGGGATCTGACCGGCCTTGGTCACGTTGTCCACGATCGACTGCCGGTCGATGGCAAGCGCCAGCGCTTTGCGCACGTCGACGTTGTCCAACGGTTTGGACTCCACATTGAAGCCCATCATATACGTGCCCAGCATCGGGAAGACAATGTACTCCGGAAGGGTCTTCAGGCGGTCCATATCGGCAACCGGTAGACCGGGCTGGATGTCCAGTTCGCCGTTCTCGAAGGCCGCCACCGCCGTGGTGTCTTCATTGATCATGACGAACTTGACCGAGGTGAGCGTCACATTGGCCGCGTCCCGCCAGTCTGCCCACTTCTCGATCGTGACGTCGGAATCGTGGGTCCACGCGGTCAGCTTGTACGCGCCGTTGGTGACGATGTTCGCCGGCTCGGTCCACTTCTCCCCGAACTGCTCCACTGTCTTTGACGGGATGGGGAAGAACATGTTCAGGGCCATCATCTGTACGAACCACGGCGTCGGGGCTTTGAGGGTCACCTTGAGGACCTTGGGGTCGGTAGCGTCGATAGCCACCGCATCGGCCGTGCCTTTGCCGGCATTGTAGTCCTCGGCGCCCTTGATGAAGTAGAGCTGATACGCGTAGTCGGCTGCCGTGGCCGGATCGAGCATGCGCAGCCAGGAGGCCTTGAAGTCAGCTGAGGTCACCGTGTCACCGTTCGTCCACTTGTCGGTGCCCCGCAGATTGAAGGTGTAATCGAGCCCGTCGGCGGATACATCCCACGTCTCAGCCGCACCGGGAGAGACGCTACCGTCGGCATTGAGGTAGACAAGTCCCTCGAAGATGCTGTTGATTATCTTCATCGAGGATGTGTCCGTCGCGAGGTCCGGGTCGAGGCTCGGCGGCTCGGACGAGATGTTGTAGGTAAGTACCTGCTCGGGAGCCAGATCGCTCTCCGCCGCGGTCGTCGTGGTCTCGCCGGCCGGCGCACCGCTCGTGGTTGTCGTACCGCCGCCACACGAGGCGAGCACCCCCACCAGCGCGATCATTGCGAAGACGACTACTAAAGCAAGCCATCCACGTTTCAAACTCTTCAAGATCGAATCCTCCCTCTTGTCCTGTGACATCCGCACCTCCTACGAAAGCGTCCGGTGGGTGTGTCACCTCCTTGGTCAGTGTGCGTTCCTGCCGGTCCTCAGATCAGACCGATCCCTCAAAGAACGAAACCGAGAGCCACCGTGACAATAGAAAACGCGATGGCGGCCGCGACAGTGATACGGTCCAGGTTCTTCTGGACCACACTGGTCCCGCCGATGGCACCCATACCGCCACCAAGAGCACTAGAAAGTCCGGCGTCCTTTCCCGAGTGAAGGAAGATAAGCACCATCAAGCCAACACCGAGGATCGTATCCAGTACGGCTAAGACGTATACCACGTTGTACTACTCCTCACAATCCGATGCACGAGTATTGCAGACCCACTTAGCCTACCACGGTGTATCAAAGCGATACAACATCGTATCCTCACGTTCGGCCCAACATCCAGGCACACCCGCCCTCATACCGGCCATGCCCTCACCCTTCCGATGCCCTCTACCATCCTCACACACGCTGAGACCGACCAAGAGGCAAGAAAGTTAGGCATACACGGCGATTCTGCGGTTCTCCCCGGTAGCATCACGGCGTCATCGCCAGGTGCGCCGGACGTGGGTTCGGCGGGTAGTCTTCCAGAGAGACATACTCGACGAATCGGTCATCCCACTCCGCTGAACCCGCCGGCTGAACCGGCAGCTCCCGGTTCTGCGGCGGCGTCTCGAACAGCCGGATGAAGTTGGGGCTCATGGGCCGGCTCGGACCTATTCCAGGTCTGTACTCGGGCTGAACGGCTTCTGACAGGCCGAGTTCGCCCGCCACACCAGCACCGCCGACTCCCACGGCCACGCCGAACGCAAGGGCAGCCAGCACCGTCAGAGTCATGTGGCGAACCCCGCTGCCCCTACGACCTCTACGCACCTCCCTGGCCAGCCGCTCGCCTGAGAGGCCACGCCGAGTCTCTGCGCCCCGTAGCACATGCGGCCGCGGAACGAGGCCTTCCCGCTCCTTGGCCCGCGTCGCTTCAGCAAATGCCCTGAAGTCACGGCATGCGCCGCAGGAGCGAAGGTGACGGCGTGCGGTGGCGCGCTCCAAGTCGGTGGCTTCTCCATCGAGGACCGCAGAGACGAGTTCGCCCATGTCGCAGTACACGCTAATCATGTGAGTCCACCCTGTCTGCCGGGTACGCGGCGGACCGGGCCGTCGACGGCGTCTGGAACGAGTGACGCTTCGACGTAGCTCGATTGCACCTGCGCTCGAGCCTGGAAGATACGCCACTTCACGGTGGCGACCGTGGTATCCAAGATCTCGGCGATCTCTCGGTAGGTGAAACCGAGGAGGTCCCGAAGCAACAGTGCGGAGCGCAGGTCGACGTTCAGCGCACCGATGCACGACCACAAGATCTCGGTATCCTCGAAGTCCTCGACGCTCGGGCGGGGAACCACAGGGATATCGACGCACGAAGCGAGAACCGCCCGGCTCATCTCTCGGCGACGCAGCGCATCGATGCCCACGTTTCGAGCGATCTGAAATAGCCACGTGGTGAACGCAGCCCTCCGTCCGAAACCGCAGAGCCCACGTGCCATGCGCAGGAACACCTCCTGCGTCAGATCCTCGGCTTCGTCCGCATCGCCGACAAGCCGAGCGAGATACGACGCCACGAGGCGGTAGTAATCGCTCACGAGCTTCTCGAGAGCCGCGCGCTCGCCTTGGGCCGCGCGCCCCAGATCGTCATCCGTGGGCTGCTGCATACCCGCACCTCCCTCCACATGTCTTCGACGGTGGGAGCGGTCCGAAAGTTGGGAAGGGAAGTACTACGAGCATGAACGATGGCGTCGTATCGCGCCGTCCGGGCGTTCTGCCGGCCAAAGCCTCAGCGCTCACCAGCCTCCTGAAGGAGCGGCCGTCCTGTCATCGCGTCCGGCACCTCCAGACCAAGAAGTCTCAACACGGTCGGCGCCAAGTCGGCAAGGCCTGCTCCCTCGCGAAGCGGCCCTCGTCCCCCGACATGGACCAGATATACCGGGTTGGTCGTATGCGCGGTGTTGGGCGAACCGTCAGGCTCGATCATGTACTCGGCGTTGCCGTGATCGGCGGTGACGAACACCTGAGCATCGCGTGTGCGTAAGACCTCAAGCACGTTGGCCAAACACGAGTCCACGTGCTCAAGAGCCGCCACTGTTGCCGCGATCGAACCCGTATGCCCCACCATGTCGGGGTTCGCGAAGTTGAGAACCGCGAAATCCACCCGCTCTGCGTTCATCGTCTCGCGGAAGGCGGCGCTCACCAGATGGGCGCTCATCTCCGGCTTCTGGTCGTAGGTCTCGACATCCCGCGGCGACGGGATGAGGCGCCGAGACTCTCCCGGGAACGGCTCGTCCCGCCCGCCGTTGAAGAAGAACGTCACGTGGGCGTACTTCTCGGTCTCGGCGATGTGCAGTTGCCTCATCCCCGCCCGGCTGATGATCTCGGCAAGTACGTGCTCAGGCGGTACGTCGGGGAAGGCCACAGGGATGTCGAAGGACCCCTCGTACTCGGTCATGCCGATGAAGGCGGCCCGTGGGGCGGTTCCGTGCCGGTCGAACTCCCGGAAATCGGCCTCGATGAACGCCCGAGTGAGTTCGCGCGTGCGGTCCGGCCGGAAATTGAAGAAGATGATGGTATCTCCGTCGTGAATCCGGCCCTCCTCCGCGGCTCCTATGACCGTCGGCAGCACGAACTCGTCGGTGACACCGTTGTCATACGACCCGGCGATGGCCTCGGCCGTTGTCTCTGCACGCGGCGCCTCGCCGTGGACCAAAGCATCATAGGCCAGAGCGATGCGCTCCCAGCGCAGATCACGATCCATAGCGTAGTAACGTCCCAACACGGTGGCGATCCGCCCCAGTTGTTCCCCGGCGAGGAATGTCTCGAGATCGGCAAGGAACCCTCGGCCGGCGTGGGGTGACGTGTCTCGCCCATCCATGAATGTGTGCAGGAACAGTCGCTCCACCCCAGAGCGGCGCGCCAGCCGGACGAGTGCATGGATATGCTCGATGGCCGAGTGGACGCCCCCGTCTGAGAGGAGCCCCATGAGATGCACGGCCCCACCCTTGCGGGCTGCGGCAGTCATGGCCGGCGCCAGCACCGGGTTGTCGAAGAAGGAGCCGTCTTCGACGGCGCGATTGATGCGGGTCAGATCTTGATACAGGATGCGTCCGGAACCCAGCGTGAGATGGCCCACCTCGGAGTTCCCCATGACGCCCGCCGGCAGACCCACCGCCTCACCACTGGCCTCGAGCAGGACCCAAGGGTTTTCGGCGAGGAGCACGTCCCAGGTGGGCGTCCTTGCCAGACTGATCGCGTTGCCGGGTCCGGGAGGAGCGTAGCCCCAGCCGTCGAGCACGATCAACGCCACGGGCCCGCGCGGATCGCCCACGGGCTGCGCGCCTTCTTTTGTCACCGGGGGAACTCCACGATGGCGGCGAACGAATCCACATCGAGACTTGCCCCGCCTACCAGCGCCCCGTCGATGTCGGACTGGGCCATCAAATCGCCTATGTTGTCCGGCTTCACGCTTCCGCCGTACAGGATACGGATGGACTGAGCGGCCGGCTCGCCGAAGACTTCGGCCGCCCGTGCGCGGATAAATCCTACGGCATCCTGAGCGCTGTCCGGTGTGGCCGTCTTGCCGGTGCCGATGGCCCATACCGGCTCGTAGGCCAAGACCAAGCCGGGAGCTTCCGCAGGAAGGACCTCTGCCAGCCCTTTGGCCACTTGACTCGCCAAGCGTTCCTCGGTGAGTCCCGCGTCCCGTTCCTCTTCGGTCTCACCCACGCATACGATGGGGAGCAATCCGGAGGCAAGCGACGCCCGGACCTTTCGGGCCACCGCCTGATCTGTCTCGCCGAAGAGTTGACGCCGCTCCGAGTGCCCGATGATGACCCAGCGCACCCCAAGAGCGGCGAGCATGCCGGGGGCGATCTCGCCCGTGAAGGCTCCCTTCTCTTCCCAGAAGACGTTCTGAGCGGCTACGGCGATGCCCGTGCCCAGTGAAGCGCTCACCGCTGCGGCCAGCCCGGTGAACGGAGGGGCGACCACGACTTCCGCGTGTTCCACGTCCCCCAGGCGGACCCCTAGCGCGCGCACGAACGCGTCACCCTCCGCGGAGTTCTTGTACATCTTCCAGTTGCCGGCGATCACCGGTATCCGCGCCATTTCCGACCTCCTAGACTCTGCGCAGCGCCTCAACCCCGGGAAGAGTCGCGCCTTCGATGAACTCCAATGATGCCCCACCGCCTGTGGACACGTGGTCCATGGCCTGCGCCAAGCCCAGACTCTGCACCGCCGCCACGGAGTCGCCTCCACCCACGACGGTGATCCCGTTCGCCTCCGCCATTGCCCTCGCCACCGCATCGGTGCCCCCGGCGAAAGGAGCCATCTCGAAGACTCCCATCGGACCGTTCCAGAACACCTCTCCCGCCGCCGCGATACGCTCTGCATACGTATGGGCGGTGTGCGGCCCGATGTCGAGGCCCATCCATCCCTCCGGCACGGCGTCCGCCGGCACCACCCGCGTGGCCGCGTCGACGGTGAACCGGTCGGCGGCCACAACGTCTTCGGGCAGGACCACAGCGCACCGGGAGTTCGCGGCCTTCGCCAACAGCACCTTGGCGACGCCCAGTCCGGCCTCATCCTCCACCCGGGACGCTCCCACATCTCCCCCCCGAGCCTTGATGAAGGTGAAGCACATCGCCCCACCGATCAGCAGCTCGTCGGCCAGATCCAGAAACCGTTCGATCACCTTGATCTTGTCGGTCACCTTGGCGCCCCCGAGGATTACCACGAACGGTCTCTTCGGCTCGGCAAGCAGGGAACTGAGCGCGTCCAACTCCTTCTCCATGAGCAGGCCGGCGACGGCGGGGATCAGCGCGGCCACTCCGGCGGTCGTGGCATGTGCCCGGTGGGCGGCACCGAAGGCGTCGTTCACGTAGACGTCGGCCAACTGAGCCAGTTCCGCAGCCAGCGTGGGGTCGTTCTTCTTCTCACGGGGATCGAAGCGGGAGTTCTCCAGCATCACCACGTCGCCGGGCCGCATGCGGGCCACCGCCTCCTCGGCCCCCGGACCGGTGAGTACGTCGAGCTTGCGCACCGGGATCCCCAGCAGGCGGGCCAGGCTCGAGGCTACCGGATCGAGTCGGAGTGCGTCATCGGGGGCGTCCTTGGGACGGCCCAGATGCGAGACCAGTATCACCTTGGCCCCGCGCTCGCGTAGGTGGACGATGGTGGGCAATGCCGCCCGGATGCGGGTGTCATCGGCCACTCTCCCGGCCGCCAGGGGTACGTTGAAATCGACCCGCACCAACACACGCCGACCCGTGACCTCGACATCGCTGACGGTCATCGTGCGCATGAGCCTACCTCCAGGAGGCTGCTGAAAAACGAAGTCCCGGCGGCCGAAGCGCACTGGGAGGCGCGATACGTCGTCCTCGGTCGCGCACATAGCGCTGCTATTCGCGCTTTCTGCGTCCTTGTCTGGCGCGTTCCCAGCGCACCTCCGCCGCGAGAA
>Ga0172369_10002970_pt1 | contig 22705 bp, 13 predicted proteins | sample LakKiv25m_FD_114539 | JGI IMG/M metagenome (GOLD analysis project Ga0172369, IMG submission 114539) | Freshwater microbial communities from Kabuno Bay, South-Kivu, Congo - kab_022012_11.25m | ecosystem: Environmental > Aquatic > Freshwater > Lake | place: Democratic Republic of the Congo...
GGAAGGCGCGCCAGGCCATGCGCACTTTGGTATCGGACGCCGGCCGGTCCACCGCCACCGTAGCGTTCTGCAGGTTGGGATTCCAGGAAAAGATGTCAGAATATTCATTATGACCATGAATATACTCTTCACCGCTTGCCTGCTGGTAAAACGCAAATTCTTCTTCAAATTTGTTGGCCAGCATCCTCCACGGGGTTATCGAATCCGGATCATTCGGATCCGGCTTTTTCGGGTACGGGTCTGAATTTTGCTCAGGATACTTATCCAAGCCCTGCTTGACCATCTGGAAGCCGGAGTCCGTCGCTGGGTCCATACTGGACTCGGTCATATCGGGTATCACGATATGCTTGCCATCCCTCGTAATTCCGTAGATCTGTAATGTTAACCACTGCCATCGCCACAATGCCAGGTACCGATCTACCAGCGGGTTGTCCGCCTTTGTGATATCTGTGAAAGCGGCAGACAGGTTGATGGAAAAATGTGTCCAGACATCCTTCACATTGGGATAATCACGTGGGTCCGGATCGTAGCGCGGCCCCGGCCGTTCGACATGGCAGTGGATATTCAGTTCATGCATTATGCGCTCCTTTCCCGGCTTCCCCCGGGACGGCAACATCAGGCAAACATGTTGAAATAGTCTCGGGCATAATCTTCGTAGAAATGGTCATCCGTCGCTTCCGACAGATCGGCAAGCGCCAGGGTATGCGGCGACGCGAGCTGCTTCTTGCCGGCGGCCGACCCGAAGCGGTATGTGACCTGCGCCGACACGGAGATGTTCAGGAACCAGCCGATCTTGATCTTGTAGCTGACGCAGCCATGGCCCACCAGGCCGCCGCCCGACTCATACTTCGCCTGCAGTTGCAGGGCCATGCCGACTTCGACCAGCCCCAGCAGGCTGACCGTCCCCACGAACATGAGGACGATGCCCACGCAGAGGCCGTTCGGCGCCCCCTGCGACGCGTGGTATTCCACGGTCAGGCCGAAATAGGCGTAGACGCCGCCTTTGATCGGGCCAAAAGCAATCGCCAGGCTGGCGGAGGCCATGATGGCCAGGCTGACATCCGCGCTGAATTCGCGGCTGGTCGGGAAGTAGTTGAACGATAAATCGAACCACCCGGCGCCGCCGAGGATGAACACCGTCAGCGTGAAGGGGGCATTCTGCCGCCCAACCAGCAGCCCGGTCGACAGCGCAAACCCCTTCTGATCGTCCATACCGAGCCCGAAGCGGAAGCCGAGGTTCAGGTTGGCCATGCCGAAGGCGCCGGCCTGCACATCCGGCAGCGGCAGGCTCAACACGGACTCGACGCTCTTGCCCGTCACGCGGAAGGACAGGCCCGAATCGGAATACCCGGCCTTCTTCATGGCATCGGAGAGGAAGGCCAGCACCTGCTGCAATTGCAGGCTGTCCGGCCGGATATCGAAGCGGACCTTGCCGGACTCGTTGAAGGTTAGCGTGGTCCGGTTCAGGCTGACGATCTGGAAGCCGCCCACCTGCAGCTCCCAATCACCGAAGATGCTGCCTTCCGCGCGGGTCTGCGGCGGCGCGCCGGCCTGGACGGCGATATCGACCATCGCGCGCAGCCGCGCTAATTTCAAAGTGAGCGATAACCCGGCCAGGGCAAACAGGCTCACCGGCTTATCCAGCGGCACATCCGCATCGATATGCACGCGCCCGCTGCGGGTCTGCGGATCGACTTCATGCCGCACCTTGATGCGGTCACCGGCGATGTCGGGCAGGCCGGCCCCGGCGAACAGGCCTTTCAACGGCATGCCGGCCAGGTTGGCAAAGATGTCGGAGATGGACAGGTTGGACAGGTCGGGTTTGAAGACATCGCTGATGACGCCCGTGGGGAAGGAGAGGGTGACCGGCACCAGCGCCTTTTTTAACTCTTCCACGGCGGCGCGCGCCGGTTGCCCCGCCGTCATCTGCAGCTTGCTCATCAGCACGTTGGCCAGCGCGATTTCCGGTTGCTTGATCTCTTTTTTAAAGAAGCTATACGCCACCCCGCTGAGCACGTCGCCGCTGGTAAAGTCCATGCCGGGCACCACCGGCGCTTCGCCGAAGGCGCGCACGGTCTTCAGCAGGGTATCCGCGTTGGAAATGACAGGCTTCAACTCTTTCCCGAGGACAGACTCGGCATAGTAGACCATCCCTGCGGTCGATGCAGACGCTTCAGCCAGCAGGTCGTCGCAGTACAGGCGGAAGTCATCGCCGATCAATTTATCTGCTGTTGACACCGTCTTCAGGATATCCTCCATGGTCTTCAGCCTGGTCGAAGCGAAAATGCTCTGGAAGTGTGTCACCAGCTTATCTTTCTCTATGATAACGTGCTGGACTGCCAATCCGGCTTCTTCGGGGATGACCGTCTTGATCAGTAATTGCTGGTATTGCGCTAATTCCTGTGCCAACTGGTCGGAGAGGAAGGTGAAGGTCGCTTTCTTCAATTCCGCCAACAATAGCCTGCGCTCTTTAAACTGAGCTAGATCCTGGGCAGCTGTTACCGCCGAATCGACGGCATTTAGTAACTGAGTGCGATACCCGTTCACCGCCGTGTCGAATTGCACGATAGGGAGTTTGTCAATAACGCTCAGCTTTACCGCATCAAGTTTGTTTAACAGGCTATCTTTGTATGCTTGAAGCGCATCAACGGCTTCCTGGTATTGTGTTACATCCCAATGGTTGGGGTCAGCGCGATACGCATAGCCTAATTGCATGATGGCATTGCGCAGCCGCAGCCATGGCTGAAGATCAATATTCGATGGACAACGGCCGAGCCAGCGGCGCAGCACACTGGCAAGCTGCGTCTCCATTGCGGCGGCGGCATCCTGCAGCATGAGCGCAGTTCTCCGCAATGCCGCGTTGGCTTTCTCGATCTGCCCCGCGGCAAGATATTGCTGTATTTCCGTCCGGGTATTGGTGAGTGTAGTATTGGTGTTATCATACAAACGCCGGATTGCCGCTCGAGCATCGATATATATCTTATGAAGCTCACCGGACAATCCATGGATAGTATTAAACGCCGTATTCGGAGCGAAGGTATCAAGGATTGTATCCAGACAGTCCTTCAATTGTTTCCTGAGATTATCATCAAGCGCGGTTGCTTGATCCACGATGTGCTGTAGCTGTTCATCGCTCTCGATCTTCCTGCTCATCTCGGTAAATACGCCGGCGACATCGGCCTCAATCTGGCGCCAACTCGTCTGATACAGGCGCTGCAGTTGCACGCATATCACACTCTCCATGTCGAGTTTATTATCTACGACGGGTAAAGCGTTTATCGATGTTTGCAGAGCGGAACGGAGTTTGTCATACCCAGCCGAGAGGCGCTCACAATAATCCTCCAGCGTTTCTGTTACCTCCGGTTTCCCCGGTATCCTTCTTGAGATTGGTTGCATGGCCTTCGCCGGATCCCAGCTCAACAGCGCGCGCACCGGCAGGATGGCGTTGGCGGCGTGATCGAGCGCGGCGTGAATATCCGAGAGGATCTTTGTTGCCTGACCTGTCTCCGACAGCAACGTCACCGGTCCGCGTTGCAGCGTGATGGTGGCCAGGCGCGTGGCGACCGTCCGCTGTTGCCGGCCGGCGATCAGGTTGAACGCGCGGGAGGGGCCGAGGGTGAAGGTGCCGGCGCCGGTGCCCGGCTCGATGGCCGCGGCATTTATCTGTGGCGCAAGCGCGGAGGCGGGCAGCGGATCGTAGTCGACGGTCAACACCGCACCCCAGGTGTCGGGATCGGGGTGCTCGTCACCCACCTGGGTATAGAAGTACAGCTTCTCCGGATCTTCGATCGGGCAGGCTTCCGGCTCGTGGCGGTCGGAGGAGCAGAGCAGGCGGATATCCGGTTTGGGATACACCTCCGCGGGGGCGGCATTGCGCATCCACAGCGGTACCTTCCAGCCAAAATCCCCCACGTCGCTGCCCCAACGGCTGCTGACATGAATGCGCGGCGGGTCGCCGTTCGGGAACCGGCAGGCCTGCACGAAGCCGGCGGCCTGCGCCTGGTCGGCCGCCTTGGTGGTTCGCTCGTCGATCACCGACCGTTCGCGCTCTTCGATCTCCACGTATTCTTCCGTTTTACGCAGGATCGGGCTGCCGATGAAGGGGTATTGATCGCCAGCGAATTGGAGCGAGGCGGCGGTGGTGCGCTCGTAGACAATCACGTGCCTGGCGCGGTTCCACACCCGGTTGATGCGGCCGCGCTGTTCGATGGCCAGCCGCTCGACGCGGCCCAGCGAGACGGTGGCGTCGATGACGGTATTGCCGCCGTTGAAGGCGGCGCGCAGGTGGCCCCAGCCGCCCACCGGCGACAGGCGCAGCGCGGTGAGCTTCGCATCGACCGCCTCGATATTGCTCCAGAGCGCATTGTAGAGCACCGCGGATTCGAAGGCCCAGGCAAAGCTGCCTTTTAACGCTCCGTTTGGAGCGTCATCCGGCACCTCGACGCCGGGCACGGGGTAGGCCAGGTTTGCATCGCGCCGCAGCCGGACATGCAATCCGTCCTTTGGGGTCAGCACCAGTGTATCAGCGGCCACCGCGCCGCCAGCCGGCGACGACAGCGCGACGGTCGGCTGCGGCAGATACGGCTCATACACGGCAATGCGCGTTCGGACGGCCTGCAGCAGGCCGGGGATCACTTTTTTATAGCGGTCGAAATTTGTGCTTTGCCCTTCATCGGCCATCCAGTAGAGCTTCTCCGGCAGGGCGGGAGGCAGGTTGCCGAGCCGGGCCTGCAGCTCCGCCAGCCGCAGCGACGTCGTCTCCAACTCGCACTGGATGCCGTAGACCGGCTCCACCGTCAGCCGCTGCAGCAGCGCGCCGGGGAGCCGCTGGCCCGGATACCCCAGGCGGCGCCGGATATCCCATGGCAGCTCGGAGAACAGCGTGCCGGTTTCCGTGGAAAAGATATCGAGCCTGGCCGGCGGGCCGAAGCGCATGCCGGCAGCCGGGGTTTTCTCCTCCAGGTCGTATGCATCCCGATAACGGTGCATGGTCTCGCCGATGCCCTGCGGCGGCAGGTAGAGGGTGAAGACCTCCCCGGCGAAATTGACGCTCCAGTTCGCTCCTTCTCCGGCCCGCGGCCCCCAGTTGCCCAGCTCCGTCAGGTCTAACTGTTGCCGGGTCCCGATGTCCTGCGCCACCACCCGCACCACCGACAACGGCGAGGGATCGATGACCAGCACGTCGGTCGAAACCAGGGTCGGCGCCGGTTGCATAAGCTGCAGCGTGATATGGTGCGACGAGGTGGCAGTCAACAGTTCTTTGGCCACCAGGTGATACGGCAGCAGCGGTTGAATCTCCGCTTTTGTATCGGTTGCCGGAACGGGGATGACAATGGGATTGGGACTGCGCTCCGGGGATCCCTCCGGGATCAATTCCTCGCCCGGCAGATCATCCTGGTCACCGGCGGAAAAGGCCAGGGCTCCGAGCGTCAAATCCGCGTTACCTTCGCGGATATCGAAGGTGTCCGCAGATGTCATCTGCAAGATAAAATCGATGGTACTGTCCGCAATCATAGTCTGGTCTACGGCAGGCTTGTCTTCCACCGGCAACTGCAAATCGATTCCCTGGAGGCGAAGATAGCGTTTCTCGTCTTTGAGTGATTGCGGAAGTTGCGTCGCCAGCCGGAAATAGAGTTGAAATTCCGTCAGGGTTTTTTCCACGGCTGACGGTGTCTCGCTCTTGATCAGGTAATGGCAGGAATGCGGCCCTTTATCGCCATAGATGCGCAGACCCGGGAAGGTGGCCTGGACATGCTTTTGTTCCAGTTCCTTTTTGGGTTGTCCCGGTCGCTCTTCGGGCTGTTTCGGTGTCAGGGTTTGCAGATACAGGGTAATCTTCGCTTGGTCAATTACGGATTTTTCAGTTGGGCCGATGACGATATCCTGGTGAGCCACCAGCTCTCCCGTCTTACGGCAATGATCAAAGACCAGATAACTTGCTTGCCAGAGTTCTTTTGAGTTACAGAGCATGGAATTCTGCCACATCGGAATGAATGTCGCGTTCCGCCCCGCCTCGACGGTTGAGATGGCAGTGAGCAATTTGGGTGGAATATGCTTGTTCCACCAATCAAGCACCGCGGTATGCGGCACGGTGGTTTCGAGTATCCACTGAGCGCCCGTTGCTTTCTCCTGCTCATCCAGGGGGGGACGCTGGCGGAAGGTTACCAGGTGCGTGTTCCCGTTATCCGGGAAGTCAGCCGTGTTCGCGAAGGCACCGGTCGGCCGGAGTTGATGGACAGTCTCTTTTTTTAACTGAAGATCAATGACATATTCAAAATAGAACGATGGTGTTTTATTATCAGTTCCTTTCTTAGTAAATGTCGCATAGCTCTTCATGTCGAAACCACAGATTTGAGGATGAATCTGTCCAGGCATAATATATCCAAGAACATCTGCGACAGGTGGCCGGGCAAACCCGTAATTGTTTGGTGGAGAAGCTGTCTGCACTTCAAAGTAGGCGCTATCCAGGTTGTTAAGTGATACGTTTTGAACGCTATTAAATAATTTGATATCGAGAGACATTTGATCAATCAACCATGCTGGACCATCATCCGTTTGGTGTTTCAACCAGATTGTCACCGGTAATTTACTCAGTTTCGGATTCGATACAGTCGCAGGAACAGGTTGGAAGAAGGTTCGGATGGAAAAATCAATCTGCAGGTTTGTAGCAATAGCCACCGTTATATCTGTCCCCGGGCACACCGCAGTTTCCCAGACCGGTTCCGGCTCTGTCGAGCTTTCGGATGTATTGAAGGCATACAGTTGAAAACAATCGATATCATTGGATGCTGTGCCTGTCACGCTATTAATCCGGTGAAACTCGTAATTCGTTGAGTTCTGGGTTTCTCGTGAGACGATACGGAAGACTTCCTTTCCCTTCGAAAGTCCCACGACGACGGGATATCCCTGTGCGGCCGCGTGAGTGACATCCGCCGGCACCGCTTCCGCGGCTTCCGGCAGCACAGCCACCGGCCTATCGTCCGCGCCGGCGAGCAAGCCGAGGGTGTCGGCAGGCAGGGGGGCGGTGGACAGCGGCAGGCCGGCCGGTGCCGCAGCCGTCGGCGCGGGCAGGCCGGGCCACTGGTAGATGGCATCGAGTTTCCCGCGCAGCGGATCACCGGCGTCCGCCAGCAGCCCGTCGACGATTTGCTGCTGGTAGTCACGGGCCCATTGCGCCGGGTCGCTCCGGCGCAGGTTCTCGGGGAGGATCCTGGTCAGGAGCTGTTCGACAGGAGGGGTGCTGGCGCCCTGGTGGGCGACCTGCTCCGGCTGGTCCAGGTGCCAGCACAGCAGCATGGCAATCGCTTTCTCACTGCAGAAGACATCCCTGTAGAACGTGGTACTGCCGCTCTGCCCGATGCCTACCTCCGGGCGGAACGCCACGTTGAGGAGCTGCCGCAGGCACGCGCGAAGTTCGCCTTCGTGTGCATCCGCTGCCCCGCCGGGCGAGATTGGATAGGTGCCGTGCGCTTCGGCGGAAGCGGGGAACAGCATGCCGATGCTGGTGAAGATGCGTGTGACTTCCAACACTTCTCCCATATTGCACCTCGATTATATATTAAATTAAATCTGTAGCTTCATAACTATCCGAATTCGGCGGCAGAATTCCATCATGTTCAGGCCGTTCGGCCACGATCGACAATCCAGACGTTCGATGATACTCGCTTCAGGCAGTATAAAATGATTGCCCCTACTTGATTAAAAAAGAAGTACCTTAGCTTCCGTGGTAGGCCGAAAGGCCTGTGCCGGAGCCACTCACGCTCTTCTGGTTCATCCCAGGATTGATGGGACGGCGTGCTCGAGTGGCCAGCATTCCTGTTCAACCTCAATTTCGCCGGCATCATTTGGCATCAGTCGCGTATAACAGAGGCGTGAGATATTCCGGCCATCGACGGACAGGCGAGTAGACCAGGAACCGGTATTGATATATTGAGCCGTTCTGCCCGGCAGTTTCTCCATCTTCTCGCCGTGGGTATGTCCCAGCACGACAAACGAATAGGTCTCGACATCAAGCGGAACGCCCTTCAAGGGCAGGTAGCGATGAGAGCCGGTGCTGTCGGAGAACATGGTGTTGACCGCTCGCTTATACGCATCGCCGAACAAGCCTTTTGCATCCAGTTCCACGATAGGCCTGGCAACTGGCACGGTATAGCTTTCATCCAGATATTGCTGTTTCAGAAGTGCATCCGCTTCCACCCGAAACCCGGGATTCGCGGGATCATGGTAGAGCGCGCGCAACGCTTCTTCCGTGAGAGGATCACTGGAGAAAAAGCGACCATCCTGCGGCTGGCCCGCAAGCAGCACGTCGGGGAAGGCCATCTGGATTTCCGAGTATGCGGAAGGCACGGCGTCATAGACAAGGATACTGGGTATGCTGACATGGTCAAAGCGATGATCCGCCAGATATTGACACCAACATTTTGCCATCAGTGGGATAGCCTTCCATAACTTTCGTTTGATGATGGCATCAAATGACTTCCACCACACGTCCAGGGAGGGATACACGGTTTCTACGCGGTTCCAGAAGGAACGCACGAAGTAAAACCCTTTTGCTTCCTTGTCAAGGGATGGGAAGGATTTATAGGCGTTGTTCGGGTCAATCTGGTTGCCGTGTTCTCCATACACGCCGAGTCGCGGCTCGTTATAAAACTCGGAAAAGCAGACGGCATCCGGGGGCAATGTGCTGGCAGGTGTGATGCCGTCGCGGACGATGGTCTGCACGGCAGGGGCAACCAGGGCATGATCGTGATTGCCTGGGGTAAACACGATACGGCGATGACTAGCGGGCGTTAAAAAATCGCGTAATGCCGCAAAGAATCCCGAGTGGCTCTGGACAATTCTCGCCATGCGGTCTGCTTCTGCCTGTGCTGAGAAGTCCATCGGAATCGAGGTTGACTGCGCGGCGGTCTTCTCGTCATCTTCGGCGACTTGCCAGATGTCGAAGGTGTCGCCAAGAAACACGAGATCAAGCTCATCCGTCGCAAACCAGGTCGGATACTCGCGGAGAAACTTGATGAACGCGTTCTGGTTCGCAACTGCAAAGTCCTCCAGTTGATCATCACGACCAAGGTGAAGGTCGCTAAGAAAAATGGCTGATTTCTTCATTTATATGTCCCCTTTATTCTTCGTCCGCGATTTCTCGCCACTACGCACCTGTGCCGAACGAGAATCAAATAATTCAACATTGTTCAGAATCGAATGTGCGCTTTACCGCAATCGATTCTTCCTCGGCAGTTACCCTTGTGTCGGAGGCAGGGAACTACAGAGCGGGTGAGAGTTGATGCACTCCGCTGACTATGAGTCCTCAGTATTAGAAAGGCACTTTCCTAATAATCAATGCATTGCGATATCAGACGAAAGGAACACCGCTTGAGTCTCGAGAAAGCGCGACCGAGCATCTTCATCAGTGCAGACTCGAAAGTACTGTTGTACAATCAGTTTTCACCTCACAGTGCCTCTTCTTGAAGCACCTGCAGTAACAGGTGGATCTGAGAGATAGAACCGCTCAACACTCGCTTTGCCAAACTCGGTTAAGCGTTTGGATACACCTACACTAGACAGGCTGGCCAACCACCCAGAGCGCTTAATAAGTAATTTGCCGTTACATGGTTATTCCCTGCTTCTATTTCCTGACATCGATATTTTTTTAATGCATAGTATTGGCTTGTTATCGAGCTTATTACTAATCAACCCAGCTATAAGGTTGATGACTTTGTCCCGACTGTCCCACATCGGATTGAATGGCACACGACCCCAAATCATCAGGAGGCATTCTCGCATTTGCTTTCACATGATGTTTGAAACTACAACAGAACAATCACTCTATCAGGCACTTCTCCCGCGGTAGTTTAAATTGCGAGAAGCTATTCAGGGGTAGATGAACGATCCATGTGTAACAGTCACGTTACAGTGGCTCTCAATGTAAACATCAATTCTGGTATCAACTCTTATTTTATACCTGGGTATGCATTTGAATCAGGTAGACACAACCTGTAGTGCGGATCGTTTTTCCGAGTCACATGTAAATCCGCACTGATTCGCATGTCGAACACACGAATATTGTTGGCTTGCACATGCTCGCCAAGTAGGATCGACAGTCATCCTTCGAGGCGATTAGCGCCAAGAGGCTTGTTGATCCTGGGGGTATCTTTCCTACCCACGATCACTACCGATTATGCAACCACGCCTCGAAATTCGGCTATGCCACCTGTCCGGTGAAAAGCGTGCCGGCAGGCGAAATCGAACAGGCAGTGGTGGCGCAGCTTCGACGGTTCTTCACCACGCCGGAAATGATAGCCATGACGGCACGGAAAGCGCAGGCGTTGAGCGACGCCGCCCCGCTGCGGGAACAGGACGTGGCCCGGCACCTCGGGCAGCTCGATGGCGTGTGGGATGAGTTGTTTCCGGCTGAGCAGGCGCGGTTGCTCCAACTGATGGTCAAGCAGGTCACCGTGTCAGAGCACGGCTTGGATGTGCAGATGCACGCCGATGGACTGTATTCCTTGATGGACGAGTTGCGAGGAGACGAGACTGCATGAGTGAAATGGCGCAGGCCAGTATGGATGGGGAGATGCTGGTGCAGATCCCGATGACGTTGACGAAACGCCAGGGGCGCAAGCAGATTATTCTGCCCACGGGGAGTGAAACGGCATGCGTGCGCCAGGACATCACCGCCGACCCGGTGGCGCTGGCCATCGCCAATGGCTTCCGCTGGCAGGAATTGCTGGACAACGGCACGTATCCGACGGTACGGGCACTGGCGAAAGCCGTGAAGCAGGATATCGCCTACGTCGCCCGTACCATACGGTTGACGTTGCTGGCACCGGATATTATTGAGGCGGTTATGGTTGGACAATGTCCGGCGGCACTTACACTGAAACGATTGTCGCGGGAATTTCCGGTCGCTTGGGATGAGCAGCGGCAAGAATGGGTATTGGCCAAGCAAGCCCATGAAGAGAAATAAAATAGGCATTCAATTAAAAAACGCCCTGTCGGAATGACATTCAGTAGATGATCTTCAGAACAGCTGGTCTATTACTGACCAGCATGAGTCAATACAGAAATCACCTGCTCGATTTCCGCTTGTGACGCAATGCACTCGTTACACGCGATAAACGACAAAAGCGAGATCGGCTTATTGACTTTTGATGCCGCGAACACTTTATGATGCCCGTCAAGTAAGAAGTGCGCGAGGCAATAGTGCTTCGTGATGGCCGGATCACCTTTCCATGTTGCCGGTTGTTTCACGTCAAGGATACTAATGGCCAATGCTGTTGGGAGGTCACCATTCTCGATATTCCGCTCATACCCCTGGATAGCGTGCTCATCGAGCCAGTTCCTTGGCTGCATGGGCGCAATAAATTGGAACAGCGCAGTTTTCGTATCGACCGGTATTGCGGGTACACGGTAATACTCCGTCCTGGGATATAATGGCAAACCTGAGGTTGGCTCGACCCCCCACAAATCCACCTGCTCATGGCTGAAATAATCGTCGGCAGCACAGGGTGCGACCAGTTGCGGGGTGATAGTGCTGATTAGCACACGATACTCACCGGCGGGGATGAGCAACGCAATCTTTTTGAATAGCGTGGAATCGATGTCGGTCACGCCACGTTTAAGAATGGCATCCAGTTCAGCAGTATGACACGAACTCTGGTCGAATCCCCCCAGACGTTCGAAAAGAAACGCGCACGTTCCACAACTGAAGCTCAGTCTATACGCCCGTTCCCCACGCAGGGTCAGGTAGCGCGTAAAGAGCCCTTCCGAACGCCCGTCATGCGCAAATTGTACGGGTGCATTTGTCGTCGTGCTCGTAAATTGGAGGACCTGGTTCATACGGATCATCCTTTATCAGTTATCCCAAACCAGCGCAGACGCGGGCGTGGCGCGCCTCGCAGGTCGTCAGGCTCATCTGCCAGGATGGCGCTGAATTTCAACTCGGTAGCGCGTTCGTGCCGCCAGTGGGCAATTTCCTCGCGTGCGGTAGCTGGGTCAGCGTGAAAATGCCGGTAGATGCGCTCGGTGATCCGGAACAGGTCGGTCACCCACTCCGGCGAATCCGGCGCGGCATATTTGGCATGGTAGGCGGTGAAATGCTGCCACTCCCGCTCGACGACTTGCGAATCGTCCAGCAGTATGCCGGCGCACAGCATCGCTTGAAACACATAGCGGTCGTCGGATAAATGGGTGATCTGGTGTTGGCGTATTTTCGTCATCCCTTCGATGGTCGCACGTTGTGTCAGATACGGTATGGCATCCTGCTGGATGCGTTGCCGGATATCTGCGAACACCGCATCGGCGCTGGCCTGCCCAAGGTTCCACCAGATATCTCCCCGCTGCCTTTTTGCCAGCCAGCCAATACGTTCAGTGAACGTCAAACCGGGGGTTTGCGGCACATATAACGGCAGCACGCCGGCATACACCGTAAACTGCAGTGTATCAAAGCCGGATGGCTCGAACGCAAACCCTCGCACCTGCCAGCCGATAGGCGCATAGAGCAGCCAGCGGTCAGACAATGTCATGCCGGGGAAATACGGCAGCAGGTGCTCCTTTGCCAGTTTTTGCCATTCACGGATGGTCATATCAGCGACCCTTTACTCAACCGTGCATCCGATTACTTCAATCACATCCATCGTCGTTATCACTGCGTCCCAGTCAGTGTGCTGTAGTTGGGCGCGGACACCCATGAACTCGGAATGTGATTCATCGTAGATGACATCCAGAAGATTCACCAGGTTCCCTCAAGCATCACCAGCAACTCAGCTTTACTGGCAGGCTGCTCCATCTTATTCAGGTCGCAGCAGAAGTGTTTCCGGTAGATGCGGAAGCGGCGTTCATCCGGCAGGTAGAAGACGTTGATATCGCCGATCAGCAGATCATATGTACCGGCATGAGGATTATGCATATCATAATAGAAGACATATCCGTCTTTCGCCAATCCAACCTGTCCGTCGAACCACTGCTCGGTCCATTCGCCATCCCTCTTATCGATCTCTTCAGCCTTGAGGCGCCTGTGGATTGCAGCTACCCGTGTTCGAGTGGCTGCCGGGTTCTGCGCCAGCGCTAGAAGCGCATGCTCCACGCGATGCAGGTGTTGTGAGCGCAGGCCATGCATGGTAGCAGTGCCCAGGGCGAAGAGGAGAATGGGGATACAGAGGATCCCTATGACGAATCTCACCTGTTTGCGTCGTGTCATCGCAGCCCCCCTACAACCATCCAGCATTCGAATTCGGCTTTAGCCGCTCTTCCAGCTTCCGCAGCAGATCGGCATGCTCCTGCTGGAAGTTGCGGTAGATACCTGTCTCCCATTCATCCTCGCCGGTACGATCCTCCGGGAGAAAGGAAAGGGCGCGTGCGGCAAAGCCGTGTACCTGTTCCGCATATTTTCGCCATGGTAAGGTGACGGTCAGCCCATGAAACATCGTATAGCCGCCTTCTACATGACGGTTCTCAAAATCGCTCAGCGTGACATGGCCGTCGTGATGGTGGACGGCAAAGCAGATATCAGACCCGCAGAGTGGTCCGATGGTACATCCGCAGGCGATCATGTTGTGATCACTCGTCAGAATATCCTGGAACACTGATGTGAGCAGGCGCACGGATGACCAATTCAGATTCCAGCCATTTGTCGCTCCTGCGACAATATTCACGCCGTTGACGAGCAGCGTAATATCGCCATGCGCGCAGAGATCGTCATCGTCAAGCCAGTAAACGTTATACAACTGTAATGAAAACGCTGTGCTTGGCATTGAGATTCCCCGTCTTTGCTTGTTGAACTCACGCTGGATTCGAAGAACAGCGCCAGCACAGCGCCAATAGTAAATCCGGTGGTATAGCCGGCGAACGTTGCGTGAAACGAAATACCTTGTAGATAATTTATCCACTTGGTATGCCCAGGATTATGCGGCGTCTCAAGGAACCATGGGAGTTGATATTCCGGCAAGAGACACAGCGCGGCGATGCCAAAGATAACCAGTGTGACGAGCAACGCACGACGGCTCATTTCACCCCGTATGGCACTGACGACCGGAAAAGCCATGCCCAGTAGCAAGGCATACATACCAGGATATATAATGGCAGTCACCATCGCTTTGTGATAGAGCCGTTGCCCCCAGAGACTGAATGCAGGGTTGAGATGCAAGGCGATGGCAATAATCGGTAACAGCGCCAGCAATGCCAGTATCGCCTGCACCGGGCTGACCGTCGTATGTTTACGGTCGATGATGTCGATATCTTTCATCTGTACGCCTTTCACCTGCAGAGGCCAACTCGCAACACAATTATAGCATTGCTGGCCATTTCCCTCGATAACCGAGGACGACGACCACCCCAACACTCCGAAACACACGCACAAATATCATCCGCTCCTCCATTCACCAACCTCGAACCCTCCAGCCGCTCCCCGCCATTTTGAGCGTGAAAAAACTGTGGACGACCAAGGGGGGTCGTCTTCAGTTTTCAGAGAGACAGAGAGAGATTTGGGTGCTGCGAGGGCGAAAATGTGGATTTTACGGGTTGAGGTCGTCCACGGTTTTACTGTACGGAGATTTCGCGTTGCATGTATAAGGAAGGGGGTGGCGAGGCGAAATAACGGCCACCAACGAGAAAACCGCCGGAGAGTAACCTCCGGCGGCAATGTTGGTAGGGCATTCGATACTGACAAAAAACTAATATGCGAAATACCAGTGAATTAGTCTTCGTTTCCTGGAAACTGTGGACGACCGGGCGAAAGTCGTCTCTGGTTTATACTCTTCTATCCGTCCTGCTCTTCATACTCAACCGATGGCAATACAAATCGCTTGGCTACTTGAAGTGGGAAGCGATTTACCTCAATGCGCCTTTCCTCCACCCGCTTGATGGGGTAGCCGGTATATATGCTGCCATCGCCAGCCAGAACATACGTCGTCACTCCCAGCGGGCACGTAGGCCAACTAGCAGGACGAGACGGTGAGACGGTCAGCGCATCAAGTGTCTGTTCAACGATCTGGCCTGACCACATTTGCTCACCGCAGACCAGACGCAGGTGTGATGCCCCTGACTTGGTGCCGAAGATGGCGAACTGGCTTTTCACGCATATTCCGGCAACTTCCGCCTCGCCGGTGAAATCGCTGAAGATCAAGTAGCCGCCCCATGCCGTCTCCAGGTGCAGCGCGACGGCGTCGGGACCGGCGGCAGCGGGCACGGGCAGGCGCTCGGCGGTGAGGATAGTGTCATCACCCGGTTCGTGGACGGTCACGAAGGTGCTCGCGAGATCGTTCCCCCGATTAATGAGATCAAGGTAACGAAGGCGGCGCCCGACCTGCTGTAGCGTTTCCTGCCCGGGGCCGTTAGATGCTTCTACTGCGTCCAATGGGCAGAGAACGTGCAAGCGATAGCATCGCCCGTCTTCCTGCCACGTGGCCTGCCAGGATGCCGGGGGATGCGCGACGCTGCGGGTATCACGCAGACCGACGACGTGCTCCCGTGATATGCTGCCGCCGAAGTCTGGCAGCGGGTCTTCCGTTGGCATAGCCAACCCGGTGAATTCCAGTGCACCCTCGCACGCATCGCTGGCGGCTACTTCGCTGAAGAGGCGATAGGCATGCTTCCCGCCGCCCTGTACGCGGAAAATATCCACTGCCACGGTACGGCCTTCCGGTCCCTTGAGCAGGGCAACGAGCCGGCGATAAACCTGGCACTGGTCATAGGCGTTGGATTCCGCCTCGACGACCGATACGCGTGGCGATGTCACCATCAGGCGCAGGGATGGCGCGCGCTCGTCGAAGCGCTGCTCGCTATCGTCCACCACCACCAGATTATGGCTCAGCGTGCTGTGCCCCCATGCCAGCATTGCCGAGTCATTCACATAGCCCAACTCACCCAGCACCGGTTGCCCGCGGTCGGCATAATATAGCGCCAGACTGTCGGCATGTCGATGACCTCCAGGAAAATTAAACGGCAGCGCCAGCACGCTGTCACCATGACGCAACACCGCCGTCTGCCAGGTGGGAAAAAGGATCTCCGGCAATTGCAAATTGTCGATGGACAGTTCTGCAGGTGTCAGGTGGAAGACGGCGTATTCACCCGGCGTCGTACTCCCGCCCCGGTAGATCGCCGGGAGCGCGCCGGTAAATTCTACCGGAAAGCGTTTGAGCGCGATCTCGAAGATATGCGGCGAAGGCACGCCTTCGACCAGAGTATCAGAAAGGGGTAGGTACTGTCCATTTGTGCGTAATGCTTCCAACTCCGCCTGCAGCATCAACTGAAGCCTAGTATCATCCTTGTATACGTCGACGGTGCCTTTACGCCCCGGGAAGCTATGCGGCCAGCGGAAGCCGTGCAGCACTTCCGGTACGAAAATGAGGTTCGACAGGTAGAGATTGGTATAGGCCGGGCTCTCGGTGCTGAAGCCGTCGGCCACGAAAGACTGATCACGTAAGCCAATGTAACCGCGCAAGGCGACATCGGCGAAGTCTGCCAGACCGAGTGTTACCGCCAACTCGGCAAACGGATAATATACGTACGCCGACTTATTGGTCAGGTTATCTGCCTTACCTGCACCGCCGAGAAATGGCTCGGCGCCGAAGGCATACTCCAGCAGGAGATCGCGCTCTATTCGACGACGCCAGGCGGGGGTCCAGACCGGCTTGCCGTCCGCCCCTACCGCGTCATACGTCAAGTCGTATGCAGGACAAAGGCTGTTCAGCACCCAGGCGTCGGCGCTGGTGTGGATGCGCCCTGCACCCCAGTAGTTCCTCAACATCGACCCGGTCTCATCATCGTCGCCAGCGTAGGCTGCCCCACAGGCATGTCGCTTCCACTCCAGCGGCAGCGTCGTGTCATGCCAGGCGGCGTAGAGGGGATCGCAATCGGCAACAGTGTCCCAATAGTCATGGTAAAGCCAGTTGGGCACGCAGACGGCAAAGCGTTGCAGAATCTGTACCGCCTGTTCGGCATATCGAGGTTTGCCGGTGAGCCGATAAGCCAACCCCAGGCTGCGCGCGGCATCCAGCATAAAGAGCACCTTCTGGTGCCGAATGATCCCGCTGAAGCTGACATGGATCGGATGCCCCACCCACTTCCAGGCGTAGCTGCCACTGCGGTCTTCCGGGTGGGCGCGCTCGCTCTCGTTGATGTAGTAAGTAAAGGTCTGCCCACGGCGCGGGCAGGCCAATTGCCCCGTCTCCGGATAATGCATATCCGGGTAGGTCTGGTTGCAGGTTTTACAGCGGATGATCTCCGGCTCGCGGCAGTTCCACGCAAACATATACGCTCTAGCGCCTTCCTGCGATTTCGTACCCACGCAGTGCGGGCAGGTGAAGCCGTAGTGGTTCGTTGGAGTCAGTTCAGAGATCATCGTTTCAATGTAACCGTCCGGCTGGGCAGCCACGTGGTCGGCAACCGTCTTGATACCGGCAAACCAGGCTTTTCCCCACTCCGTCTCGGCACTGTTACGGCGGGCGATCGCCGTCTCCTCCGTCGTATACAACGCCGGGTGGACAACACGCCGGCGCCGCTTGAGCAGGTCATCCTTGCGTCGAACCATTTGCCGGCGGAACTCCACTTCCTCAGGTGAGGTGCGCTCTCGTGATTGCCAGGGCATGAAGCCTTCGCCGTGTGTCACCCGCTCAACGTATTCTTGCCGCCTGTCTGTGCGTTTGATCATCTCATCCAACGATTAGCCCCCGCCTTTCACCCACACCTCCGGATGTTTCACATTCGTGAAGGTGTTATCTCGCTCGATCAGATTGGCGTCGTCATCGATCATGATCCCGACCTTGCTGTCCCGGCAGTGGTTATTCTCCACGACCACCCCCGCGTTGCGAAACACCCAGGGCAGGTCGGTCTCGGTCGCCGAGCCGTCGGTGGTATGCTCGCCGCGATACTGGCGGTAGTGTGTTTTAAAGACGATGCCTGAATTGTTGGTCAGGTAGTTGTTCCGCACGATATAGCCGAGATAATCATAGCCTTCGTCGGGGCAGGACATGAATTTACAGCTCGGATTCCAGATGCCGCCGCCGCTCGCGCCCTTCTGCAGAACCGTGTCATCGGGCGTGAACCAGTTCATCTTCAGCGTATTATTGACGATCAGCGAGAAGATGATGCCGCCCCAGACCTTCTGGTTGGCGGGATTGCGGATGGACCAAAACAGCATGCCGATCCCGTCGGAGATGGTATTGCCGTCCACCACGATGTCATGGGTATTGCCCCAGAAGATCATATTGGCGCCGGTATTGTAGATCTCATTGTCCACAAAGGTCATGCGCCAGAACGGTGGAGGCGCCATGAATACCAGATCGCTGTGCTCGTCGGGGACCACCCGCCAGGGCTTGTCGATCTCGAACCGGTCGCCTTCCCGCTTGACGATCCGGCGCACCTGCCCCAGCCCCTGGCCGCCCACCACGTCAATCACCGCGCCATCCAGGTTCTCGCGCGTCACCTCGCCCGTCGGATCGATGATCTCGCCGGTGGTGGGTGACGTCATGCGGATGGACGGTTCGATCCAGCAGGCTGACCAGAGATGGCAGCCCAGCCCCTCGGCATCCCAGGTGCACTCGATATCGCCGATGCGATTGCGGGCCACGATGGACAGCTCGCCGCCATACATGAAATAGACCAGGTCGCGTGCCCGCTCGGAGTAGGCGGTAATCTCGTTGTCCTCCAGGACGATCTCGCGGCAATAGCTGCCCTTGATCGGCGCGCCGCCGGCATCCGTGTTGGTGGCGTAATCGTCCGGCCAGATCAATTTGGCTACGGCGGAGAAACCGTGCCCGGCCGGGCCGGTCTTCAGCAGATTGTCGGCTACACGGGCGTGTGTGCACCCCATCAGCATGACGCAGTTCCCGCCGCCCAGCATGGTATTGTCCCGTACCACAAGATCCTCGCCTGCCAGATAGACGCAGCCGGGGCCGGAGGACGCCTGCGTTTCACGCACCATATACTGCTTGATGAATTCGGCATATTCCCGGGCGCTGGTGCGGTCGGCATGGCTCGCCATCCGCTGGGTGAAGTGACACCGCTGGATGGTGACATTCCTGGCGCGCTGTTCGCTCCAGCGGAAGGGGATGTCGATCGCTTCTTCGAACGTTTCCGGTAAGAAGGTCGGCGCGCACACGATGATGCCCGTATAGACCGTCAGCACGCGCAGGTCCTCGATGGTGAAATCGCCGTCGCCGGTGAACAGCACATACGGCGGCAAAGGACCCGCATCACCCGGGGTAACGATCCGTGTCTGCTCGATCCCCTGCCCGCAAACGACCGTGCGTCGCGGCAATACGATCGGTTCCGTCACCGGGTAGTTGTCTCGCGAAAATTGCAGAATCCCGCCGCCGTTCTCCTCCAACTCCTTAAGCGCGCGGTTGATCGCCGGGCTCGCAGAGGCATCCTCTGCCTGCCGGTAATCGTCCACCCTGAAGACATCCGTCGGCCAGGATTCCTGCCGTGCGACCTGCACTGCCAGCGGTTCCGACCAGCCCCTCACGCCCCCGAGCCCGTTGTGGGCAAAAAACACATACTCCCCTTCCGGAAGGTCGCCGGGAATGTGCAGGTAGGCCTCATACCCGCTGGATTTCTCTACGGGAATCTCGATGAAGGCGTCGGTTCCCTGCCGGCGGGCGACCACGGTCGTTTTGTCCTGTACAAATCCGCCATAGCTGACCGGCTCCTCCTGTTTCCTGGTCGGATAGTTGTCCACGCTGACCATGTTCCGTCCGACGAGGCGGAACGCCTCGCAGGGCGTCGCCTGGGTTGGATACTGCCAGTCTAATTGCGGCCGATTGGCCAACCAGGCATCCGCCGAAAGCTCCGGCTTGATATGCAGAGCACAGACCGCCGGCGTTCCTGCTGGAATTTCCACGGTGACACACTCATCCGTAACCTGCCGGATCGCCAGCTCTGTGAACGATAACGCGCCAGGTTCCGGGGTATCGGTCGGCAAGCCCGGCTGCTCGTTCTCGATTGCCGCGCAATAAATTTTCGTATCATGCCCGATCCCGCCCACGGTGATCACCGTCAGCGTGTCGGGGATCACCGGTTCCATCACATGGGTGATCGCGGTCTGGATATCATGCATCGAATTACTCCCTTTGGGACAATCGTCCCGTGCATACGGACCAGCACATCAGATACGCATGCCGATCGCCTAAAACATCTCCTCCAGCAACCCCAGACTCGTATCGACAATGGTCTGTAGCGCTTCAGGAACGAGCTTGGACCAGTGGCTGGTGACCGTTTCGAAACCGCCGCGCAAAATGGCGGCGGGGGTGGGAATGTAGCCCACGTAGTCGTTGGACATGTGGGCGATTTGCGTGTAGCGGGCGGGGGAACGCAGCTTGATCTCCAGTTGCCCCTCGACGAAGGGCTCGCCGGTGAGGGCGAGGAGCGCGAGGTCGCCGATGCGGACGGCTTGCACCTCATAGTCGTACCAGGGCTGGCGCGCGCGATGGCGGGCGAGATCCACGTGGCTGATGGCGTAAATCCACTCCCAGTCGATGCGGGTGTGCTCTTCGTCGAGCCACATCGGCGTAGGGTGGGCGTCGAGCAGGCATTGGGCGGCGTCGACGATCGTTTGGTCCAGCTCGCGCAGGGGGATGCGCACGATGGCGCGGCGGATGTCGAGGGGGAGGCCGGGCACGTCTTCCATGTCGTCGAGCAAGATGTGGGCGTCATCGGTGAGTATGCGACCCATCGTGCGATAATCGTGAGTCTGCTCCGGGGCGAGCGGGTTGCGCGGGTGCAGGTTGCCGCAGCAACCGTTCATGACCAGCGGCACGGCGCCATCGCCCAGCACCGCGCCCATACCGGCGCTCCAGGCGCCCGGCCAGCCGTTGGCGATGGTCAACTGATCCACGTTGTGGCATGGGTGGCAACTGAAGTGCATGAGCGCGGCCACGCAGCCTTCGGCGGCGTCCCGCAGCGTAAGCAGGCTGACTTCGGGATCGATCGGGCCTTCAATCTGCAGAATCTCTGCGCCGCCCGGGTGCATCATCGCCGTCCCGTCGCGCATGATGCCCCGCCGGTTGAAGGCGATGCGGCCCTCAATGGTTCGTCCCACCCGTGCAGTCACCGGGCGCACTGCCGCCAGCGCGTCTCCGATGGCGCGAAGTACGCCCGCATAGAACAGCTCATTATACGCAGGATCGCCGCCGAGCACCCACTCCAACTCGTCAGGCACGTATTGTCGCCAGAACGCTTCATCCTGGCAGAAGCAATGGCCGACGGAAGGCGCGTGGTGGTTTTGCGTACAGTTGACGATCACTCGCGCTGGGTCCAGCCCGAAGCACGCCTGCGCCTGCCGCCGCACCTCCTCCGCGTAATCACCCCGCGCCATCGTCGCATCGGTGCTGATCAGGCACCACCACTCGGTGGCGCCCCCTAGTATCAGCGCGCGCGCAATGAGTGGGTCGGCAAACACCGTCGCCGGCCGCCGCACGCCGATATTTCCCGCGATCTGCGTCCCCGGCGCCGGGGTGATGTCTGCCTGCGCCGCGCCGGCGCGTAATAAAAGTGTATTCCTTATGCCTTCCTCAGTAAGTATTAATGGCATGCCGGCGCATCGGTCCCTGGTCCATTACATAGAGCCAGTCCCATAATCGCCAGCGGTCCATGACGCGTTCAAGAGCGCGGTCGTCAGGGTCATACACCTTTTCGGTCGCCAGGCGCGTGCGGGTAATCAGCTCGTTGTGCTGATCTTCCGTTAACGGCCCACTTTCCAGGTGGGCCAGCAGCTCGATGTAGGCTTCACCTTCCTCCGCGCCGTCCATTACCTGTCCCAATGTTTTGCGACCAAAGTCGCGCAGCGAATCCTCGGGCCAATGGATGAAGTGCGAGAAAGCCAGGTAATTGAGCAGCCAGGGCGTATGGCGCGGCGTCACCTCGCCATGGATGGAGACCCCGTCCAACCCGGCACGAGAGGCACGGAGGCATCCCTCTTTAATTGTGCTGACCACCAGCTCATACCGATCCAACGTACAGTCATTCCCCTGGTGCAGAAATCCCACGTGACGTGTCCCACACGGTGGGACGATGCCTTGCGGCCACTGCGGGATGTCTAATGCCGCCGCCGGCGCGCCGTCGTCCAGATAGGCCAGCAGCGGCAGCGGTCGCAGGCGCGCATCTCGCGTCCCGCTGGCGCACCATCCCGGTCAGCGTCCACTGTGCCATCGATTGCGCCGGCGCCCGGTCACAGATCGCCGGTCGTTGGCAATACATACTGTTGATCTGGAATTCGCCCGGTGACATGGCTTCCATGTCGCCGCCGGGAAGAAAACCGGTATACGCCGCCCAGGTGATCAGCTTGTCGGCCATCTCCCCGGCCAGAGTTTGCAATGCCGGCAGATAACTCATCGCCTGCAGACGGAAAAAGTCCGGATCGCCGGACGGCCAGCCGACTTTATGTGCAATACAGCGCGGGCAATGGCACACCATGAGGTCGCCGTTCTCCAGGTTTATTCCGCCGATGGCGAATTCGCGGAAGAGCCATTCCAGCCCTTCCGTCATCCACCCGCGAAACGCGGGGTGGCTGGGACAGGCGCTCCCCGGACGGGCGGAGCCGTCCTCATTGATCATGTAAGCATCGGGATTCTTTTTCAAGAACGTCTCAAGGTTATACCGGTGATTGCCCTCGTAATAGATGCCCCCGTAATGCGTGGTACCGACGCCCGGCATGATCGCTACGCCGCGCGACGTGGCATAATCGGCCACCCGTTTGGCAAATTCCACCCCGCCA
>Ga0172369_10002973_pt1 | contig 22667 bp, 18 predicted proteins | sample LakKiv25m_FD_114539 | JGI IMG/M metagenome (GOLD analysis project Ga0172369, IMG submission 114539) | Freshwater microbial communities from Kabuno Bay, South-Kivu, Congo - kab_022012_11.25m | ecosystem: Environmental > Aquatic > Freshwater > Lake | place: Democratic Republic of the Congo...
AGAAGAAACATCTGGTCTTGTTCATAGGCTCTTAAAGGCATCAGTTAACCTCCTTTGAATATTTGTGCCTTTAATTTATCATATTTGCAGACGAGAAACAGCGGTTAGTTTTTAGACAGGCTCGGTGTCCCCAAGTTTATAGTTTATAAGTTCACTTAAATTATCACGCACCATCGCTGACCTTGAGTCCTCAGAAAGCATCCAATCCCACCACGTATCAGAGGCAATTCAGTACAGGACCTTGGATAGAGGGATGTTTTAATTTAATCCTATATTATCCTACTTATTTTTCGTCTTTTTATTTTCCCTACTTTTAACCCATTTAATAACACTCTCTCTTAAAAACCGCACGGTCCCGCGTTTGCCTGAGGATAATTGTGAATAGGGGATTGGGTCTTTCTTAGCGTTCATCATTTTTCTGAGATTGCTTTCAGAAACACCCAACAAAACACAGCACTCTTGAGTAGTAAGGATTTCTTTTTCCATTAAGGTTAATTTATCATTCTTTTTCTCTTTTGTCAAAATTACTGTTATTAACAGTTATTTACAGTTAATATTAAAAATTTTTCTTGACAAATAGCATTTTTTAGTGTAACCTTGTTTCAATATGTTTCAGGGTGTTTAGATTATGCTTACTGAAAAAGAACTATTAGACGAACTTAAGATTTCCCGAACTACGCTTTGGCGATTAAAAAAGAAGGGTATGCCTTCTATCAAGGTCGGCTCTTCTTACAGATATGACAAGAATGATGTATTAAAGTGGGCCAATAATAATCAAGATGCTGATTACCCGATAGATTATTTTGAGACATCGCAACTATCCGAAAATCTTACATTAGCGTTTCCATATAATTCTTCAAAGCCCTCACTGCCTAAAATAAAGAATAGTTATAAAATTACGATCCCTTATTTGTTAAAGCACAACAAAGAGTTTTTAGATAAGCTTTTAACTGTTGGCGAGCTTGACGAACTAAATAAAAAACTTTCACGCTATACCGGCGATTTTTACGGCCATGAGGCGGTAAGATGCTTCACAGATGAGTATCTATTGATACTTAAAAAAAGGCACCAAAGCGATTATATCGTAAATTATGATCCCAGACTTGATAGGTTTATTAACAGTAAAGATAACCTGAAAATCATATGGGGTGATTGCTTAAGAGTCCTGCAAAAAATGCAATCAGAATCTATACACCTCATGATAACCTCACCTCCCTATTATAATGCACGCGAGTATTCTCAATGGGAAAATCTTAATGCTTATCTTGAAGACATGCGCTTAATAATTAGAGAAACCTTTAGGGTTCTTGATAATCATCGGGTGTGGGTTTTCAACGTTGGGGATGTTTTTGATAATGATAATCTTAAAACAACATCGGTTTGGGGCAAACGGAGATTGCCTCTAGGGGCATATTTTATAAAAATTTTTGAAGAAGAAGGTTTTGAATTTGTAGATGATATTATCTGGGACAAGGGAGAAGTTGAAAGCCAGCGACATAAAAATGGCGGTATAAATTACCCATTTTATCAGTATCCATTGAATTGCTATGAACATCTCTTAATTTTCCATAAACATCGCTTGGATACTAACAGAATTCCTTGTCCGGTATGTGGTTCTTTGAATGTAAATGGCAATACTCAGTCTGAAATTGGTGTGCAGAGCTGGGAATGTAAAAATGATAAATGTCTTGAAAGAAGTCCTCACAACAGAGGAAAGAGGTTCTCTTTACGGTCCAATATGATGCAGAACGGTGATAAAAGAACAGAGGAAAATTATATTGATGAATTTACTCTAAATAAATGGCGTAGAGATATTGTAAAATTCTCACCTGTTATAAAGATAGACAATAATGGAAATAACCGTCTTGGGCACAGTGCGCCATTCCCTAAAGATATTCCTGAAATGGCAATAAAATATTTTTCTTATGAAGGAGAAAAAATCTTAGACCCATTCGCCGGAAGTTTCACAACAGCAGTTGTTGCTAAAAAGCTTGGCCGTATAGGTATGGGCCTTGAAATCAATAAGGCACTGTTCAAGTCTGTTATAGAAAAACGCGTTGAGCAGGAATTTAATGGCAAGGCTGAATTGTCCGAATTTAATTTCTGAACTACTCTAACTTGTCAAACCTATTGAAAAACTTACTCCATTTGCCAAAATCTTTAGCGTTAAAGTGTTGTCTGTCTTGGTCCTTAAAAAATGAAAGTCCTTTTAAAGAGTCTCCCATTGTATCCATAAAATCCTGAACAGACATAACCAAAAAATGTGGTTTATCATTGTCCTCTATCAAGCACCAGACATAAAAATGGCTTCCATCTTTAATTAGGTCTTTCGGTTTCATGTCTATGGCATAAGTATTTTTTGACTTTTTATCCTTGTATTCCATCCTTGAGCTTTTAACCTGTATTGAACGAAATTTGGTGCTGTACTTTTTGTTTCCACAGGCACACGCGTGTTCAATCATTTCTATTTCGCCGCCGCATTCATCACACGTTGGTCTATTTAATAATTCTATATTCCCACATTTTGTGCATTTTGCCTTATTCCCAAGCATTTCATTCTTGCAACTTGAACAGATTTTCTTCGCGAGAATTCTATTCTTTTGCGTTTTTGAAAAATCTTTCCCACATTTCTTACAAGTTAATGCAGGAGTTAAATTCCACCTGCTCCCACAGCTCTTACAGACATGTTTGTGAATAAGTAAATCTATATATTCATCATAAACAGGATTGTAAATATTCCAGCCATATTTGGAGAGTTCAAAAGAAACCAAGAACTCACCGTAGCGGGAAAAATGTTTTGTGCTTAAATCTGTTGTAGTCTTTTTAGTGCTCATAATTGTTTCTCTCCATCTTCATCTTTGAGTGCTTCGATGCGCCTACTACACGCTTATATATCTATATTCCTCGCCTCTAAAGCGTGCCTGGTTATAAAATCCTTTCGGGGTTCAACCTGATCTCCCATAAGGATGGTGAATATCTCATCAGACTGCACGGTGTCTTCTACCCTCACCTGAAGCAGCGTACGTTTTTCGGCATCCATTGTCGTTTCCCACAGCTGTGTGGGGTTCATCTCTCCAAGCCCTTTGTACCTCTGAATCGTCAGCCCCTTTTTGGCAACGCTGAAAACATAGTCCATAAGCTCCGCGCTTGAGGAAAGCTCCTTCATCCCCTCTTTTGTCTCTGCCTTATAAAGCGGCTCTCCGAGGTCTTTTATGATGCTGTAGCTGTTTTCAAGCTCCTTGAATTCAGGGGACATGAGGAAGTTCATGTCTATAAGAACTTTTTTGTTCTGCCTTTTTATCTCAACGCTGTACGCCTGATGTTCTTCGTCAGGATTAATCTCGCCTAATGAAATATCGGACAGCGCTTTTTCTATCGTCTTGGTAAGTTTTTCAAGCGCCTTTTCATTTCTAAGCGTTTCTTTGCTTATCCCTGCATTCAGAATTACTTTTAAAATATCCGTGTCCTTTCTCCTTCTGCTGAACCATTCCATAAGGCGTTCAAACTTGGAGAGCCTTTTTAAATGAGGAATAAGCGCTTTGCCTTTCACGACCTGCCCTTTTATCGGAATTGCCAGGTCATCCGCAGCAAGCTCAAAGAGCATGTTCTGCATCTCTGTTTCGTTCTGGACATACTTCTCTGTCCTTCCCTTTTTTACTTTAAAGAGCGGCGGCTGCGCAATGTAAAGATAGCCGTTTTCTATGACCTGCGGCATCTGCCTGTAGAAAAATGTAAGCAGAAGCGTCCTGATGTGCGCCCCGTCAACATCCGCATCTGTCATCAGGATTACCTTGTGATAGCGAATCTTTGAAATGTCAAACTCCGTATCTATGCTCGTCCCGAGCGCTGTTATGAGAATCTTTATTTCTTCTGAGGCAAGCATCTTGTCAAAGCGCGCCTTTTCAACATTCAGTATCTTTCCTCTGAGGGGAAGTATGGCCTGAGCGCGCCTGTCACGCCCCTGCTTTGCGGAGCCGCCTGCCGAGTCTCCCTCAACAATGAAGAGTTCTGATAAGGCCGGGTCTTTTTCAGAGCAGTCGGCAAGTTTTCCGGGCAGCCCCGTGTCATCGAGAACCCCTTTTCTCCTTGCGAGCTCTCTTGCCTTTCTTGCCGCTTCCCGCGCCCTTGTCGCCTGAACTGCCTTTTCTATAATCTTTCTGGCAACAGAAGGATTTTCTTCAAAATAAGCGCCGAGCGTATCGTTGACTATGGATTCTACAATCCCTTTAACCTCGCTGTTGCCGAGCTTCATCTTGGTCTGGCCTTCAAACTGCGGATTAGGAAGCTTAACGCTTATTACAGCCGTGAGCCCTTCTCTTATATCGTCTCCAGACAATGCCTCTTTGCCGTTTTTCAAAAGCCCCGAGGAAGTTGCGTAATTGTTGGCTGTCCGCGTAAGGGCTGATTTAAATCCTACAAGGTGCGTTCCGCCTTCTCTCGTATTTATGTTATTTGCGAAGGTAAAGATGTTCTCAGCATAACCGTCATTATATTGAAGCGCTATCTCCGCAGCGATGCCGTCTTTTTCTCCCGATATGTAAACAGGCTTAGGATGAAGCGGCGTCTTATTTTTATTCAGATGCTCCACAAAAGAGACAATCCCGCCCTTATAATGGAACTCCTGTTTTTTATCCGTGCTTTCATCTTGTATTGAGATTTTAAGCCCGCTGTTAAGAAATGCCATCTCCCTTAATCTCTGGGAAAGGATATCAAAACTGAATTCCGTTGTTTCAAAAATCTCTCCATCGGGTTTGAATGTGACCCTGGTCCCCCTGCCCTTTGTCTTTCCGAGAACGGTTAGGCCTCCCGCAGGAACACCTCTATCAAAGTGCTGCTGAAATACCTTTCCGTTTTGCTTTATCTCAACATCAAGCCATTCGGAGAGGGCGTTAACGACAGACACGCCGACGCCGTGAAGCCCGCCCGAAATCTTGTAAGCCTTTGACTCGAATTTTCCTCCTGCATGAAGCTCTGTAAGCGCAATCTCTGCCGCGGTCCTGCCTTCAGGGTCTCCGGGATGGGGGTCTGTGGGTATGCCTCTTCCGTCGTCTATCACAGTGCAGCTTCCGTCATGGTGAAGTATTACCTCTATGTTCTTGCAAAAACCCGCAAGGGATTCGTCAACGCTGTTGTCAACAACCTCGTATACAAGATGATGAAGCCCTTCCGGGCCTGTTGAGCCGATATACATCGCCGGCCTTTTCCTGACAGCGCTCAGGCCTTTAAGTATCTTTATGTCTTCTGCGCCGTATGTTTCTTCTTCCTGACTTACCTGTTCTTTTTCGTCCATTAATTCCTCTCTTCAATTAGTGTAAGTGTGAGTGCGAGTGTAAGTTTTTAAGATTTTTTTACTCTCACTTACACTGACACTTGCACTTTCTATACCCTCATCGGCATAATAACGCATTTATAATTATCGTTCTTTTCCTCTTTCAGCAACGTCGGGCTCAGTGGATCCTGAAGCTCAAAAACAATCTTTTCCTCGTTCATGGCATTCAATGCATCTATGAGATACCTTGCATTAAACCCGAGAGAAAGCGCCTCTCCTTTATATGCAACCTTTACTTCGTCCTTTGCCTCTCCGAGGTCCGGATTTGAAGCGGAAAGAGACATCGCCCCATCCGCAATATCAACCTTAATCGCATTGCTCTTTTCCCTGCTCATAACAGAGACCCTTCTCAATGCCTTTATAAATTCATCTTTGCTTATTATGACTTTCTTTTCATTATTTGCAGGTATCACCTGTTCATAGTTAGGATAGGTCCCTTCTATCAGCCTTGTTAAAAACTGCACCTCATCTATCTTGAACATCACATGGCTTTTCCCTATAACAACCGTAAGGTTTTCCGTCTCCCTGTCAAGGAATCTTCTTACCTCTGTCGCTGCCTTGCGCGGGACGATCACTTTTTTCTCTTCTTTTAAGGGCGTGTTTATCTTGCTCGTTATGCTTGACAGCCTGTGCCCGTCCGTGCCTACAACGGTCATCTCGCTGCTGCCCTTTTTTACGTGGAAAAGCAGTCCGTTCAGCGTATATCTTGTATCGCTCTCTCCTGCTGCGTAAAGGCTTTTTTCTATCATCTCAATGAGGGTTTTTGTGTCAAGCTGCATTTCTTCTATGTTTTCCATCCCGGGCCAGGCGGGGAATTCCTCCGCTGAGAGACAGGCAAGCTTAAATCTGCTGCGGCCCGCGCTCACCTTAAGCCACTGCCCGTCTTCGGACTCTATTGTAATATCTCCGTCTACTTCTTTTACTATCTCAAACATCTTCCGCGCCGGGATGCAGAGCCTTCCTTCTTTTTCAATTTTAACTTGAAGCGGCTCTTTTATTGCCGTTTCAAGGTCCGTGGCAACGATATACGCCTTTTTCTTTCCGGCATCTAAAAGAAAATGGCTCAACACAGGCATTGTATTCCTTTTCTCTACGATGTTCTGGATGTTTGAAAGCTTTTCCTGCAGTTCCTCTTTTGAAACACTCAGCTTCATAACCCCTCCTTAAGGTTTTATTTTTCGCAACAGAGTTTCTACCATCCTGTTAAAGTTCTCGTCTTTAGCCCTTTTATCTTCCACCTGTTTACAGGCGTATATAACTGTTGCATGGTCTTTGCCTCCCATACTTTTGCCTATATCATTCAGCGAGCCGTCCGTAAGCTGCTTGCTCAGATACATCGCTATCTGTCTCGGCTGCGCCACTTCCTTTGTCCTTTTCCTGGCCTTAAGGTCCTGCATTTTCAAGCCGAAATATTCGCAGACCGTTTTCAGTATCTGCTCTGTTGTTATCGGCTTTTCTTCGTCCTGAATGAAATCCTTTAGAACGGTCTTTGCCATATTCACATCTATCTGGCTTCCTGTAAGCGCGGCCTGCGCGCCGAGCCGGATAAGACAGCCCTCCATCTCTCTTATATTCATCCTTATCTTTGCTGCCAGGAAATTAATAACATCTTCCGTCAGGTTGAGCCTTTCCAGCGCGGCTTTTTTATGTATTATTGCAACCCTGGTCTCGTACTCAGGCAGCTGTATATCGGCAATGAGACCCATACTGAACCGCGACCTAAGCCTGTCCGTTATAGTCTTTATCTCTTTTGGCGGCCTGTCGCTGGAGATGACTATCTGTTTTTGCTTCTCATAAAGCGTATTGACTGTATAGAATAACTCTTCCTGTGTTGCCATTTTATTTTCTATAAACTGGATATCGTCTATAAGCAGCAGGTCCACATTCCTGTATTTCTTTTTCAGTTCCTCTGTTTTCCCGTGCCGCACTGCAGACACCACCTCATTTGTGAATTGCTCCGAAGGTACATAAAGCACATTATATTCTTGCTTGTTATCAATTACGCTGTTTCCTATTGCGCTGATAAGATGCGTCTTCCCCAGGCCCACACCGCCGTAAATGAACAACGGGTTATAAACTTTGCCCGGTGTTTCCGCCACTGCCTTTGCCGCGGCCCGCGCAAACTGGTTGCTCTGCCCGCTTATGAAGTTTTCAAAGGTATATTTGGGATTAAGATATATGCCTCTGCTCGCAAGCCTTGTTTTTCTGTTCTCTAACTTTGCCTCTATGCGCTTTATCTCTACAGCCTGTTTTTCTGCAATCCTGTATTTCAAGGTTACGGCATAACCTAACAATCCTTCCATTACTTCGTTTATCAAAGTCGGATAGTAATCCTCTATCCATTCTTTAAAAAATCTGTTCGGCACTTCTAAGGTTAGCTGCTGGTCTTTGAGTTGGACAGGCTTTATAGGCTTTATCCACAACTCAAATATATTGGCCCCTGTTTTTTCTTCAATCCGAGAGAGGCTTTTTTCCCAAATCTCTTGTAAAATCATTACTCCAGCTCTTAAGTTATTAACAGCTTATCAACAGGTGTTAGCAATCCCCAACAGGAGGTGCAATATTATATCTTATCTACCAGGCTACAAGCAAGAAAACTGTTGGCTTTTTGTTAATATTTCATCCCTTATTTTTAATCTATTTTTTTGTTATATATATTTCTCTTTTCCCATAAAACTTATCAACAGAAAAAACTCTTTTAAAAAGACCTCTTTGTCCGTAATTCCAATTACTAACAGCGCCTACCACTACTACAAAAAAGATTTATAAATAATAAGTAGTAGTTTACTACTTTTTCTTTTTTTCAAGACAAGCCTGAATAAATTTATCTATATCACCGTCAAGAACAGAATCTACATTACCGTTTTCAATAGACGTCCGATGGTCCTTGACAAGTCTGTAAGGCTGAAGCACATAAGAGCGTATCTGGTTCCCCCACGCTATTCCTTTTTTATCTCCAACTATCTCTTTCATCTTACTTTCCTGCTCGCTAAGAGAAAGATCATAAAGACGGGATTTTAATATCTTTAATGCCAGCTCTTTATTTTTATGCTGCGAGCGCTGATTCTGGCATGAGATGACAATGCCTGTTGGAATATGCGTTATTCTTACCGCAGACGAAGTCTTATTTACATGCTGTCCTCCGGCGCCCGAAGCCCTAAAAGTGTCAATCTTTATGTCATCAGGTTTTATTTCTATGTTTATGTCCTCTTCTATTTCAGGATAAACAAGCACTGCAACAAAAGAGGTATGCCTTCTTTTGTTCGCATCATAAGGAGATATCCTAACAAGCCTGTGCACACCGCCTTCAGACCTGAGAAAGCCGTAAGAATAAGGACCGCTTACCATAAAGGTTGCGCTTTTTATGCCGGCTTCTTCTCCGGGCTGGAGATCCACAATCTGTGTTTTAAATCTATGTTTTTCAGCCCAGCGCAGATACATTCTCATAAGCATCTGCGCCCAGTCCTGACTCTCGGTTCCCCCTGCTCCGGGATGAATAGAAACAATGGCGTTATTTTTATCAAGCTCTCCGGACAATAAGTGCCGTAGCCCCAGCTCTTCTAGCTCTGCGCGTAATCCGGCAACCTCGGCCTGAAGCTCCTGCAGAAAAACAGCGCCTTCTTCCTCATCCAGTATTTTTATTGAGTCCTCAAGATAATCCAGCTTGTCGGATAGCGCTACAAACGGGAAGAGAATGTCTTCTGCATGCGCCTTTCTTTTTTGCAGCTCGTGCATTTTCCGGGGAGAAGCCCAAGAGGAAGAAAGAGAAAGTTCTTTATCTAGGCCTTCTATTTCCTGTTTAAGCCCTTGTACATCAAAGATAACCTCTAAGGGCCTCTATTTTTGCTCTTAAGAATGAAAGTTCTTCTTTAAACTCCGACTGCGTCAGCATACTACCTCCAATTAGTTACAGGGTTGGAAACATTAATCAGCAATAAAGCCGTTATCACAATACAAAAATACGAAAACAGGTCGCCGTACCTGGAATAAAAACTTCTTTTTGCATCAGGCATTACGTCCAGGGTCATAGCTGTCCGCTGAAATAAGGCTGTGGTTCCCAAAATCCTTCCTTTACTGTCAATAAAACCCGAGATTCCGGTGTTTGCCGCCCTGATAACAGGCTTTCTGTTTTCAACAGCCCGGAATACAGCCATGCTGAAATGCTGATAAGGCCCGGCGGTTTTTCCAAACCAGGCGTCATTAGTTATTGTCACCATAAAATCCCCGCCGCGCGAATAGGATTTCCTCACCAGCCCCGGGAAAATTATTTCATAACAGATAAACACCCCGAAACTCCCGTACGGCGTCTCGGCCCTGATCTGATGTTCTCCCGGCGCATAATCCCCTATCCCTGAAACAAGCTTATCCACAAAAAATAGAACTTTTCTGAGAGGGACATATTCGCCGAATGGAACTAAATGTATTTTATCATAAAGCAGAGAGGGTTTTCCATCAGGCGCAAGAAGGACAGCGCTGTTGGTAAGAAGGTTTTTCTTTGTGTTTTTGTTTCCTTCAGCAGGTTCTTTTATGAGCACGCTTCCGAATAAAAGATAGGTATTCAAGGTCTGCTGAAAGCTTACCAGCTCCTGAGTCAAGGCCCGGTCCGAATTAAAATAAAAAGGCGCTGCAGTCTCAGGCCAGACAACCAGCGAGGGCGAAAGGACAAGCGCGGCCCGGGTCAGATTCTTATAAGTGTCAAAAACATCCCTCTGGTATGCTGCATCCCACTTTCGGTCCTGTTCTATATTCCCCTGAATAACGCTTATTCTAACAGGCTTGCCTGAGGGGGCGTCGTTTAACCGCAGAAAACCGTAGAGAAATACGGCGAGGACAAAGACAGAGAGAAGGGCGACGCCTATCACTGTGTGGGAGATCGGGAACAACGGCATTGCACGAAGACGCTTTTTCATAATGAAAAAATCGGCCAGGGCGCCGTTTACAGCCACGATCAAGAAAGATACGCCGTAAATGCCGGTGATATCTGCAAACTGTATTGCGGGCAAAAACAGATACTGAGAATAGCCGAGGCTTGACCACGGAAATCCGGTCAGGGCATAGGAGCGCAGATACTCAAGCGATACCCAGAAGACAGGGGCTATAAGAAGAGCAGGCAGCCTGGTTGTTGCTATCTTCCACGAAAAGAGCACGGCAAAGAATCCGGTATAAAGGCTCAGGTATAAACTCAGTAGAAAAACAAGGGCAAGGCTCAGGACAAGCGGCATGCCGCCGTAATAATTTATTGAATGATAAATCCAGTATAATGTGCCGAGAAAATAGGGGATACCGAGATAAAATCCCGCGCGAAAGGCCTCGGAAGACGTTTTATCCTGAAGAGAGATTAAAAAAGGCGTAAGCGCAATCCAGGCAAGGAAGAAGAGATTAAAAGACGGAAAACAAAATACAAGAAGCGCCCCGGAAAATACGGAGGGGCCGTAGTTATAGAGCTGTTTTGTTATAAAACTCTTCATACCTTGACAATGAAAAACTTAAAAGTGTAAAGTTAAAAGCTAAAAGTGAATAGGCAAGGCGCGTTAAGATTTACCTGTAACCTATAACTTTTCGCTCTAAACTTAATCATACGGGCAGTTAGCTCAGTCGGTAGAGCAGAGGCCTGAAAAGCCTCGTGTCCGCAGTTCGATTCTGCGACTGCCCACCATGATTTTATTCTTATGATTAACGCTGAGTCAAGAACAATCATAACCCTCCTCTATGCCGATGCAAATTCAGGGAGACAAAAAAGCTTTAACTATATTTGTAAAGAGGGAATATGGCCGAGATTATAGAGAAGAAAACATTTAAAAAAGACGGCGGGCTTGCCGGAAAACATCTTTAACATGCCGGACATCCTTAAAATCTCTGCAGTCTTTGCCCTGGTACTTATCCTCTTAAGAAAGAAACTAAACATAGGTTATGTCCTTCTCCTAGCCTCCGGCGTCCTGGCGTTTTTATATCTGATGCAGCCGCGCTCCGTAGCCTATGCAATAAAAGAGGCCTTTATTGATAAGGTCACGATTAAACTTGCGCTGGCCCTTACATTCATCAGGGCGTTTGAATTAATTCTCAGGGAAAAAAATGTGCTCTCGGAGATGATGAAAGCGTCACGGCTTCTTCTAAAGAAAAAGAAAGCGGTTATCGTATCCATGCCTGTGCTGATAGGTCTGCTGCCTTCTGTCGGAGGCGCATATTTTTCAGCGCCTATGGTTGAGGAATCTGCAAAAGGCATGGATATGTCGCAGGAAGAAAAGGCATTTGTAAATTACTGGTTCAGGCATCCGTGGGAATATGTCCTTCCGCTTTATCCCGGGATATTGCTTGCCTCGGCAATATCAAATATAGAGCTCAGGACCCTGATTATCGCAAATATGCCGTATGCCCTTTTTATTGCGATAACAGGATTTATTTTCAGCATGAAAAGCGCATCAGGGAGATTTTCAGAGGCTGGGAATATATCAAGGAAGGGACTCTTCAGTTTTGCGCCGATAGGGATAGTACTTGCGCTCGTTGTCTTTTTTCATATAGAACTTCATTATGCCCTGTTGATTATGATAACCGGGCTTTTTATCTTTTACAGGTTCGGATTTAAAGATATAATGAGGGCAATTAAGCACGGGCTCTCGCTTGATGTCATCCTGCTTATAGCCGGAGTCATGATATTCAAGGAAGTAATGGAGGCGTCAGGCGCGGTAAAAAACCTCAGCGAATATCTTAGGCTAAAGGGCATCCCTATTGCGCCGCTTTTTTTTCTTTTGCCGTTTGGGAGCGGGCTGCTTACAGGAGTGACGGTCGGTTTTGTAGGAAGCACATTCCCGCTGATATTGAGCATTGCCGGAGAGTCATCTGCCGCGGTAATCTCCTTTTCTTTTGCAGCCGGCTTTTTCGGAGTTCTGCTTTCTCCGGTCCACATATGCCTTGTTCTTACAAGGGAATATTTCAAGGCAGACCTGTGGGGGGTTTATAAGAAAATAATTCCAGCGGCCTGCATTGTGTTTCTAATTGCGGTTGCGGAGTATCTGATTTTAAAATAGCGTATTGTTTGTCTTGATTAAATCCATGGCGAATGGTTAGTATAATAATCAAATTTTTTTCTCTCCTCGGCAGGCCTGCCGAGGGCAGAATGGAGGTAACAATGTTTAATGACATAGCATGGGCAATGGCGCCGGCGCAGGATGCCGGAGCGCAGGGCGGAGGGTCGGCAATAATGTCTTTCCTGCCGTTAATACTGATATTTGTTGTCTTTTATTTTCTCCTGATAAGGCCGCAGCAGAAAAAGGCGAAAGAGCACCAGAAGATGCTGGAGGCCATAAAAAAAGGAGAAAAGGTTATTACATCCGGCGGAATCTATGCGGTTGTTGAGTCTGTAGGCGCAACAACAGTAACCTTGAAGATTGCGGAAAACGTAAAAGTAAAATTCGGCAAGGCATATATTGCTGCGGTAAGGCCTGCTTCAGAGGAAGATTAATTTGGCTCCCGACCTCAGCGCTTTGTACAATAACACAAGGGCGCGGCTTTACATTGAAATGGCGGATAAGTATCTTGAGATTATCGGTTATACCGAGCACGGCGTCAGACACACGGATATTGTCTCTAAAACAGCCTACAATATTTTAAAGAAGCTTCCATTCAATGACAGAGAAGCTGAGCTTGCCGCGGCAGCAGGGTTTTTGCACGACATCGGCAATATGCTCGGAAGAAGCAACCATCATAAAATGGGCGCATTGCTTGCAAAAGAAGTCCTGGAAGAACTCGGCTATGAACTCAGAGACATTACCAGGGTTATGAGGGCGATAGTCATGCATGAGGAAGACGAAGGCGTAATTCCGGACGCAATTGCAGCAGCGCTGATTCTTGCCGATAAGGCGGATGTGCACAGGAGCAGGGTGCGAAACCCGTCCATGGTTACAGAGGATATTCACGACAGGGTTAATTATGCTGCAACAGAGTCCGAACTTTCAATAGAGCCGGATAAAAAACTCATCAGGCTTTTGCTTGTGATAGACACCAGGATTTCTCAGGTGATAGAATACTTTGAGATTTTTTTATCGCGTATGATTGCCTGCCGGAAGGCGGCAATGGTTTTAGGCTGCGAATTCCAGCTTTATATAAATAATACGAGAATGGCGTAAAGCAGTATTCAGTGTCAGTGAATAGTAACGCAGAAAGTATTTAACCGGCACTGACACTAAACACTGATAACTGATAGATGGAGGGTTTGGTTTAAATGAAGAAAGGGATTCTCTGGAGATTTATTCTTATCACTGGGACAGTCTTACTTGCTGCAATATTTTTCCTGCCGAACACGCCGTTGTTCAAAGATATGCCCGAATGGTGGAAGAAGGATATGCCGGATAAAGGCATAACGCTGGGGCTGGACCTTCAAGGCGGCATTCATCTTGTGTTTGAGGTTGAAGGCGATAAGGCTGTTGAAATAACAACAGAAAGAATAGCCCAGTCCTTGAGAGATATTATTTCAAAAAAGAAATTAAATGCGGAAATCGCAAGCAAAGGTCTTCTCATAACATCGTCTTCTTCCTCAATGGAAGTAAGAAAGGCCATTGAGGACAGTTATCCGGTACTGACACCTGTTGAGACAGGAACAACTATCACGTATAAGATATCGGACAAAGAGGCAAATAGGATTAAAGACAGCGCCGCGGATCAGGCGCTTGAGACGATAAGAAACAGGATTGACCAGTTCGGAGTTGCTGAACCTACTATCCACAGGCAAGGGACAAACGAAATAGTGGTCCAGCTTCCGGGCATAAAAGACCCGAAAAGGGCGATAGAAATAATCGGAAAGACCGCGCAGCTTGAATTCAAGATGGTTGATGACGCAGCGCCGGTTGCTGCGGAAATACCGGCTCAAATAGCGCCGGGCGAGGAAGAAGTAATTCTTAAACAATTTGCAGGGAAAATTCCCGCAGACGATGAGATACTTTTTGAAAAGAGTGTAAACAGGGAAACAGGCATTGTAAGAAAGAGACCGATTCTTGTAAAAAAACAAACCGAGTTAACAGGAGACATGCTTAAAGAAGCAAGGGTCAATTTGGACAAAGGTGTGCCTTATGTTTCAATGGCATTCAATAATGTAGGCGCAAAGCGTTTTGAGGAGGTAACAACAGCGAACGTAAAGAAAAGGCTCGCGATAGTGCTTGATGGAGTTGTATATTCCGCGCCAGTGATAAAAAATCCAATTTCCGGAGGCAATGCGATGATTGAAGGAAATTTTTCTATGCAAGAGGCAAAAGACCTTTCAATCGTCCTCAAAGCTGGAGCACTTCCAGCGCCGCTTAAAATGCTCCAGAATGTAACAGTAGGCCCCTCTCTTGGCACGGATTCCATAGAAGCCGGGAAAAGGGCAGGCATTATCGGAACACTGCTTGTTGTTGTCTTTATGATTGTTTATTACAAACTTTCAGGCGTTATCGCGGATTGTGCTCTTGTTCTGAATATCATACTTCTTCTCGGCGCGATGGCGTCTTTAAACGCTACGCTGACAATGCCGGGTATCGCGGGAATAATACTGGCAATAGGCATGGCAGTGGATTCAAATGTGCTTATGTTTGAGAGGATAAGGGATGAACTGCGGGCCGGCAAGACTCCGAGAGTTGCGGTTGATTCAGGATATAACAAGGCCTTCTGGACCATCTTTGACTCTCACGTCACAACCCTCATAACCGCGGCGGTGCTTTTTCAGTTCGGCACCGGGCCGATAAAGGGTTTTGCCGTAACGCTCAGCCTGGGCGTTGCGATAAATCTTTTCACCGCGCTTGTAGGAACAAAGACAATCTTTGACCTTATCCTGAGCAGGCGGGACGTCAGAAAGTTGAGCATATAGGAGGACAGATGCTGGAGCTGATTAAGAATACAAAAATAGATTTCATGGGAAAAAGAAAAAGCGCATTTATATTTTCAGGGATTCTTTTAATAATAGGAATAATCGCTATAATCCAAATAGCAACAGGAAGGGCAAATCTCGGGATTGACTTTGCCGGCGGCACATCCATACAGATTAAATTTGAAAAGCCTGTGATTCTTCATGATGTGAGAAAGGCGCTTGAGGACAGCGGGCTTAAGGATTTGGACCTTCAGGACCTGCCTACTGTCAACAAGATTCTTATAAGGGTGAAAAAGACAGAACAAAACCTCGGACAGACATCCGATGCTGTGACAGAAATCCTGAGCCAGAAATTTCCGGGCAATAAATATGTAGTTGATTCAACGACAGAGGTGGGACCCAAGGTAGGCGGCAGGCTCAGGGCAGATGCGGCAAAGGCCATCGCAGTTGCGGTTGTAGGGATACTTGTCTATGTTGCATTCAGGTTTCAATTCAATTTCGGAGTAGGCGCCACAATAGCTACGTTCCATGACGTGCTTGCTGTTCTCGGCGTGTTCTATGTTATGGGGCATGAGATAAACCTGATACTTGTCACCGCGCTTCTTACGATCGCGGGTTATTCTCTTACGGATACGGTTGTTGTCTTTGACAGAATACGGGAAAACATGAAAAGAATGCACAAAGAGCCGCTTGAAAGCATAATGAATGCAAGCATCAATGAGGTTCTCTCCAGGACAATAATTACATCTCTCACAGTTCTTTTGACGTCAGTTGCGCTTTTCTTTTTCGGGGGCGAGGTCATACATGACTTCAGCCTTGCGATGATAATGGGAGTTGTAGTCGGCACATATTCTTCAATATTCATTGCAAGCCCCACAGTGCTGATTTTGAGAAAGAAAAAAGCAGTTGCGAAAAGATAAAACTGAACGGTGAATAGGTGAATGGGTAAATGGGTGAATGGGTTTTTGCGATTAACCGCTTCACCAGAGACCGATTCACCCTTTGTTTATGCATAGAAAATGGCTTGTTAACAGGACCAATCCTAACTATATAAAATATCTTTCAAAAACCGCAGCGGTTTCTCCTGCCTTTGCTCAGGTGCTGGTAAGCAGGGGAATAAAAACCGAGCAGGCTGTAAACAGCTTTCTTAACCCGCACATATCGGGCCTTTCAGACCCTTACGAGATTGAGGGAATAAAAACAGCAGTAGAAAGAATAAAACACGCGGCTGACGCCAATGAAATAGTCCTGGTTCACGGAGATTATGACGCTGACGGGCTTACAGCAACCACAATCATGGTTCATGCGCTCAGAACATGCGGAGTAGATGTCCGCTATTTCATACCGGAAAGAATTGTCCACGGATACGGCTTTAACCCCGCTGCCGTAAAAATCGCAAAAAAGCTCGGAGCAAGTCTTATCATTACAGTTGACTGCGGCATAACATCATTTGAGGCAGCTTCCCTCGCAAAAAAAGAAGGCATTGACGTCATAATAACAGACCATCATGAACCAGCAACCCATTCACCGATTCACCCATTCACCGATTCACCCATTCAGTTTAAGCTTCCCGAGGCCCTTGTAATTATTAATCCCAAACTCTCGCCTGACTCCGCCTTGGGCGGACGCTTTGCGGACTTATCCGGCGCAGGGCTGGCTTTTAAAATCGCACAGGCATTAGACTCAGCACTCAGCACTCAGCACTCAGCACTGTTATTGGACCTTGCTGCCATAGGCACGATAGCGGATGTTGTTCCGCTCACAGGCGAAAACAGGATTATTGTAAAAGAAGGCCTGAAACTTATTCGCGAAGGACAAAGGCAGGGAATAAGGGCGCTTAAAAGCGCAGCAGGCCTTGACAAGAAAGAACTAAGGGCAGGGCTTTTGTCCTTCACTCTGATACCCCGGATAAATGCAGCAGGCAGGATTTCCGACGCAAGCGATATAGTTCGTCTTTTTCTCTCAAAGGATAAATCAGAGGCGGAAGACCTCGGAGCATGGCTCAACAAACTCAATGCTGAGAGGCAGAAGATAGAAGAAGAGGTTTATCAAAAGGCACGAGAAGCGTTACAAACGGCTGCCGATATGCCGGCAATTGTATTATGCGGAGAGGGCTGGCATCAGGGAGTTGTAGGCATTGTAGCATCCAGGATAGCAGAAGAGTTTTGCAGGCCGACATTTATCCTTTCAATCGCAGACGGCGTGGCAAAGGGTTCGGCAAGGAGCATCCCTTCATTTGACCTCTGCGGCGGACTGACTCAATGCAAAGACCTTCTCCTTTCATTCGGAGGGCATAAGCAGGCAGCAGGCGTAAGGCTCAAAGCTGAAAATATACCGCTTTTTGAAAAAGCTATACACCGCATCGTTGAAACCGCTGTCTCAAAAGAAGACTTTGTTCAAACGCTTGAGATAGACGCGGATGTTTCGCTCTCCAAGGTTAATCATAACCTTATCAGAGAGATCGTGATGCTTGAGCCGTTCGGCTGCTGTAACGAGGAGCCGCTCCTTGCAGCAAGAAAGCTTGAGGTTGTTAATCCGAGGATAGTCGGAAACAACCACCTTAAGATGAGGCTAAAACAAGGCAGCTATTCAGTAGACGCAATCGGATTTAATATGGGAGAAACAGAAGCCTCCGGCGCGGTAGATGCCGTGTTTACGCCTGAGCTTAATCTATACAACGGAAACAGTTATCTCCAATTAAACCTCAAGGCATTAAGGCCAAGCAAAGACAGCGCTTAGTGACAGTGATAAGTGCCAGCGCTGAAAAAACTATAATATTAATACAATATTAAACTGACACTACTCACTTACACTGCTCACTTTTTTAAAAGTTGTATAATAAATTTATGGTTGAAGATGTTGCAACGATTGACGACCTGGTAAAAAAAATACTTTCCTACAACCCTGATGCGGATATTGAACTTCTGAAAAAGGCCTACGCCTTTTCAAGCGAAGCTCACGGCGATCAGACGAGGATAGAAGGCTCGCCTTATATAGAACATCCGCTTGCAGTTGCGTCAATCCTTGCCGATATGAACATGGATACAACCACCATTGCCGCGGGGCTTCTCCACGACACAATTGAAGACACAAGCATAACGTTAAAAGACATAAAATCCCATTTCGGCAAAGACGTTGCCTTCCTTGTAAATGCCCTGACCAAATTAAGCAGGATGGAGTTTATGACCAAGGAAGAGGCTCAGGCGGAAAATTTCAGGAAGATGCTTCTTGCCATGGCAGAGGATGTGCGCGTCATACTCATAAAATTTGCCGACAGGCTGCATAACATGAAGACCCTGGAACACCTTCCCGAAGAAAAGAGGAAGAGGATCGCCGCTGAGACGCTGGACATTTATGCGCCGATAGCAAACAGGCTCGGTATGGGCTGGCTCAAGACAGAATTTGAAGACCTGAGCTTTAAGTTCATAATGCCTGAGCTGTATGAAGAGATTGTAAAAAAGATTGCAAAAAGAAAAGAAGAGCAGGAAGTTTATCTAAAGGAAGTTGTAAAACAAATAGAGGCAAAACTTAAAGAGGCGAATATAACAGGAAAGGTTTCATACAGGATAAAACATTCCTACGGCATCTATCAGAAAATGCAGAAGCAAGGGATTACATTTGAGCAGATACACGATGTCCTCGGGATAAGGATTATCACGGACACAAAGGCCGACTGCTACACAATCATGGGAATCATCCACTCGCTGTGGACCCCTGTGCCGGGCAGGTTTAAGGATTTCATCGGCGTTCCGAAATCAAATATGTATCAGTCATTGCATACGACAGTTATCGGGCCTAAGGGCGAGAGGGTTGAATTTCAGATAAGAACCGCAGAGATGCACAGGATTGCGGAAGAGGGTATAGCCTCTCACTGGAAATATAAAGAGAAAGGCGCGCTCACTGAAAAAGACAGCAAATATATCGCGTGGCTCAGAGAGCTTGTACAGTCGCAGAAAGAGCTTTCCAATGCAAAGGAGTTTCTGGAGGAAGTAAAGGGCGCCGTTGTGCCGGATGTTGTGTATGTTTTTACTCCTAAAGGCGATATTAAAGAATTGCCTGCCGGTTCAACTCCTGTGGATTTTGCATACAGCATCCATACGCAAGTCGGGCATAAATGCGTTGGCGCAAAGGTCGGAGGCAGGATTGTGCCCCTGAGATACCAGTTAAAAAACGGAGATATGCTGGAGATAATAACCTCTCCGACTCACAAGCCGAGCAGGGACTGGCTGAAATTTGTCGTGACCCAGCGGGCCAAGGCAAGGATAAAGCAGTGGATAAAGGCAGAGGAGCGGATGCAGGGAGTGGAGTTGGGGATCAAACTCCTTGAAGGCGAACTGAAAAAACATAACATGAGCAATGCGCTGATGAAATCGGACGAGATACTGCAGGTTGCAAAGGCTCTCGGGGTAGAATCCCTGGAAGAGCTTTTTGTATCGGTCGGATTCGGAAAGATCTCGCCGCATCAGGTAGTAAATAAACTTATGCCTGAAAAAGCTCCTGAGGAGGCAGCGCCCAAGCCTGTTAAGCCTGCCGCAGAGCAGAAAGGCATTAGGATTAAAGGAGTAGACAACATCCTCTATCATACCGCAAAGTGCTGTTACCCTGTGCCCGGAGACAGTCTTGTAGGTTTTATAACAAGAGGCAAGGGCGTAACAATACATAATAAAAAGTGCCATAACCTGGAAAGGCTTGCAGTCGATAATGCGCGGCTTGTGGATGTTGAATGGAGGCAGGACGGCGACGCAACGCATCCGGCAAGGCTTCTGGTTGAATCGGTGGACAGGCCGGGCCTTCTTGCCAACTTGAGCGCGCTCGTCTCAGCCGAAAATGTAAATATCAGCCATCTTGAGGCGCTGTCTACTCCGGATAAGAAAGCGCAGATTACATTTATCATTGAGGTCAGAGATAAAAAACAGCTTACAGCCCTCATACAAAAAATAGCGTTAATGGAGGGGGTCCTGAGGGTAAAAAGATAAGTGTGTGAGATTAGCCGTAAACATCACGTAGATTAACCTTGGAGCGCAACCTTTTCTTTTCAGACACAATTCTTTTTTCAGCAAGCATCTTTTCCTTGGCCCTCTTTGAGCGTCTTCTTTTCTGCCGCTTGATTTTTTCTATCCGCTGCTGTTCTTCGCTCTCTTTGCCCTTTATCAGTTGCTCAATTTTTTTTACAAGGATTACCCTTGCATGATAGCGGTTCAAGGCCTGCGAGCGCTCCTTCTGGCACTTAACCTCAAGGTCTGTGGGAATATGCCTGAGATAAACGCAGGTTGAGGTCTTGTTAACATTCTGCCCGCCCTTTCCTCCGGAGCGGATAAAGGACTCCTCAATGTCAGCCTCTCTGAGGTTAAGGCTTTCCATCTTTGCCTTTAATACGCCAAGTTTTGCCTCGCTTACAGGAAATGTTGTCATAATGCAAATAGTATATCACCGCGCGCGGCTGATTGACATCATCCTCTATAAACATCAATAATTAAACATGAAGCAAAGATATAATTCATTCGGAGCGTATATGAAAAAGCGCTTCGGGACGGCAATCTACAAGGTTAACATTGACGCCGGTTTTACATGCCCGAACAGGGACGGGTCGCTCGGTTTCGGAGGCTGTATTTACTGCAACAACGACAGCTTCAGGCCGAGCTCGTGCAAGCCAAGCCTTCCGGTAAGAGAACAGGTAAAAAACGGGATTTCGTATCTGAGCAGAAGATATGGGGCCAATAAATTCCTCGCGTATTTCCAGCCGTATTCAAACACGTATGCCTCGGTTAATGAGCTTGAGGTATTTTACAAAGAGGCCCTTGAGGAGCCGTCTGTAATCGGCCTTGCCATAGGCACAAGGCCGGACTGCATTGACAATGAAAAACTTGACCTGCTGGAGTCTCTGGCAAAAAATCATTTCATCCTTGTTGAATACGGACTCCAGTCAATCTATGACAAGACGCTTCAGTTCATAAACAGGGGACATGACTATAAGGCCTTTCTTGCTGCAGTCTCGCTTACAAAAAGCAGGGGAATATCCGTAGGCGCGCATCTGATTGTGGGTTTCCCGACAGAGACAAAAGAGGAGATGCTTAATATGGCTGATGAGGTTTCAGGGCTTCATCTGGATTTTCTAAAAATACACCAGCTTCAGGTTGTGAAGGATACGCCGCTGGCCGTGATGTATGAGGAAAAGCCTTTCCATACTTTTGAATATGAGGAGTATCTGGATTTTATTGTGGATTTCATAGAGAGGCTTTCTCCGGATATTGTCCTTCAGAGGCTTTTTGCCACAGCGCCTGATGAAATTCTTATCGCGCCAAGGTGGAACAGAAGCAGGCATCAGATTACAAGAGACATACAACAGAGGTTTGTTGACAGGAATATGTTTCAGGGGAAAAGGTATAAGATTAAAGAGATTGCAGTATAGGTTTTATTTCAACCTGAGACGCCCATTTACTTGAAAAGCTCCTTAAGCGTATAGATTTTTGTCTTGCCTTTTTTAAATGCAGCCAATCCTTTTTTTATTTCCTCCATAAAGGCGGCATCAGAGCGTATGGCGATAGTCTCTTTCCATCCCTCAAACTCAAGGCGGTTCAGTTTCATCTTTGCCTTGGAGAGCGATAAAGGGTTCATTAAATCAGACCTCCTTTCAGATGGATCAGAATTAAGGCTAATATGACAGAAAGCTGCTGATATATCAATAGTTATTGTTCCTTTCCGTTTTGTGTATATTCGACACGCACGGCTTCAATACATTTTGGCAGCGACAAAAAATCGATTGGATTATCACAGAAAATATTTTCATAAATCAATACAGTGGGACCTTCTATAGTTTGTTTTAGATGTCCCACGGCACTAAATGAAGTATTCTTGCCCTCTCTAAACGACCGATTACGCCCCTCATACGAATCTGTAATTCTATTTTCATTCAGATTAAAAACTACAGTTGGCTCACCGTACATAGCAGCTATAAAATCCTGCTGCTCAGTTCCAAATGCTTGCCACGGATCCAGATTATTATAAATTAATAATATCGCAGGGATATTTTGATTTAATGCTGACTTTAATTGTTTACGCGCCTCATTAATTTTTGCCCTTACGTGTGAGCCCAAAGTCCTAGAGCTACCTTTATTAGTAAAATCATTATCAGTGTCGATTTGTTTGACTTCGACGAGAACTGCCGTGCCATTCAAAATAACTTTATAGTCTGGCGTTGCCTTCACATTTTCTGGAATTTTCTCGCAGGGGATGGTATTCAAGTTACAGAACTCTTCAAAAATTGATTCCGCTTTAGGCTTAACAGTCATCTTAAAGAACTACTGAAGTCAAAATTTTTTACTCTCTCCCTTAATTCATCCGCGAAGAATTTTACCTTAGCCGCTTTTTCCAATAATCAGACTCTCTATTTAACTGCATGATTGAAATTATTATAATTTCATCTTCAATAATCTGGTAAATCACGCCGTAGGGAAAACGGTTTGCTAAACATCTTCGCGTATTTTCCGAGAATTTAGACCACGC
>Ga0172369_10002974_pt1 | contig 22664 bp, 17 predicted proteins | sample LakKiv25m_FD_114539 | JGI IMG/M metagenome (GOLD analysis project Ga0172369, IMG submission 114539) | Freshwater microbial communities from Kabuno Bay, South-Kivu, Congo - kab_022012_11.25m | ecosystem: Environmental > Aquatic > Freshwater > Lake | place: Democratic Republic of the Congo...
AATTGGCATACATTGAGGTACCGGATTTCGTTATTTGAAAATTGATCACCCTCGCTTTTACCGTGTCGGGCAGCATTTCTGAAAGCTGTAATATTTTTAGACTAAATTCTCTTAACCGGTCACAAATTTGTTTTTTGTAATTAATCCATTCATTGTTTTCCATAATGTTGAAGTTTTAGTATTTTTTCAGATTGATGGGATTGATGAGATTGATGGGACTTTTCAGCATTTCCATTCTCCCTTGCACTTATTGCTTTTATAAGCTTTTTATCAATTTTTGTGACCATTAAACTCAGGTTCAGTCTTTATAATTCTATTTAACTCACTTTCAATCTATTATCAATCTATTATCAATCTATTATCAATCTATTATCAATCTATTATCAATCTTTATTCAATCTTTTTTTCAATCTTTATTCAATCTTTTTTTCAATCTTTATTCAATCTTTTTTTCAATCTTTATTCAATCTTTTTTCAATCTTATTTCACCTCTTCTGATCCCATTTCCCTTTACCACCATATTTTAAATGGCTTGTAATCCTCCATTTTCATGATGTGCTTTATCAGTTTATAACACTCAAGCCGGATCAGGTATTTATAACTCACACTTCGATTTAATATCCTGTGCTGAATAGTTTCATTCAACCGGCTCTCAAAGGATTCAATAAATGTTTTCCGGGCCTTGTCCTTCAGCCTGATCCCGTTCATCTTATTATCAAAATCTTCTTTCCTTATCTCTTTTTTATTGAGCACTTTAAATATCACCCGGTCGACGAGCAAAGGCTTAAAGATTTCAGCAATATCGAGAGCCAGCGAATACCTTCGTTCGCCCGGAGTGTGCAGAAAACTGATTGTCGGGTTGAGCTGCGTCTGATAAATCGCCCTTAAGCACTGACTGTAGCACATCATATTGCCGAATGAGATCAGCGCATTGAGTTCGTTGAGCGGGGGTTGTTTTGAACGGCCATCCATTTTAAAATCAGGGATTATTTCATCGAAGCCGTCATAATAGGTCATCCTGATATTTCCTTCCAGTCCCATTAACTCTTCGGTCGAAGTTACTCCGGCAATTCCCTCTGAATACCGCTCAATTGCTTTTATCTGATCCCCAAGTGTTCTGCCCCTGTTATTGTAATAGGAGAGGTTTTTAAGCATGTTATGAGCCGCACCCTCAATAAATTTCCGGGCGATCCCAATCCGGATTTTTTCATCGAGATGAGCTTGTACCTGGGCAATAATCATTTTGCCTGAAAGAAGATATTCGCGCGGCATGAATGATCCCGTGTAGTTTTCATAGTAATCGAAAAAATGAACACAAACCTGTTGCTGACCCAGGAAGTTATACAGGGAACTGTTGGCTTCGAGGCTTCCGAAAACATAAAAATCTTCGATCCCTTCGATAGGCAGATACCGCGGTTGCAAATCATTTCCGGCTTCATCCACAGGAGTATACTTCAGGGTATTGTCTTTTCGCGATAGGCGTCCTGGATTAAACATGTAATAGGTCTTTTTCATGATCAGGATTTTATTTCCGGTTCAGGTTCAGACGATTCGGTGATATAACAAAAGTCGTGATAGGCACATGCTCTGCAAGCTGGTATCCTAATCAAAGGCGGACAATTTTCAAAACTGATGATAGTACCGATCTTTTCCAGAATGTCAGCCAGTTCTGCCTTATCCCTTTCACTCAGCAATACCTCCTGTGTTTTGTGAAATTTGGGATATTCAAGGATTCCGGTTGCATTTTCAATTCCATGGGTTTCCAAAACAAAAAGATAGTATTTCAACTGCCACTTATGAGCAGGCTCCATCTTATCGGACTTCTTTACCTCATGGACCACTTTATTCACCGGGTCAAAATAATCGATCTTAATTCCACCGAGTTCAATTTCGGAATATTTTTCAGAACGCTGCGGATACGAAGTTTCATGGATCAATCGTCCCTCGTAAACGGTATCGGAGGTTTGTTCACTTTGAAAACCATTGGTAAACAACCACAGCTTGCGATGGCAGATGAAGTAGTAGTTGATATGGGTGCCGGTGATCATAATCACTTATCAAATTGTCAAATTGCTAAAATGGTAAAACGATATCGTCTTTTGGATCGGGCTCAGGCGCATTATTATTAAAATCAGGAGGTATCTCATCGCAATTGCAGAATTCACCGAACGGACAGGTCTGCCGATCGCCGGTGCAAAGGTCAATATCATCGCCGGAGATGGGAAGGTGTTTGACCTGGCAACCATCCCATTCATCCCTCAACGCTTCATATTTGATTTCATGCGGTACCTCGTGAGGAAAATGTACTTTAAGGGAAAAGGCATCCAGCAACTCAAGCATGGCTTTCAACAACCGGCGCGTTTGCAGACCATCCATTCGGATATGTTCCGGAAACATAGCGTATCCGATTCCGGTCAACTCTTCAAGTGTGACAAAAGGATTTTCGACCAACTGCCTCGCATCTTCATCTGTCCGGGCTTCAGGGGTGTCAGGTATGGTAACATCCTGTTTCACCGCTTCAGCGACTGAATGAATATCGGCGATGAGTTGGTTCACATACCTGACCATATCCACCCGAGGTAAAAAATCGTCCTCGCTTTTGCCTTCAATCTCTTTGATTTCTTTGCTCAACTGGTCAATTTCAAAGGAATTTTCGCCGATGACATCATCCGGTTCCTGAAAATCACCTTTGCGGACAATATCCCTGCATCTGCAAAATTCCTCAGGAAACGGGCAATGTTCAGGTTCATAGTCACAAAATTCGATATGGACATCCCCTTCACTTAGCCAAATCACAGGCTTTTCGAAGTTTTCGGTCAATATCCGGTAAGCCAGGCGTGCGGGCAGTTTTTCTGGCAGATCGGCATAGAAATGGTAGGCTTCCCAGAGCCTCAGGATTTCGGCGACCATCAGTTGCAGTTCATCCTCAGTGAGCTGTTCATCCGGAGGAAAGCTTTTTCTTTCGATCCCAAACCATTCCTGCATCGGTTTAGGTTCAGTGAATTCATATTCCATCACACCGCGCAGACATTCTTCTTCCTCCGTCAAATCAAAGAATGGCGGTTTCGGGAGGTTTTGTGCAGCCTGCCGGAGATCGGAAATGAGGTGGGGGAGATAGGTGTGCATGATTAAAATATTTCGAATGATGAAAACTCGTTAATCCCAACAAGCCCCCTGCTTTCATAATATTCCAAATCAACGAAATAAACTCCGAACAACCAATTATGTAGTATAGAAAGAATTTTAGGATCCGTGATTTCGTTGTAGATTCGAATAGAATAAGGAACATGATTAACCTCAGTTAGATATTCTTTCACTTTGCTGTTTTGCGCACTAATTAAATACTTTGAAAGAATATCTCTTTTGAAGCGGGTAAAGGCAGACTTATGGTCATAATTGAATCCATTTAATTTCTCGACAAACTCATCTCTCAATTTTGATGATACTACATTTACATCATTGATCTCGCGAAAAACCTTTTGTGCATCGCTCTTTCGGTCGGACATGAAACCTGCATCAAGGATCTGAAGCATGTTATAAAAACTTTTCTTGTATTTACTATCTGTTGGTATAACATCAAATAACAGCTTAACGAGCAGATTTTTGTCCCCCTCGGAAAGACATAATTTGACATCTTCAATTTTTTTAAAATCAAGGGTGGGTTTTTTAAGCCATTTCTCAAATTCAGTTTGCCGATCTTCTATCAATTTCAATGTAATCCGTAACAAATCATCATTATACACATATCCTTGGCCGGATTCAAAAACCTCTTTTCCTTTTTTGCTTTTCCCGTTGTAAACCAACACAAATACATTTTCAGGAATATCATTTTCAGAATATCGTCGTTTAACCACTTCGTTCAAATTATTAGCTTTTGGATGTGCTTCACGCAATACACGCCCCATCCGTTGGATTAATGAATCCCACGGAGCCAACTCGGTAAAGAGGTAATCTGCATCTAAATCGAGCGAAGCCTCAACAACTTGTGTTGCTACTAGAATTTTAGGCCGTATATCATTTCGTGAATCATTATTATTTCCAATGAATTTTGACAGGTCACTTTCTTTTTCTTTTCTGTGCGATTGTGTAAACCGCGAATGAAATAAACGAATGTCAACGCTATCCTTTGCTATATTTCTTAAATCATCAAAAACAGCCTGGGCTTGCTTCACCGTATTCAAAACAACCAGAACCCGATGATCTCCTTCAACTGCTCTTTTGATTATTTCCTGAAGAAGTGAGTTTGAATAGGAAAGCTGGTCTTCTTTATAGCCTTCCACTTTCAATTGAACTTTGTGTTTTGAGAAATTTGCTAGCTCGGTATCTTCTTCAAAAAGGTTCAATGTTTTGAAGTCATCACCAATTCTTCTGTCAATCTCTTTTTGAATGAATGGAGGGATTGTTGCCGTCATTAATAAGAATTTACCGCCCATCTGCACAATGTGCTCGATAAACTTCACCACAATAGCGGCTGCTTTGGGATCGTAAGCCTGAACTTCGTCTATAATAAGCCTTGAATAGGAAAATTTAGCAAAGATTTTTTCGTAACCGGGAGGACGAAGTCCATAAGGGAAAAACTGGTCTCCGGTTGAAACAATTGACGGAGAAGATAATTGCCGGGCAAATTCATAAATCCGCATTGATTCCGGTTCCCCACCTTCTCCATAGATATAAACATCAGCATCGGAATGTAATATTCCGGCTTTTCCTTTCCCAAATATTCTTTCCGTCCGGTCGAATATCTGGTTCACTGCTGTTCGCAAGGGCAAGGTGTAGAAGAATCTCACACCATCAGACCACAACCAGGAAAACTCTGTTTTGCCCATTCCTGTTGGCGCGAGGAGAATGGTATTACTCTTTCTGTAATTATCGATATAATGAAACTGCCAGATTTCTGATTCTTTGTATTTATCTTTCAGTTTATCCGATAATTCAACAGCAATTTTTTCTTTTATTTTGAAAAAATCCATGCCCTCAATTTCAACCTTGTTTGTCTGGATGTCTTCTTCGGCTTCACCTTCAATGTATGAGGCAAAATGATCGCTAAGCATCGTAAACCCGCTAATCAAAACCCAATCATTTATGGTTGATCCCGATTTTATTTCTAAATCATTCCGTAACGGAAGGTGATAGAGCAGATAAGGTGGAATAACATATTTAGAGAATTTGATTCCTTCGTTCAGTCCAGACAGCCAATGTTCATTCATTACCGGACGAATTTCCCCGTTTCCTTTAACGTTCGAATAAACAATTTTCAGGTTTTCTTCTATCTGGCCCCATTTCTTTTTATCCGTCACAAGTTTTGTGAGGCGCTCAAATACATCGGTATTCCCTTCTACAATATCGTAAAAGTTTTCGCGCCAATGATGATAAGCAATAGCTGATAAAATATACTTCGAATATGTTTCAGTTTTATCTTTATTCCCATTAAAAATTTTTTTTATTCGTTCTTTTAATGCTTTTTCATCAACCAGTAAAGTTGAAAGCAACGAATGCGGAATATTGGTATAAACCTCAAAGGGCTGGTAAGTGTCATTTTTAAGCGTTTTCTTTTGGAAATACGGAAGCACTTTCCCAGCATCGTGGTATTCAATTACGATTTTAATTAACTCTTTCAATTCCGGTGTTACATGTTTTTCCAGATGCTGAAAGACTGCCAATACATCGTTGATATGTTGGGCAAGCGAAACTTCTTTTTCGTTGACTTTACTTTTACCCCATATTTTTGTTTCCATTTTTGTGATGTTATTGTTTATATATCATCCCTGACGGGATTTTGTTTTTAATGTATTTGCCTTGTTCTACCGATATTTCATCCCTAACGGGATTAATGCCGGTGTTAATCTTTCAACATCCGCTACGCGGTCCCGTTAGGGACTTGATATTGGTAGAAAGTTCGTGTCCGGCGATTAATATACCGATATTTTATCCCTAACGGGATTAATGCCTTTGTTTATCGTTCAACATCCGCACCAGTCCCGTTAGGGACTTGATATTGGTAGAAAGCTCGTGTCCGGTCATCAATAAGTGCCGTCAGGTACGTTATATTCAACTACAGGTTTAAATAAATACCTTTCATCATAATCTATTTCAAATTCTTTTAGTAAATCAAGGTATTCCTCCTTAAATGTTTTCTTTTTATGATGCTCCTCCTGATTGTTGATGTAATTGATAAGCATTGGCAATTCGGATTTACTGTATGAAAATGCTCCGTAACCTTCTTGCCAGGAAAACTTTCCGCGAACGAATCTTTTTTCATTAATCCATTTTGAAGAACTACCTTTTATATCCTGCATCAAATCGGATATTGATTGGTTGGGACGCTGACCGATAAGCAGGTGAATGTGATCGGGCATGCCGTTTATTGACAGTAATTTGTGTTTGTTATTTTGTACAATTCCCGTGATGTATCTATACAATTCATCTTTCCATGTTTTCAAGATGATACATTCCCTGTTTTGCACTGAAAAGACAGCCTGAATGTGAATTTGTGTATATGTGTTTGCCATGGTCGTTGATTATTTCGTCCCTACAGGATTTTGTTTGTTATCTGTTAATGATTTGCTACCGATATGTTGTCCCTAACGGTACATACGAGGCCTTTATCGTTATTTAATACATCGTTTTAAATCCGCAAGAAATACAGGAACGCCCGATTCCCCATCGTACCAATATTCCATCCCTGTTATCGCACCATTGTTAAGTTTTGAGCGCATATAACTAAAACTTCGCTCCGCATGGCGATTGTAAGTCTTATCGTAATCCTTAATGGTTGCAAAAACAGGAAGGTTATAAAACAAACCGTCTGCTTTGTCAAAATCAAAAGCGACAGTGTCATCTGTTTCAATGTGCTGCGGAATCCAAAAGAAATGATTGTAGTTTTTATCCCTGTCTGACCTTTTCAGATCATTCAGTTGAATGGATTCAAACACCAGCCAATCCTCTGCTCTGCCAAGATGCACGGTTTCCAAACGGTGTATCGGGTTATGCAGATATTTTTCCAAATCCCGAAGAAAGTCTTCATCACCGGCAAGATGAATATTGAGGTGCATATTTTCGAGCACATCAATACGCATAGGACTTTGTCCGCCAATATGGTTAATTTCTCCGTTCTTTTCGCGGATCTCGGCACTGCCAAAATATTTCTCGTGACTACCTTTGTTCAGGTTACGAAACCAAATGTATTCAGTCAGCTTTTGTTCAAAACGCCCGGAAACAGAAAGCTTACAAGCTGCCAATTTCTTATACTGTTCATTTCCCTGGTTGTCGATTCCCAACATGTTGCACAGGAATCCTATCACCGTTGAATAAGGTGGTATGGGATAGGTGTGCCTTCGCTGATAGGTAAACGGTATCCGATAATGAGCGGTCGGCTGATAAATTTTAATTAGCAGGGCTTTCATTATCATTTGGCTTTGGTAAGTTGACTGCTGCTAAGAAGGCATCCCAATTTTCGGCTTTTTTTAGATCACCCAACTCTTTTGGATATTGTGCTTTGAGACGTTCACATCCTTTTACGAATAGATTATTTTTCAACCATCCATTATTAATAGCATCTTTTATTCCTGTCACTTCAAACATCCCTTCATCAGATTTTTTCACATCAATAAAAGAATGAAATACAGGTGAAGGAACTGTTAAATCCCCAATGATGGTGAAGATTGGTACAATTGTATTTGATTCGCTGCTGGTGTGGGCAATTAATCCATTCTGAATTGTTTCAAGTATATTTCTTATTCTTTTTGCTCTTTCATTTGGGGATAAATGGAAAAGAACAAGTATCTTTTGATTTTGCAATTGTTTATATTCGACAAATCCATTCTCCACCTCATAAAGATTTTCTGTTACAGCTTTTTTTATTGCAATTGACCTAATTATCTCTTCTTTGGGAGCTTTATCTTTCTTCGCTTTTTTCTTCTCAATATTCACTTCTTTTTCTTCCTCTTGGGTTTCAGATTTATCTTCTTTTTGTTTTGCGTTTTTCAAAACAATCGAATTATCTTCGATATCTATTCTGGATACAATCCATTTATCCTCACCGAGTTTTTCAGAATCAATAGTAAAAGTGATTTTGTAAAATGAAGTATGTTCTTCCTTGTTGAATGGATTTGGGTTTGGAACATTTTCGAGATCACCTTGTTCTCTTGCTCGTCTTACAAGATCGTGGTTGGCATACATTCCCATGTCCTGTTCATATGGAAACATCGAAATAGCTTTGGTAATGTGAAGCGGCGTTTTTCTTGTTTGTCCGCGGGTTGTATTCATATAACCGAATACATCTAACTCTTCGCAAGATAAAATATCATCTGCCGCAATATCAAATTGAAGCACCTGTCCATCTGGCAAAATTTTAGCTTCTTTCCACCCTTCTGCACGAATTAAAGTGTTAAATAAATAGTGCCGAATTGCTCCTTTACTAAGATAGGTTTTTTCTTCACCATTTACATTCAATTTTTTTACAGATAGGATATTGCCACCAATTTTTTCATTCCGGTTTAGGGCCGAACCTTCAAAGATCACCGTCATTGTGATGTTTGAGATATTATTATTTGTTGTCATTTTTGTAAAGTTTTAAAGTTTAATTATTCCTGATTATTTGTTTTTTCTTCAATTATTCCACTCAAAAATGAGAAAATGAGCACCTTAAACATTTCGTTATTGGGATGTTTGAAAGCAAAAAGAATTTTCTTGTCAAATGAAGCATTCACACTCATGTATATCCTCAGAAAACTGTAGAAAACATCATCGCGTTTACCAGCACGGGTTTGCTCCATAATACGATATCCCATTTTTTCAAAAGCGTCTTTGAGACTTTCATTCTGTTTGCGATGCCGATAACCTAAAGAATGTAAATCATCAATTAGATCAGCATAGTTCTCACTGGCGACGGAACGATAGAGTTTTTTCATTTCTCCATCGCCATCCTGCAACAAATCCAGTAAGCCCTGAATTTTGAACTTAGCCTCTTTAATTTGGTAAAGTGCTGTTCTAAAATCGTCGGGCTTAATGGAATTATCAGCTACCTTTTGTTCTAAATCTGTTACAAGCTTATGCAACAAATCTTTTTGAATTACTTCTTCCATATTAGTTTGTTTTAAATTGTTCTTCAATAAGTGCATATAATTTCAGTATTTTATTGGCAACAAGCCGCTGAGCGATTTTGCTGTATTTATTTCGAGAAAGAAAGAGATAGTCGTTAATGAAATTTTTATCTCCCTCATTGCTAACTTTCATGGATATTTTAAGAATCCGATAAGCTAGTTCAACTAAATCATTGAATTTTTGATTTAAAAGCAAGTTAAGGATAGAGAATTCTCCTATCTCTTTCAATTGCAGTGCAATTTTTCTATTTCCTAGTAATTTGACAACTGAGGTAGAAAGTGAAAAGAAGTCCACAATTCCATTTTTTTGGGAAATAATTTCGATATTCATTTCTGCCCATTTGCCAATTATAAGATTTCTTCTGGCTACTGCTTCAATTATCGTAATGGCTAATAAATCTCTTTTATCTAATGAATTTGAAACAGAAGTCTCTTTTAACATTAGGTTGAGATTGAACATTATTTCAAATGAAGGTGCATTTATGAAAATCTCGGAATTGTCTGATGTTTTTATAAACCCAAGATGTTGATGTAAAAGAAAAAATTCACAAAGAGAACAAATATCTTGAGTTTGATTTGAATTCATGTTCCAAAACGAATTAGGAAAATTCCCATAACTTGGAAATAAATTAGCAAACATCATCAAATCAATTTTTTGAGTATTACGATGATTTGAGCCACAAAAATCACATTTTAATCCAGAGTCTATTTTTTCAAGGTCTTCTGTTTTTATCAACTTCTTGGGATTAAAGAAGCCAAGGAATTTATCCCCATCTCCATACCACCCTGGATTATAATAATTTTGATAAAAACATCCTGTCGAAAATAAAAAAGCTATGGCTCTACGAAATATGATAGCATTTTCAAAATCTATCAATTTGCCAGTAGAAAGGCTTATAGCATCCTCAATTGGCAAAGTCGGATTTCTTTTAAATGTATTCTTCCATATCTCCTCATCTAACCATTTGTAGATTCCACTGAAATCAATTTCTTTTCCACGAATAAAAAAATTGTGCTTTTTATACTGTTTATCCTTTTCGATTAACTTTTTCTTTAGCTGAGCTTTATACACAGAATTGGTGATATTTGAAGCTGAATGAAAAGTAGATTTTACTATTGAATCAATATTCCCGTAGTATTTCCTATATGTTCTACTTAAATATTCCCAATGCCAATAAGGAATTTTTTCTGCTATTTGTGGTGTAAACGATACTTCAACTTGCCTGTTAAATAGATTATTAAAAGAATCTTCACTCAATCCATTTTTACAGACATTTGAGATATCTATCTCTTCGGTGGAATTCAGTACTGAAAGAAATCCCACCACCCCCGCATTATACAACCAATGCCCCGGATATAATTCGATTTGTTTTTCTGTATTCTCCATGTCAGTAAATTTTTACAATTTCCAGCATTCCAAAACCCTGTGAACGGCGAACGCCAATGCCTGTGTCGTAAACTAGTTGCAACACATTGGCCGGAGCTTCCAAAACAAATTCGCCCAGCCACGACGTCATGGTTTGGTTGTAATGCGATAAAGGCAATTTCTTCATCACGTTTATCTCAAAATTAATCATTTCTTCAGTACAAGGTATTTTAAAATTGTTTGCCAGTTCCGCAATTATAAATTTGAAAGCTCTCGCAAATTCAGGATTCGCAGGTGAAAGATAATTCAGATTGCTGCCTTTATCATTCACCAGAACCGGACTAATTGTCCGGAACAATACTTTATTGGTCTGAATTCTTTTTAATGGTAAAAGTTGGATGTGTTCAAGCTCAAAGGTGATCGGATAATTTTCTCCAATGATAATTTTTTTCTTTGCCCTTAACCCATTGTAAAAAGCTGTAACCAGTATTTCTTCATCAGAAGAAAAGAGTAAGGAAATCTTATTTCCGCAAAGCATTTTGTTTCCTTCTATTCCTTTGTATTGAGGAAATCGTACCGAAAAAGTAAAAGGTTTGTTTACTTTCCGTGGTTGTTCATCTGTACCGTACAGGTGAGTATACAAAACCGGATCGTAATTCATGAATACACTTTTTATCATCGCCATGAAAATGCTCCGGTAATCTTTTACTAACCATTCGGTACTCATTTTAAAATCTGCTTTAAGTCTCATTATATTATAATGTATTTAGTTAAATTTGATCATTAGTTATTACTTTAGATATGACTTTCCTTATGCGATATAGCATCTTACTTTTGTAATTTATAAGCCACCATCCCCTCCATCTCCTCAAACTTCACCCACTCCTTTATGAGTTCCATTTTCTCGCGGTATATCTTTTTTTCGATGTACCAGTACAAGGAAAAATCATCGTCACCAAATTCCCAGAAGTCGTAATGGCAGTTCTCTTTTCCTATCAGCGATTCAATCGTTTTTACGAGGGAAGGCATAAATGCCTCTTTATCGCCAACCATTTCGAGGGCGAGGTTAAACGACTCTTCAATATTCATAGAACTTTTGTGACGTATAAATCCATTGCCCGCATAAAAGTGCTCTTTGATATCATTTTTAAAGCAGAAAGCCTGGTATATAAAATCGTTTTCGTTGAAATCAGTCATAATATTTTTATCTGTTTCCTTCAAACCAGGCCTCCTTTCCTCAATTCATCCTTCAGTGCGGGTAAGCTGGGTTTGTGGTTATAGAGTTGTCCAATAAGTTCCTGAGTTGGATTATGATACCCTGAAATCTTCTTTGCCAGTTTCAACCACACAGCAATAAGCTCATATTGGGTACGTCCCCGCGATGTTTCCAGTGTGCTGAGTATTTTTTCTTTGATGTGATGAAAGCAAAAATCAGGATAGATATTTAAAATGGGTGTTATCAATTCGGGGTAGTGCCAGTAACCATTGCTTTCTTCAACTATCTGCCTGATTTGGTCATAATGCTTCTCTTTTTCAAGAATTTTAACCATAAATAGCTTATCCGGCTCAATGGAATGTAACAATTCCCTGAATGTATCCGAATCAAGTTTTTTACTTATTTTCTCGTAGTATTTCATCTCCTTTTTGGTAATGGTCAACTGGAAAAACACATCGAAAAACAGAGTTTCATCATGCTCAACCTCCGGGAAATCCCCGAGCATACCTGCCCAGTAGGGTTTGTCAATAGTGAATAATTCGTTAGCTGTTTTTATAAATGCGGGTTCGTCATGTTTTGAATAATACGCCAGCAACTGCTTCGCAACACCTTTGTCACTCAGGTAATACAGACGGGCATTTTGCAGCCATTCTTTATCGTTTCCGGTTTTCCCGTGAAGCAGGAGTACCAATTGAGGCATAGCCTTCTTCTCAATTTTCGATGCATCCAGTGAACTCTGAATTAAACCGGGTTGATTTGACAGGGCAGCCATGGCAATGATCAGTGGCTCAAAATAATTTGGAATCGAAGTATTTCCGGGATATTCTTCGTCGCAAAAATCAAAAAACAGATGAATGGTTTGGTGTAGCCGGTTATTTGAAACAGCCGATATATTGAACTTATCGATCAATTCGGCCATAATGTGGGTGTGTTCCTCTGCCAGGTATTGGTTTACTTCACCAAATGATTCGTATTCATCCTGTATATCTGCACTCAGGCAGGCTTCATAAAGTCCGACGATCATGGCAAGAAACAAATCGATATCCTGCTCGATCAGCGCATCAATAGCGCGGGATTTAAAATTTTCGAAAATCCGGTTGAACTCTTGTTCTGAAGCTTGCTGGTATTGTTCCCATTCTTCAATATAACCCTCATGGGGTTTGTGGTAATTGTCCCAATCAGGATTCTCAAGGTCAACTGCTTCGAGTTCCTGTTGATAAAGCGCCTGAATTTCACTTATATTTTTAATAAACAGGAGTGAGTCCTTTCCCCCGTCATCCCTGGTTTCGCTCTCGGAATAGTTCAGAAATTCCTGCTGTAGTTGTTTATTCCGTGCGATAAGGGCATGTAAAAACTTCAGTTTTTGTACATCCGGGGTATCCTCGTAGATTTTTTCAAATTCCATCATTTTATTTCCTTTGTTTTAAACTTCATCATAATCCTTCGACTCTTTACCTTTTTTGTTTCTAATTTTTTCTGAATCGTCAGGTTTGGTTAATCAACTCCCCACATCCAAATCCCATGCTATTCGCCTTTCCAAATCCAGCATAATAACCGGCTCGTTGTAGTTCAACCGGTGCCTGCAGGGTGAAATCGAAATTGTAGCCAATCAGTTTGGTGGCATCTTTATGTCCTTCCTTGATAACGATTCCGTTCTTTTTCGGTTCGGTGAGAACTTTCAGTTTTACCTCATTAATTGAAAATGGAACTTCATTCGTTTCGTGCAGCGCCTGCCATTTACTGATCAGGTTTTGCCCGAACAGTTTTTCATATTCCCGATGGTCGGGGTGAAGATGGTCGATCTTTTCGCTTCTCTCGTTTCTGTAGGCAATGTGAATCGGTGACAGGCACCGGTAAGTCATCGTTTCCATAAATTCCGGTTCTTTCAGCATTTCGACAGCAGAAATCCTGAACATAAGACTATTGAGCATATATTTCAGGACAAACAACTGATCCCTGAACAATCCATGGATAAAAGGCTCGGTGATTCCGGGGGCATAAAACGACAGGACAATGGATATTCGCGGTGATCTGATCTCAAGTTTATCCTCAATCCTTCTGGCTGAAGGAATATTGAACCGCGAAAAATTAAACAGCCTGAAATGTTTACGATCGGCTTCGAAGCCCTTTTGATGCAACCATTCGGCAACAGCAGGATTCCCTTTGTCGAGCACTTTATAAATCCATGACGAAACCAGGTACTGGTAATTGATCGGGATCAGGGTGGGAGTCCCTTTATTATCAAGATCAAATGTTATCGAAAATCGCATTCTTTCAGTTTTTATTTATTTTCATAATCCGGCAAAAGTATTATACACCGTTGCCAACTATTGTCATTCGTTTAGTTTAGTAATTAAATTTTTTACTTTTTCGGAAATAAAGTTCTGTAATTCAGTGGGCGCAAGGATTTCGACCTCATCGCACAAGCCCAGGATAAACCTGCCGACACCTTCGAAGCTACAAACCCAGCCATCAAATTTCCATGTATTGACAGTTTCCGTCGTTATGAACTGCCCGGCAAGGGGATATTCCTCTATTAAAAGGTTGTACGCACGCAATGAAAGTCTTAACCGGATATTAATTTTTGAATCGCTGCTCAGCCGGAATACATCGACCGGAAGTTCCTGATGCTGTTCAGCGAAAGTAAATCCATTACCGGTAATCAACACTTCCTGGATTCTTGCCGTTTTAAACAGCTTATTGGTGCGGCTCTCAGGATCGAATGCCCAGACCGAAATAAAATTGGTTGTAAAAGCAAAAGGTTCAACCAACCGGTCTCTGATCAATTTGCCATGTGAGGAGTGATACTTCCTGAGCACCACCTGCTTTTTTTGTTCAATAGCCGTTGCCAGCCTGTGGATGTTTTCCGATTGCTCACGTCTGATGATGGTATCGGCGACCTTCCCGAACTTATAGAGCGCATAAAGTTTATCCACAAGGTTTTGCTTCAGTACATTATTTTCATCGATGGTATGAATGGCTTTGGTAAGTATGTAAGCTTCTTCTTCGGTAAAGAACAGCAGATCGCTCAGTTTATTGAAAGGCGGTTCCACTTTGTCGAGCCAGTAATAACCATCCCGGTTTTCGATACCGAATCCGGCATCCCTGAAAGTCCTGATATATCTGTGGATAGATCGTTCGGATACTTCGAACCGGATGGCCAATTCAGGAATAGTATGCCGGACACCACTTGAAAGGGTCAGGATCAGCTTCAGCATTCTTTCGAATTTCGCGAGATCTGTCAAAGGGTTCAATAAATTTTGATGCTCTAAAAGTACAAAATTCATTGGGAAAAAGGATTTTATATCAATAGTTCGGTAATTTTTAATTGTTGTTTGAATATTTTCCCGCAGATGGCGCAGAAAACCGCAGATTTTAAAAATTTTTGTTTTCTGCGCAAATCCGCGGTATCCGCGGGAAACAAAATTTCTACCTAAGTCTTACTATATAAAAAATTCATTTGATTTAATTCGATTCGATTGCATATAGGGTCATTAATGGCAGGTTAAGAGATGCGATGTTTAACGAAACTATTAAAACACCGGATTAAATACTCATGGGTCACGGAACCCCGCCGTTGACGGGAATAAAACCTGAAAAAATGGAAATAGATTGAAATTCATGAAATAGGTTAAAATTCATTGAAGTCTGTTGATATTCATTGAAACAATAATACCGAACTGAGAACTGAGAACTGAGAACTGAGAACTGAGAACTGAGAACTGAGAACCTGAAACCTTGAACACTATTGGCAGTGATCCCGGGAGGGCTCGAACCCCCACCCCCAGAACCGGAATCTGGGATTCTATCCAGTTGAACTACGGGACCAGGAAGATTTAGGATTTCCGGTTTGAGATTTAACATATTAGATTGTGCGGTAATCCTAATTTCCTTTTATTTCAAAAAACTTTGCAGTTGCAAAAGTAAAAACATTTTAACCTGAATTATTCACAATTGTCAACAATTTAACGGCAAATTAATTTCATATAATTTCTATTTCAGTATTTTTGCTGCCCTTTTAAAGTTTAACTTGAAATGTAATTAAAAAGATTTAAAATATGTCAGATAAAATATCAGATTATGTAAAACCCGGCGTTCTTGCCGGTGCTGACCTGCAGAAAGCAATTGCTACCGCAAAAAGGGATATGTTTGCAATTCCTGCAGTTAATGTGGTTGGATCCAATTCAGTAAATGCAGTAATGGAAGCCGCCAGGCTGGTAAATTCGCCCGTTATTATCCAGTTTTCAAACGGTGGAGCGGTATTTTATGCTGGAACCGGATTGTCGAACAGCAATGAAAAGGCAGCCATAGTTGGTGCGGTTTCAGGAGCAATTCATATTCATCACCTTGCTGAACAATATGGCATACCGGTCATAATCCATACCGACCATGCAGCACGTAAACTCCTGCCCTGGATTGACGGATTGCTGGACCAGGGCGAAATTCACTTTAAAAAACATGGAAAGCCTTTATTCAGTTCCCACATGCTTGATCTTTCCGAGGAACCGATAAAAGAAAATATCGAAACCTGCAAAAGGTATCTCGACCGTATGAGCAAAATAGGCATGACCCTGGAAATTGAATTAGGTGTTACCGGCGGGGAAGAAGACGGGGTGGACAATACCGGTATTGACAGTTCAAGATTATATACCCAGCCGGAAGATGTTGCTTATGCTTTTGAACAACTGTCATCAGTTTCAAATAGTTTTACTGTCGCCGCCTCTTTTGGAAATGTTCACGGAGTTTATAAACCCGGTAATGTGAAACTTCAACCCATTATATTGAAAAATTCACAGGATTATATTCAAATGAAACTGAATACTGCTGCAAAACCGGTAAATTTTGTATTTCACGGTGGCTCCGGTTCGAGCCGTGACGAGATCAGGGAAGCAATTTCTTATGGCGTCATAAAAATGAATATTGATACCGATACCCAGTGGGCAATGTGGGATGGCGTAAGAAAATATGAAGCAAAAAACCATGGTTACCTGCAGGGACAGATCGGTAATCCTGAAGGGGAAGACAAGCCGAATAAAAAGTTTTATGACCCGAGAAAGTGGTTGCGTGAAGGTGAAAAAAGTATGGTCGAACGATTGAAAATTGCTTTCGAAGACTTGAATTGTATCGGAAAATATTAACAGACAAACTTCAATTTTGATGACAGGTATTAATGTTAAAAAATAATATTTGTTTCCCGGTAAATATCCTGTAATTTTACTTCATAATAAATTTTTAATAAATAGTCTTAAAAAATACTGTTCAATGAAAAAAGTAATTGTATTGATCGTTTCGCTGGTGTTTGTGAATCTCAGCCTTTTAATGTCGCAGAATCTCGTTGTTAACGGTGATTTGGAATCCTGGACAGGAGGTGTTCCCGACGGATGGGGATTGATAGAAAATATTACACAGGAAACCACTATCATTCACGGCGGGAGTTCTTCAGCCAAACATACCGCTGCAGCCACAACCAAAAAGTTTAACCAGGTAGTCGCCGGAATTGAGGAAGGCCAGGAGTACACCATCAGCTACTGGTATTTTGATAATGATCCTCAGGCAAGGACCAGAATCTGGTCATACTGGCTTTCGGGAGGAACAACCCTGCCCGATAACCAGGAAGAATTGCGTCCATCAACCTATTCGAGCGATAATCCCGCCTGGCAGAATTTTAATGTGATACTTACGGCTCCGGCAAGCGCTGATGAATTCAGGTTTGAGGTAAGGGTTTATCAGGAAAATGGCGAACCGTACGGCGCAGTTTATTACGACGATTTTGAGTTCACGGGAGATATTACCATCTATCCTGAGCCAACGAACTATCCTACCGGTTTTACTGCAGGCGTTGCTGGATTATCCATCAACCTTGACTGGCTGGATGCAACAGGCGCACAGTTACCCTCCGGTTATATTATTATGGCAGGAACAAATTCTTCACTCCCGGTTCCTGTTGACGGAACACCGGTACCCAACGACACCGATCTTTCCGACGGAAGCGGCGCATTAAATGTCTCTTACGGCGTTCAGACAGCAACTTTCGCCAACCTCGAAGGAAGCACTCCTTATTATTTTACGATCTATCCCTATACCAACAGCGCTTCCCTCATTGATTATAAGACTGACGGAACAGCGCCTTCCGCCAATGCCACCACTTCCAGCATTACCACCATTGAATCTGAAAATTTTGACCTTTCCTGGGGAAACTGGACAACCATCAGTGTTGTAGGCGACCAATTGTGGGATCGTAACAATACTTTTGGAATAAACAGCACACCATGTGCAAGAATTAGCGGTTATTCGGGCGGCCCTCTCGATAATGACGACTGGCTGATTTCACCTGCATTGAATTTCAATGATTATGAAAGTGAAATTCTTGAGTTTTACAACGCTAAAAACTATACCGGGCCGGATCTGGAGTGTGTAATTTCTACAGATTGGGACGGTGGCGATGATCCATATACGGGAACATGGGAAACGCTGACTTATATCCTGTGCCCCGGATCATGGGCATGGACTTACTCCGGTGCCATTGATGTTTCCGGATATAGTGGGGATGCAGTTTACATTGCTTTCCATTATACCTGCAATACCACAGAATCTGCAACATGGGAAGTGGATGATATTGTGATAACCGGTGAAGAAAGCGCCATACCTGATCCGGAACCCACCAATTACCCAACCGGTTTTGCTGCTGTAGTAAACGGAACCGATATTACACTCACCTGGACTGATGCTGTCGGAACCCAGTTGCCGGATAAATATATTATATTTGGCGGAATAGATCCATCATTGCCTGTTCCTGTTGATGGAACACCTGTTGCAAATGACCCTGATCTTTCAGATGGATCGGGTGTTCTCAATATTCTTTTCGGAACAGAGGAAGCATTTTTCGGAAATCTTCAGCCTGCAACCACATATTATTTCTCTATCTATCCTTACACCAACAGCGGTGTTAATACTAATTATAAAACAGACGGCACTGCACCTACCGCTGAAGAAACAACTGCCAATGTTATTGTGGTTACTATTGAGTCGGAAAATTTCGATGTTTCCTGGGGCAACTGGACGACGATCAGTGTTATTGGCGACCAGGTGTGGGACAGGGATAATACTTTCGGGGTTGGAAATACCCCTTGTGCAAGTATGAGCGGCTATTCAGGGCAGGCTTTTGATAATGAAGACTGGCTTATTTCGCCTGCTATGAACTTTAACAACTACATCAATGAAGTTGTAACCTTCCAGAATGCGAAAAATTACACCGGGAACGATATGATATTCAGAATTTCTACCAATTATGATGGAGGCGGTGATCCCAATTCTGCAACCTGGACAGATATTGCTTTTACCATGTCGGGAGGTAGCTGGGCATGGACATTTTCAGGAGAACTCGACTTGTCTTCTTACAATGGAGCAGCAGTTTATGTTGCTTTCTATTATACGAGCACTACAGCAGCTTCTGCCACATGGGAGGTTGATGACATTGAGATCAGCGGAGAAGAGGAAGCTACCATTTTCCCGGAGCCTTCTAACTACCCGACAAGTTTTTCAGCCGATGCAACAGGAACTACCATCCTTATTACCTGGACTGATGCTGTTGGTACACAACTTCCCGATCAATACATAATTTTCGCCGGAACCAGTTCATCATTGCCCGTTCCTGTTGACGGAACACCTGTAGCTGATGACCTTGATTTAAGCGATGGTTCGGGAGCCCTGAATGTTTCTTATGGACTGCAGGAAGCTGATTTCCCGGGACTCGAACCGGGTGAAATATATTATTTTGTGATCTATCCTTATACCAACAGCGGTAACAATACCGACTATAAAACTGATGGGACTGCACCTACTGCAAATGCCACTACTACGCTTACTCCCGAACCCTCAAATTATCCGACAAACTTTGACGCCAATGCTACCAGCAGCTCCGTTGCTCTTACGTGGACAGACGCCACAGGAGCTCAGCTACCGGAGAACTATATCGTTTTTGCAGGATTGGCATCATCACTGCCTGTGCCTGTTGACGGTACGCCGGTTGATGACGATACGGATTTAAGCGATGGCTCTGGTGCACTCAATGTCGCCTTTGGAATTGAAACTGCAACATTCAGCGGCCTTACCTCAAATACAATTTATTATTTCTCTATTTATCCCTATACGAACAGTGGGGCAAATATTGATTTCAAGAATGACGGTACCGCTCCAACAGCAGAAGCTACTACCGTCGCGCCCGTAATTGTGACCATTGAAGATGAAAACTTCGATGATAGCTGGGGTAACTGGACGACAATTTCTGTTATTGGCGACCAGGTTTGGGACAGGGAAAATACCTATGGAGTTGGGAGCACACCTTGTGCAAGAATGAGTGGTTTTTCCGGAACAGCTTTTGAAAATGAAGACTGGCTGATCTCTCCTGCACTTGACCTTGATAATTATATAAATGAGGTTATTATATTTATGAATGCCAAGAATTATACAGGTAATGATCTTGAACTGATGGTTTCGTCAGATTACGACGGAGTGAGTGATCCGAATTCTGCAACCTGGACAGGCCTAACCTATGCAATGTCACCGGGAAGCTGGGAATGGACGGAATCGGGTGAAGTTGATCTTTCTTCGTTCAACGGCCAGGCAGTTTACGTTGCCTTTAAATTTACCTCCACTTCAAGTGAATCTGCAACCTGGGAGGTGGACAACATCGAGATCAAGGGTGAAGAGGATTTAAGTTCCGACGATGAGATTTCAATCGCTGATTTCCTGAAAATCTATCCGAATCCGTCAAATGGCCTTCTGAACATTTCAAAACCTGAAGGGAAATTCAATACGGTAAAAATTATCACTGCAACCGGAATGGTTTTAGGTGAATATGATTGGAATTTTTCCGTTGCCGGACTGGATTTATCGGGTTTGAACAATGGCGTTTACTTTATCCTGTTTTATGACCGGGAAAGCGGCCATACCATAGCAAAGAAGCTGATTCTGGATTAAGAATCAGATTGCAATAAATATAAAAGTCCTCTGTATTCAGGGGACTTTTTTTATGTCAATATTTAATGCAAAATCTCCGTTTATACAAAAACAATTTATCGGATTAGAATTCAATGAATATAAATGTTGCAAAAAACCTGATATTTGCAAATGGTTTATGCTGGTAGTTTAAAAGGTTTTACTTCGGGAAAAGTATGAGATTGTCTTCAAAAATTTTAATAGCATTTTTTCTTATTATGCTGGTCGCAATGACAGGGAGGAGCCAGAGTGACCCACCTCTTCGTATTGAAATTGATGCAAAATCGGATGAAGCCATGTACAGAGTTATTGCTTGTGGCGATCTCGGATTTATCATGTTTTATCAGACTACGCTCACCCAGGACGATTATAAATTCTGGACATTCGTCAGTTATAATATTTTTATGCAGGAGACCTGGAAAAAGGAAATCCCTGTTTATAAAAATGTTGACCTGAGGAAGAAACTGTTTAAGGATGGAAATCTTTACCTTATATTTCACGACGTCGAAAAAAAGAAAAAGGAACTGTCAAATTTCCAGGTTCTGAAAATTGATATCGCCAATACCCGTTACGAATTATACAGCGGGGAACTCCCTGAAAATTCAAAGATTGTTGATTTTGACGTTTTTCATCATCATATCATCGCTGGTATTGATATTGGCGAAGAACAAACAGCAATCATAGTCCTGGATGAAATTACCAAAGAAACCAGAACAATTTTTGAAATGAATGAAAACAGTTCCAGGTTTGAAAGCCTTTATTTTGATACTCTCAAAAATTCGTTTACCGGGGTCATTAATGTGTTTACAACAAAATCGGAATACCATCTGATTCTTGAAGAATTTGACACAGCCGGAAACAATTTGCAGTCCACCATTATTAGGCCCGGTGAAAATAAAAAGTTAAACTCGGGAAATGTTATTACTATAAATGAAAATGAGAGGCTGGTACTTGGAACTTATGATTTTGTGAAGGGAGGAACCATTGATAAAAAGAGCTATTTCCATAATGAATCGAGTGGATTTTATTCCATAAAGATCAATGGAAATCAACAGGGGGAAAGCAGGTATTTCAATTTCCTCGAAATGGAAAACATGACAGGCTATCTGAAGAGCAAGGAATATGTTCAGGCTCTGAAAAAGGCTGAAAGAAAGGATGATAATCCCGACAAGTACTCGCTTGATTTTGACCTTCTGTTGCATGATATAGTTAAAAAAGACAGCCTGTACTATTTTGTTTCTGAGGCTTATTATGAGGAATACCACACGGTTACCAGCACTTATTATGATTATTACGGCAGGCCTGTCCCGGTTTCATATTCGGTGTTCGACGGTTACAAATATTTCAATGCTTTTATATCATGCTTTACAAAAGATGGTATAAAGCTTTGGGACAACGGCCTCGAAATATTCAACATTCTTACCTTTGATCTTGAGAACCGGGTGAATATATATTTTGCCGGCGATGAAATAATATTGTCTTACAACCGTGAAGGTAAAATAGGAGCGAAGATCATCAAAGGCGCTCAGATTGTTGAAGGCCTCGAATACTATCCCCTGGAGTCAACCTACATCAATGATAAGATTATCGGCGATTCAAAAAGCAGCATGGAATTCTGGTATGATAACTACTTTATAGCTTACGGCTTTCAGAATATCCGGAACAACACCTTAGTGGGTAATGATAAAAGGATTGTTTTTTACCTGAACAAAGTTTCTTTCAAATAGATTGACTAAAATTAATAGTATTATACCGTCGGCATCCTGGTTTACGAAAATTTAATTGAGTAATAAGGCGGCATAAATGAAACTAAACAATACCGAAGCTTCGGTACTTTCGCAAACCTGTCAAGAATGAGTATATAATTCACTTTCAATGGAAGAAGTTCAGAGAAATGAACACATTTTGGGGAAATATTTCGTCCCTACGGGACTTGATTATCGCGGGCTAATATTTTCTACCAATATTTCGTCCCTCTGGGACT
>Ga0172369_10002978_pt1 | contig 22660 bp, 21 predicted proteins | sample LakKiv25m_FD_114539 | JGI IMG/M metagenome (GOLD analysis project Ga0172369, IMG submission 114539) | Freshwater microbial communities from Kabuno Bay, South-Kivu, Congo - kab_022012_11.25m | ecosystem: Environmental > Aquatic > Freshwater > Lake | place: Democratic Republic of the Congo...
CGAATATTCGCGGTGGCCCGAGAAAGTGCCTGCTTTGCATGCCGGTTAGTATAAGAGGAATCTGCATCGTCTATACTGCCCGGAGGGCCACTTTCCCGTCGCCGAGAGACGGGAAAGCCTAGACTCTTATCAAACCATTCCTCAACTATCCGGCAATAATTACGTAGTGAGGCAACGCCAAGAGTATAAACAATATATTTCAACGGCATATTATTATAGTAATGAATTGCGGCGTCGCGAATTTCTAGCAGGGCGAATATATTGTCTATCACAATTTGGTTGACGTCTAAGCGATCCATAGCGCAGGTGATATCGATTGTCAGTGGGACATTGCACCGGTTTCGCTTGATTCGCTTTTGATGGTAGACGTATAATGACCGTACTTTGTTTCGATTGTCCTTAAGGATCTTCGCCTTTAACATCAACTCCCAGGCATTAACCAAAAGGATAGTGAAGCACTCCTCTCGGTATTGAAAGTCTGGCTTATTGTATACTTCAATGGCGGATAATGCCGCAGCAATTGATTTGTCAAGCACTTTCATGCACGTCGCACGCATAAAGGCTACCTCACAAAATTGAATATGCTAGACTACTTGTAACAGTGACCAGATGCATTAATGATGGTAAGCAGTGAAAGTGACCAATCGTATACCATCTCAGTCGTACTACTTTGCTACCTTGTATTAGCCTCAAGTATCTTTTTGTTCACATCGTGCAGCGCGGCCGAGCCAAGCCATTCACCTGTAATTTTCCACAGCTCATAAAACACTATCCATTCAGCAGTCCATGGTATGATCGTTTCGTGGAGCATCAATTTCGCAGACCATGGTGCCTCACGGTGATCATAAAGACAAAGAGAACCGTCACCATACATGTGGTACTCAATGTTCGGTGTAATTTTGGGGTTTGTAATATAGATTAATGGGATACTCAAAAAGGCATAATCTATTTTGATGTGGTAGCTGTCGCATCCTTCTGCAGGCGTAATGACGCCTTGACACAAGAGGTGATTCCGCTTTATCTCACACCGAAAGCCTGGGAAGTGTTGTTCGACACGAAACTTTTCAGCTATGAAGTGGCCTTTCGACTGTGCATTAGTATTAAATGTATGATATTTTGATTTAGCCATAAAACTTATGCGGACGATTCTCCACCCCTGTAGTCCCAATAGTGCCATTGGATGTTGTACGTGCTGCACCGGAGTTGATGGCGACAGCTTTCGGGAGAAGCACACCGATCTTCTGAATCTTTGACTCGTCAATTTTGGCGCCAAATTTTCCAAGAGCGGTCTCTGTGATGAGCTGAACATTGTCACTCTGATTCAGGGAAGCAAAATCATTTTTCAGTTGTTCAAGCCATGACCAGAAGTTGCGCTCAAGCTTTGTATCGAGAGGCCATTTGTCCGCAAAATCTTCATGCGGGTTCACCGGGTTTGGCACTCTTGGCTTTGAAGGATTCACGAAAGAATCCATGTTTTCAATAATTGTACTCAGGGCTGATTCCAGGTCAGACTCACCATTGTAGGAGCGAGCTGCGAGTGTAGTAATAATCGCCGATATTGGTTTACCATCAGGATCATCCTCAAACATCATATCACGGTGTCGTTTGAGGATCTGAATACATCGTTGGAGTGGGGTTTTCCAGCGGTATGCCGGCAAATCGTCGACTTTGGCCATTTTCTCCTCTAGGAATTTTTGCGCTTGCCGCATCCGAGACTCGAACCATAAGGCATACCCCTCCTGGTTGCCAACCTGCCAATTAAGCGTAATGACGGCATACTTAGGATGCCGGTCATCGGTAACAGCCATGGCATGTTCCGCAACATCACGCGCAAGAACAGCTTCCGTTCCTGACTCAATCATTCGTTCTGACAGAACTCGTCGTTGATCAGTTGCCTCAGGGATGGCCGGAACAATGTCCATATGGAACTGAAGATCGTCCTGATAGTAGAGCCGCCAGCATCGGTGCTTCTCTTCGAGTTCTTCTTGGATACCCCGCTCCTGACGATACTTCTCTAAATCCGCGCCTACTAGAACTTTGAGTTCTTCCTGGGTACTTGTGAGTTTCGTTATTCCTTCCTGTAATTTGCAGGCCAAGTCCAAGTCATAATCTTCTCGTTTCCATGGCCGTGTGACCGTACCAAGCCTGAATGACCCCTGTGTAAATACATGCGGACTAAAGGATGCGCATTTGGCTTTCATAGCATCATTCAGCCAATCGCCAATGTCCATATAGCGCTTTTCTGCCGCCTCGTAAGCGGATATGGGTACATCCAACGATTCTATGATATCATCGAGCACTACTCGTCGCGTGGATAACACTGGGAGAACCTCCTACAGTTATAGCAGGCGCAAATGCGCCAAGCTTATCGTTATGATCGTATATCGTCCATGGCATCTGCGCTTTAGGCATTCGAATTCGGCCCAGCTCAATTGCACATGCAACCGGCATTACGGGGAATATCGCCAAAGGCGTTCCGATGCCATGTGCTTTAGTGATACATACCATCAGCCTTCGACAAAGCTTCCGAAATTTCGATAGTTGTAGAGCTGTTTGCAAGAAATCGTTGTTCGGTTCCTCAATCGTCAACTCCCATATGCTTACATCGGGACCTAAGACAGAAGTAATGCGGTCTCGAGCAACATTATCACTCAGAGAGAAGATTAATGCCGGAGGTCCTGTAATCTCTGCGGGCGTAATCAGCCGATAAGGATTGTCATCTGCCGTGTTACACCATTGCCATGTCTTCTTTGGCTCGCGATGGAGTTGGTAAACCTGGTGATCATCACGGATCTGGTAGACTTGTGCATCAATCTTATCGGTAAAGAGTGTCCCGAGTCGTATGAGCAGTGGCATTGGTGCAAGGCCGAAAATAGAAAAGTGGCACCCCTCAACAATTAGTGGTACAACCTGACGTTCGAATGCCTTCTCAATATTTTCTAGTTCGATCTCCCAATACTTCGGGTTATCATCTCTTCCTTCCCAAGACATACCAAGAGTAATGGGATACCCCTCTGCCGGATACCATTCGGGGAAAAGAGCCCACTTAGCGTACTCAGGTTGCAGAAGTGAGGATTCATCGCCAATGTTTGCACCATATAAGAGAACATGTGAACGCTTACTCGGATTGACGCCGGTCACCATCGTAATACGCCGTTCATGCTCTTCTTTCCATTTAATCAGCAATGCGGCTGGGTATCGCCCACCATCCTTTTCTTTATCGATCTTCTTATGACAGTCATGGCATACGAGCAAAAGATTGGAAATATCGTTTCTGCCTGCAGGTTTAAATTTGAACGGCCCCCAACCACGTGGGCCTTTCTCGGAGAATGAATAGATGTGCGCCATTTCAGCTATGTTTACATCCTCTTGAGTGACCGGTGATCTGTAAAGGAGCTTATTACACCCGTTAAACTCACAGCGTCCCGCAGCGCGAGCCCAAAGCTCACGCTCGAGTTCATTTTTTATATGACGAGTAACCTCCGTAACCATATGCACACACTCGATAGGGGATGGATGCACTCTAGATATAGTGCTCGCTATTATTATACTGCACTATTACAGAGTTGGCAAAACTAGTATGCCTCGAAACCGATAGCCTCGGACGTTCACCCATAGCTTAACAGGCATCCTGTTAACCACTGGGTAACCTCTCTCGAAACGGGAGAGAAAATGGCGTGGGCAAGAGATACTTGTTGACGAGATGGGGTGCACGAATGTCTCTCGGAGACACCGGGGGTTACCTCTCCGTAAGAGGTGAAGGTGTGGTTTTGAGCTTAAATACACGCGAAAACGCCGCCGGAGGTGTCCGACGGCTCGTTAAGTACTGGGATGCTATTTCGTTATACGCAGGAAAAACTGGCTCCCCATGGCATACACGTTTTGCAGGAGAGAACTGAGGAGAATCTGAGAGTTCTCTCATTTTGGCGAAATCGCCGTGAAGCATCGATTTCAACTCTTTAGTATTTAACAGCCGGCAAGTGTATGGTTCAAGCAAGTTACTAGGAGCGGTAGACTGCAGAGGGAGGACTGTCTGCCGATATCAGATGAAGGCATAACTGATAAATCAATATGATTACCAGATCCCTTGAGACTCACTTGTTGTAGATCACCGGCATTTTACCGCGCCATCTGACCCAGAGATCATTATCAGTCATCAAGTCCGCTATATAGTGCGCGACGTTGATCCTGCTCGTTTTACCCGGATTAAACAACGCACTACGTATTGGTGAGGCCATGACTTCATACGCACTCACGGCTGTTTCATTTGTTAAGGTGTCTGGTCGCACCACCACCCATTCAATCGAGGTATCGCCATACGGAATCTGTGTGCGGAGGAAGTCGGCGGCAGATTCATTGTCGGAGTGTGGCGGAAGCACGAGACGAATAAGGCTCATCACGCATCGCTCACTGAAGGAGAGGGGTTCGGGAATATCACGATTGCTGTTACCAGCGGTATTCATCAATATGAAGCGTATTGGGCGTTCCGGACGGTTGGCTGCGATGGCCAGACATAATCGCTGGACTGCGAGTGTTACCAGTTTACGAGGCTGACCATAAATCCCTCGGAGGTTGAGGTTATGTCCGAGGCACGACGCCACCGCATCACACCCGTGCAGCAGATCGGTTAGTTCTGCCTCATCCATGTCTAGAATGCTTGCAGTGACGACGCGTAAGCGCGCATGGCTTCGTATTGCGCCAGGAAGGTTCTCGGGGGAGCGAACGATGGCGATGACATCACTGCCACGTTCGAGCAGTTGTGTCACGAGTAAACGACCGGTGGCACCGGTCGCGCCAACAATAAGCACGGTCATCATTAAACTCCTTGGGTGTGCAATGGATTTAAACGCAATTGACACGTTTTATTTGAAAGCGCCTGCCACCTATGTTCAGATAAAACACCCTCACCGTTGTATATATTCGCGACAACGTTCATATCACCCTCCCATTACCCGTCGCACCGTCTCATTCGCACAGCACTTTTTGTATTTACGGCCGCTACCACATGGACAGGATTCATTGAGCCCAACTCTGTTTTTAGGTGCTTGTGCACACCGTTTCTCACCAGCAATGCCAACTGGTTGATGTAACCGGTCGTAGCTCTCTTGAGAAAGTGCTATCCGGAAAAGGCTCGTCACCAGCTCATCCTCGATATCGATTTGCAGTTGAGACCATAACGCATGTGCTTCCGTGGCGTATGCGACCAAGGGGTCCATTTGCGCATACCCACGGAGTCCGATTCCTTCTCGAAGGTAATCCATGGCCTCTAAGTGATGGAGCCATTTCCGATCAACAATATGCAACAGCAGTCTGCGCACCAACGTAGGCATTGTCTCATGACCGACTTCATCCGCTCGGGCGTGATAGGCGCATGTCATGCCATCCATGATATCGTCCACTAACGCATCTCGATATCGCGACTGGTGGAGCGCGGTAAGGAAGTGCGCCTCATCACCGACCAAACCAATATCTTGATAGGGATAATATGTCAGGAGTTGTGGGCATAGCACGAGAAGGTTATGCGCTAACGGCTGCATCTCGTAAGCCTCGTCATCCGTTGGTTTTCCCCCATATTGCTTCACCAACCGTTCCACCGCATAACGCATCATCGTAAATACTGTCGCATTCACCTCTTGATCGGTCAGCGCCTCGCGGCGCCGTCGATAAATCGCGGTTCGCTGGCGATTCATGACATCATCATATTTCAAGACCTGCTGGCGCATCTCGCCATGTAGCGCTTCGACTTTTCGCTGTGCGCCTTCGACAATCTTCTGCGCCGCCTTCATAGTTAACGGTTCCTGCTCCGGCCACCCACGGTCAAGCAGACCAATGCGCTCCGGGCCATACAGGCGCATCACCTCATCGTCAAACGACACATAGAAGCGTGAGTGGCCGGGATCGCCCTGACGCCCCGAGCGCCCGCGTAACTGGTTATCGATGCGGCAGCTCTCATGGCGCTCCGTACCAATGATAGCCAACCCACCACGCGCGACGACCAGCGCTCGATCTTGCTGACAGCGGCGCCGGGCTTCCGCCAGTGCCGTCGCCTGCTGTTCCGGAGTAGCGCTCTCCGTGTCAATCCCGTGCTCCGTCAAGATGGCCGCGATACGCCCTTCCGGCGCGCCACCGAGCATAATGTCGACGCCGCGTCCCGCCATATTGGTCGCAATGGTCACTGCACCAGGTCGCCCCGCCTCGGTGATGATCTGCGCTTCCTGTTCGTGGTAGTTCGCGTTGAGCACCTGGTGTGGCACTCCCTGCCGGAGGAGCATCGCTAACCGCTCCTGATCACTGGTGAGGGCAATGCTGTGCGCCAGAGTGTCGACATGACTCGGGTCCGCAGCCTGCTCCGGCAATCTACACGCGCGCAACAACCGAACGAGCGTCTCGGTCTTCAGCTCATCTAGCCGTTGGAAGCAGAGGAGTTCGGCGATGCGCCGTGCGTATTCCACCGTCAGCGTCGTCGTCGCGGTCACCGTTTGGTGGAGCGTATCGAGTTCGTCGGCGAGTCGGGTGAGACGTGCGAAGCGTTGCTCCATGCGCCGCTCCTCTTCCGGAGGAACCAGTCCCGGATATCGTTCGCTTTTCGCGAGCGCCGTTTCCAGGTGATCGCGCATCCGCGCGACCTGCCCATGCCGTGTCTGCAGTGCAGCAGCAATGGCGGTTTGCTGTGCCGCGACCAAGGTACGCAGGTCCAGCAGGTGGCGATGGAGCACCGTGGCGAGGGCGAACCGTTGCAGGAATGCCGGCGTCAGGCGTTGACTGAGACGCTCGGACATGTCGATAGAGCGTGACCCCACGAGCACCGGTTGCTGGTGGCTCTCGCAGCGGAGGATCTCCCCGACAATGCCTCGCAACTTCGCTTCTTCCGAGGCATACACCAAGTCGGGTAAATCGTGCCGGATCACTTGGCGGTGCGTGGGAATGACGGCGACCGGGAGCCCATAGATTTTGACAAATTCTTGCTCCTCCGTTTTTGCGGTGCCGGTCATCCCCGACAGTGTCTCATAGAGGCGGAAGAAGTTCTGGAAGGTAATCGTGGCCAGCGTCTGGTTTTCGTTCTCAATGGTTACGCCTTCCTTGGCTTCAATGGCTTGATGCAGCCCATCGGAATATCGCCGTCCAAACATCAACCGCCCGGTAAATTCATCAACGAGAATGACTTCGCCATCCTGTACCACATAATCGACATCACGGTGGTAACAGGCGTGGGCGCGCACGGCGGCCGTCAGGCACTGCAGGATCGGGAGGTGCTCAGCATCCGCGATGTTGCTGATGCCCAGCGCCCGCTCAAGGCGGGACATGCCGTCTTCGGTCAGGCTGGCTGTTTTGTGCTTCTGGTCCGCGCGGTAATCGACGTCGGGACGCAACTGGCGAATGGCCTGATCAACATGCCGGATCACCTCGGTCGGTTCATCGCCAGGACCAGAAATAATCAACGGCGTGCGTGCTTCATCGACCAGAATGGAGTCCACCTCATCGACGATGGCGAAGGCCAGCTCGCGTTGCGCCAGATCACGGGCATCGACCGCCATGTTGTCGCGCAGATAATCGAAGCCCAATTCGGCGTTCGTCGTATAGAGGATATCGGCCTGATAGGCCTCATGACGCGACACGGGGTGCAACGACACCGGGGCTGAAGGATCATACAGGAATGCCGGCAATTCACCATCGCCGCGCCCAGACTGCGTCATCCCGGTGGTCAGACCTAAAAAGGCAAAGACGGCCCCCATGAGCGTACCTTGATAGCGCACAAGATAGTCGTTGACCGTCACGAGGTGTGCGCCACGTCCGGTCAACGCATGCAGGTAGAGCGGGGCCGCGGCGACCAGCGTTTTGCCTTCGCCGGTTTTCATCTCGGCGATCATCCCCTGGTGCAGGATGATGCCACCGATCACCTGCTCGTCGAAGGGTTCCATGAATTTTTCCACGGCATAGGGACAGGCCAGTTGCTGGAGACGAGCTTCAAGCGCTTCGCGCTCTTCCGCGCTGACAATCATCTCTTCACTCAACGCGGGATCTGGGATGTCGGACGTGCCGAGGAGCACCCGGTACTGCCGCCGCCCCAGGACACGCCAAGCCACCTCGCGCATGACGGCGTAGGCTTCTGGAAGGAGAGCATCGAGCGATGCCCCCTCGGCCAATCGGATTTTGAATGTCGCGGTCATCGCCTGGAGTTGCACATCGGTCATGGCCTCCATGCGTGGACGGAAGGCGGAAATCTCCCGCACAGTCGACCGGGCGTCAGCTACGCGACGTTTCGTTTGATCAAACCAATCGGTAATACAAGTGAACACGATATCATCCATCCCTTGGTGGACACCATGCTTACGGTGTCGGGTCATCAGATCATGCCAATGCGCGTACCAGCGTTGTCACAAGAGGCATCATCACGGTATTCGCCTATATCGGCTGGGCTTGGGCTGCGAGCTGTGCATCGCGAGCCGTACGGAGCAACCACACGCCAATTCGAATGCGTGAAGCTGGCCTCGGTAGCCCAGAGGGAATTGCACATCTGCGTGTCACATGACCAGCGCGCTAATGCCTGGTATGAGACGCAGAGGCTTGTCCAACGAAAACGTCGGACGGTTAGGCGGTGAGGGGCGTGGGGGGGCGAGGATGGATCGCGTAGCAATAGGTGTCCGCAAAGACCTGGAGCGGGACATCCGCATGTGGTAAGCGCGTAGACGCAGGGAGCGCCATCGGAGGCACGCCGTGTTGGTAGGGGAGCGTCGACTTGACTTTCGGGTATTTCGCGAGGTGTGTGGTATACTGCTGCTGCCAGGAGACGATCCTGCCAGCATAGGCCACGTCACCAGTGTCAGCGATCAGCGTGCCGGCTGTGAAGATCGAAATGATCGCGGTATCTTGTGGGATAGTCAACGCATGGTCGACAACGCTCACTTCCAGCATTCCGCTGAACATGAGCGTCATGAGTATAATCTGCCCAATGACGAAGAGATGTCGACGATCTCGCATGCTGTATATTATCCCTGTCCGGATCAGAAGCTGTCAACGCAGCAGCAGAGCAATAACCATACTCGCTGATCAGCAGCACGACACATCGCGTATTCGCTAGCGATCAACCGATCACCGACCCCTTCTCTTCTCCGGTCCCTTGCGACACACCGAGATCGTGTAACAAGCCATCAGTCACACGGTATATCCATCCATGTACCCATAGGGGTTGCTGTCGGCTCCAGGCCTGTTGGACGACCGGCGAGTGGATGAGCTGTCTGACTTGCTCCATCACATTCAATTCGCAGAGACGATCTACGAGTTGCTCCTGTGGCGCTAAACGCTTCAAGGCATCCTCATGTTGTTGGTACAGATCGCGAAGATGATCAAGCCAATGATCAACGAGACTGTTCGACGGAGGATCGAGCACTGCCTGAACCCCGCCACATCCATAATGACCGCAGACAATGAGATGCTTGACCCGCAATACCTCGACGGCATACTGCACCACGGCCATGCAGTTGATATCGGTGTCAATAACTTGATTGGCGACGTTCCGATGTACGAATAACTCGCCGGGGAGCAGACCGACGATTTCATTCGCGGGAACGCGGCTATCGGAGCAGCCGATCCAGAGATATTCTGGTGATTGTTGTTTGGCCAACCGCTGGAAAAAATCCGGGTCGGCATGCGTCATGCGTCTCGCCCAGTCACGATTGTTGGCATATAAACGCTGTAGTTCTCTCATATCGAGCTGATATCTCCTTATGTTCGATGCAGATGCTGACCTCAAAAGCATCAGCGTCGTTCTGCTATGGTGTATTGATTTGCTGTCGAAGCCGTTTCACGCGTTCCGGCATGGGAGGATGGGTACTGAAAATACGTCCAAGCATCGGGTTTCCCACGCCTTTAGATTGCGCCAGTTGCTCCATGCGCTCAAGAATACGCAATCCCTGCTTGGGATCGTACCCCGCGTCGCGCATGAACTGCAGTCCCAACGCATCGGCCTGAAATTCTGCCGACTGGCTGAGTTGCATGCTCACGACCTGCTTCCCGAGTTTGGTGGCTAGTATGCGGATGACTTCACCAGATTGTCCTTGTCCTTCGCTGCCTTCCGCGCTACCACCAATCAAATCGACTGCCGTTTGCAACAATCCGGCGGAACGGAGTTGTTCCGCAGAATGCTCCTCGACGACATGCGCCATCTCATGCCCCAGCACCAGCGCGATTTGGTCTGGATTATTCCCAGTCAACTTCAACAAACCATCGTAGAGATACACCTTGCCGCCGGGCAAGGCTATCGCATTCACTGTGCCCTTCGCAGTGCGCACCCCCTGAAAGCGCCATTCCCACCCGCTGCCTTGCGGACCGCGATACTGGGTGGGGAGCGCCTTCACCAGACGGGTGGCAGTGGTCTCGATGGCCGGGTCAACGAAGGCCTTCTGGTCGAGTCCTTCCTGCCTGGCGACTTCGCGTCCCAACTGAATTTGCTCCTCGGGTGTCAGCTTCAATAATCCTGGCGGCAGAGCGGGCAGGCGCATGCCCTCCGGCAGTGGGATATTCTTCGGCAATTGTGATCTGATCTCGCGCAGTGCCGGTACGACCCAGGCCCTGGCACCCGATATGACACCATTCAGCATCAAGACGATCAGCACGGTCACCAGCAGCAGGACAATGCCACAGCCGCACCCACACGCCCGTAGCTTCTTTTTCAATTTCCGTCCAATGTCGTAGGCTTCACTCTGATAGCCCTCGTCGTCATCATAATGATCATGACGTCCCATCGCGCTTCCTCCCGTTGAGTGTATCGCAGCTACAGCATCGTTACCGTGCACCGGCCATCGCTTCCAACCGTTTCACGCGTTCAACAATCGGCGGATGCGTTGAAAATAGAGAAAGCAAGCCGCCCCCCAGTAAGGGATTCACAATATAGAGATGCGCGGTGCTCGGTTGGACATCAGCAGGCGCTATCGCTGCACCTTGCTCGAGTCGCTGTAACGCGGACGCCAACGCCAGGGGGTCACCACTGATCTGTGCGCCGGAAGCATCGGCTTGATACTCGCGTCCCCGCGAGATGGCCATCTGGATAATGGTGGCCGCGAGTGGCGCCACAATGATCGCCAATAACAAGCCGATGATGGACGAACCACCCCCCTCGTCGTCTTCATTTGACCGCCCGAAGCCAAATAAGGCAGCTATCTGGGCGAGATTCGCCAGCATCATCACGGCGCCGGCGATCACCGCCGCAATCGTCGCGATAAGGATATCACGGTGTTGAATATGCGCGAGTTCATGCGCCAGCACCCCGCGCACTTCGCGGGGATTGAGCAGCGCCATCAATCCGGTAGTCACTGCTACCGCGGCATGTTGCGGATCGCGTCCCGTCGCGAACGCATTCGGGTTCGGATCTTGCATCATGTAGACTTTGGGCATCGGCATGCCGGATCGGCGTGTCAGTTCCGCGACGATCTGAAACAACGCGGGTTCTTCAGCTTCGTCCACCTGCCACGCCCGGTTCATCCGTAACACCAGCGAATCGCTAAACCAGTAACTAATGCCATTCATCAGTACCGCCAGGACTAACGCAATAATCATGCCGGTTTGCCCACCGATGAGCTTGCCCACCCAGACAAACAGCAGCGTTAATGCCGTTAACAGCAAAGCGGTCTTTACGTAATTCATCGCATGCTCCTCCTCGCCTTCGATTACATTAAGTCGGACGTGACGGTACAGTGTATCGTGATGTCTACGATATCTGTCGCTCTCATGCAATGCTCAACGGACTCGTACCCCGTTTCGTTCCGGCGCCTTCATCTTGTCACTGCATATTGAGTCGATACATGCCGTTAACTGTGTCAACGGCCCGCCTTTCCTGAATGCTCCGTTTGCCCGATACTGAGTCGCAATCATACCGATATTCGGATGGGTTCCCGTCATGATCATCGGCACTGATTTCTTCCAACGCCGCACTATCCGAGCCAGTTTGCCACTCGACATGCGTGCACTATTGGTGCTGTGCATCGTATAATCGAGGACAACTAAGTCAACCCGATATCTCGCCAACCGTTTGATTGCAGTGGTGCCATCAGCAACAGCAAGCACTGAGTAACCCGCCTCGGTGAGACACTGCTGATATTGCTCTCGGATCACGATATCGTGATCGACAAGTAAGACTACGGGAGTCCGAACGATGCTGCTTGACATTGATACTCCTCGTCTAGAAGACTGGCCAGTCAGGCACACTCACATCCTGCGTTCACAGGTGTGTCTTCTCACCGTGATGCGCCGAGAAACCATGCAATACTTGAACGAATGGAAAGCGATTGATCGAGTGGCTAGGTATCACACCACATCGAAATGGCCAGTTTCCCATTGACACACGGGTACCGAGTGAAGAGCCGGACGCCGACTCTCATCATCTTCTCGATCATCTCGTTTCTCTTCCTTATCGTCCTGCTGACCACCACTGCCCCCACCCAAGCCATTGATAGCGGGGCAACCTGCCAGCAGAAATAGCATTCCCCCAAGCGCCATGATCAGAAAAGCACTACGCATACGCACCATCCTTTATAATTGCGAAGAACGGATTAACCGCATCCCCCGAATCCACTTCACGACCTCAAACCACAGCACCCCAATGAGACCTATCACTACCGCTAGCGCCAGCATTGGCGTAGTAAGGTGTGAGAAGCGGAGGAGTATCTGTAAAAAAGGAATGTAGAGCATGCTCCCAATGAAGAGCGCGACACCACCCAGCACCCACCATAACGGCGGATTGGGGAGGCGTAATGTGGACGGTAGGCTACGTGTCCACGACAGATTCGTCAATATTAACGCGACATTACCCACGAGTAATGTCGTAAACGCCATCGTGCGTGCGACGGTGTCATCATGGGTGAGGAGCCGACTGATGACAAACATCATCAAGCTCGCCAACAATAGACATCCGCCTTGCACCAGACTCCAGACGACGGTCGGCCCATTAAACACGGACTCTGCGGCAGCGCGGGGTGGGCGGGTCATGGTGTTCGCCTCTTCTGGCTCTGCCTCAAAGACGGTGGAGCAGGCAGGATCAATCACCAGTTCCATCAGCACGATGTGAATAGGCATGAGGATCAATGGCCACCCCAGCAGGACAGGAATCAGTGATAGGCCGGCAATCGGAATATGCACCGCAAAGATATAAGCCATGGCCTTGCGCAGATTGTCGAAAATGCGCCGACCGAGACGGACGGCCGCGACGATGGAGGAGAAGTCATCATCTAATACGACTAATCCGGCGGCCTCACGCGCCACATCGGTGCCACGTCCACCCATGGCGACACCGATATCTGCGGCCTTCAATGCCGGCGCATCGTTGACACCATCACCGGTCATGGCCACCACTTCACCATTGGCTTTCAAGGCCTGAACCAGCCGTAACTTCTGTTCAGGCACCACACGAGCAAAGACATTGACGGTACGGATGCGTTCCTGGAGTTCAGTCTGGTCCAGCGCTGCCAGTTCATCTCCCGTGATCACCTGGTCAGGGTGCGGCAGCTCGATTTGCTTGGCGATATTGCGGGCCGTGGCCGGATAATCGCCGGTGATCATGACTACCCGAATCCCCGCGGCCGTGCATTCACGGATCGCCGCGGGAACCGAAGGGCGAATCGGATCAATCAGACCGATCAGCCCCAGGAATCGGAAGGTAAAATCGTGCTGCTGCCCTGGTAACTGTTCCGTATCAGTGAACGCGGCGTGCGCCACACCGATCACCCGGAGTCCCTGATCCGCCATGCGCGCAATCTGCGCGGACAATGCCTGGCGTTGTGCCGCAGTGAAGTGACACAGGTCTGCGATGGATTCCGGTGCCCCTTTTGCGGCGATGACATACTCATGCCCTCCGGGAGAACACCAGACATGCGACATGGCCAGCAAGTCTTTGGACAGGGGGTATTGCTGCACCAGCGTCCAGTCTTGATGGAGATGCTCGGTATTAACCAGCGCCTCGCTTCCATATTGGTGTAACGCCCGTTCCATCGGATCGAACGGATCACGCTGACTGGCGAGGATGCTATACTCTACCAGCAGATGAAAGGCATTGGGCAACGTCGCAAGGTCGACGGTCGAGGTGGTCACCAACTGGTTCTCGACATTCAGCGCCCCAACGGTCATCTGATTCAAGGTCAATGTCCCGGTCTTATCGACACACAGGACGGTGGCTGATCCCAATATTTCCACCGCGTGCATCCGCCGGGCCAAGACACGTTGACGCGAAATGCGCCAGGCGCCTAAAGCAAGAAAGATCGTCAGCACGACAGGGAACTCTTCTGGCAGGAGTGACATCGCGAGGGCGACGCCGGCCAGGATACCGTGGAGCCAATCGCTGCGCATCAAACCGTATGTGAGGGCCACCAGCACGCTCAATATCCCACCGGCGATGGCCATGGTGCGCACGAGGTAGCCTGTCTGCCGCTGGAGCCGGGTTTTCTCGGGTTCTAGCGTCTGCAGTGATCGGCCGATTTTTCCAATTTCGGTGTGGATGCCTATGCATCGAATCTCCAGGAGCGCTTGCCCTTGAACGACCAGTGTTCCTGAATAGACAAACGGCTCATCATCTCCACCAGGTCGCTGCTGGCCTGCTTGCCCTTCCCAATCGCTTTTGCGGACAGGCATAGATTCCCCGGTGAGTAGGGATTCATCAACCGTCAAATTGGTGGACGACAACACGATGCCATCCGCAGGTATCCGGTCACCCTCTGCCACGAGGACCATGTCGCCGCGGACCACATCTCGACCAGCAATACGGCGTTCCTCGCCGTCTCGGATCACGCGCGCCCGCGGGCTCGATAAATTCTGCAAGGCGCGTAAGGAATTCTCGGTTTTCCGTTCCTGGTGCAACGTAATGCCGATGATGACAAAGACGAACCCCAGCAGCAGCAGCGCTTCCTGCAAATCACCGAGGATCAGATAGATGCCCCCGCCTGCCAACAGCAGGAGAAACATGGGCTCGCGGATCACTTCCAGGGCAATCGCCAGCACACTGCGCGGCTTGGCGGATGGCAGTTCATTGGGGCCATCCGCCTGTAAGCGCCGTGCAGCTTCGTCTGATAATAATCCGTGAACATCCAGTAGTTTCATACGCTGCTGTCTCATTCCCTTGTCCTCTCAATAGCGTTGATCGGTGTCGCATGCTCACTCAGCCTGCCGCATCATTGACCAGCAGGCACTTGAATCTGACCCGATCTCGCAATGCTTACGTCGGCTAATCGCCTCCGAAGCCCTCTAGGAGATCACCGAGCCATGAACCACGTTTTTTGCGAAGCGGACGCCCCTGATTATCGGTGCGCTGCCCGTGATATCGATCATCGTCGTCATCATCGTCGTGGTGGCGGCGTTCGTCTTGATATTGAATAGGGACCGCTTGTGGACGACGCTCTCCAGGACCGTCTTCGACACTTTGGCGTGTGACAGGTCCGCCGGCCGCTTCCAGTTGGATGATTTTCTCCAACTCACCGCGGTCGAGCCACACCCCTTTACATCCGGGGCAGATGTCTACTTCGACACCATATTTCTCAATGGCGCGTAGTGTTGTATCACACACAGGACACTGCATGATCGTTCCTTTCGCGTTGTCTATGAGATTGACGTCCCCGGTACCCAACGTATCGCCAGGTACCGGAGCGTCGCACGGAGACGCAGAGGTTAGATTTGCGTCCGCATGATCTCCTGATAGGCATCTAACGCCTTATTTCGGACTTGTAATCCGAAATTGAAAGATAGGCTGGCGTGCTCCATCGCGATCATGGCTTTATGCACGTCTTCAATCTGTCCGGTTGCCACCTTTTCGACGAGACTGCTGGCCTGATTCTGCAAGTCATTGATCTGTTCAACCGCTTGCTGGACTTGCTCGCCGAAACTCGGACCTGTTGCTGGTGACTCGCTGGTCGGCTCCACAGGACGCTGGACAGTCTGTGGGGAGTAAATGCTTGACGATACTCCCTCAATGCGCATCATGAACCCCCTTTCTGCTGTGACTGCCTGTGTTATCCGCGACCTTCTTTGATCGCATTGCGCAGTCCCTGAATCCGCTCTGCGAGGAACTGCGCTGTGGCTTCATACTGTAAGGTGTTCTTCGCCAGCGACACCATCTCGCGCTCGATCTGAACGTTATTGCCATCGGCGCGACGTGGACTGGCGAAATCGTCTTGGATCTCTGTGACGACGTCGCGAATGGCTGCAATCTCTGCAGGTGGCTGTAAACCATCTCGTTGCATAATGTCAATGAGTGTGCCTTCAAAGGCAACGTCTTTCCGCGTATACCCCGGAGTCTCAGCGTTGGCGATATTATTGGCAATGGCCTGTTGACGCTCGGCGGCGCCATCCAACACTTTGACAAGGATCGCATTCGTGCGATTGAGAAAAATATCGGTCATACGTAACCTCCTTTCACGGATTATCCCGCCTGATCTGGTACCGTAGACGCGCATGCACCCGCAGCTGGTTCTGCTGGGAGACCGTGTTGGTCCGTCTGCCGCGATGCCGGTCGCGGTGTGAGTAACGATGCCACAATCGAAATCACAAGCACCCCCATTACGACACCCAGGGCGACGGTAATGGGCACCTTGAACACTTCGGTCAGTAGCATCTTTCCGCCGACAAAGACTAAAATGAGTGCCAGGCCATAATGCAGGTAGTGAAATCGATGCATCATGCCGGACAGGGCAAAATATAAGGAGCGTAATCCAAGGATCGCGAACACATTCGACGTGTAGACGATAAATGGATCACGGGAGACCGACAAAATCGCGGGCACGGAATCTACGGCGAAGATCAAGTCGGTTGTCTCGATGAGCAACAGCACCACCATGAGGGGAGTTGCCCACCGTTTACCCTCGCGCAGAACGAAAAACTTGCCTCCAACGTAATCCTCAGTGACCGGCATGATACGACGGAAGAGTTTGAGGACTGGATTGTGCTCCGGGTGAATCTCTTTGTCTTTCTCCAGCGCCATTTTGATGCCGGTGAAGATCAGCAACCCACCGAAGAGATAGATCATCCAATGGAACTGCTCGATGAGTGCGACACCCGTCACGATAAAGATCGCCCGCATGACCAGTGCCCCGAGAATCCCCCAGAAGAGCACTTTGTGCTGGTAAGCGGCCGGAACACGAAAAAACGTAAAGATCATCAACATGACAAAGAGATTGTCAACGCTGAGCGATTCTTCGATAAGGTAGCCGGTCAGGAATTGCATCCCGATCTCAGGGCCGCGCCACAGATAGACGATACCCGCAAACGCTAACGCCAGGCCAATCCAGATCGCACTACGCTGTATCGCTTCGCGAAAGGTAATGACGTGATCTCTACGATGAAAAACTCCCAGGTCGAGTGCCAGCATGACAAGGACGAAGGCGTTGAACCCAACCCAGAGATATAGTGAACCTGACATTCGCGCTCCCATAACAGTGTGTCTACCAGCCTATACCGCACAGTTTTCACCCGGCGGCAAGCAAAAATGACGGGAGGCGCGTGTCATCAGATGATCTGCTCCTGCATGTGCCACATGCAGGTTGCGATGGGATCGGACGTGTGTGTTGTGAGGTGCTTACCATCCTTACACCTACACCATCATGATCGATGGTCAGGATTGTAAGGTGGGAGCAATCTGACGGCACTCCGACACGCAGACGCACTGATACCGCGCCGTGTCAGGCTACTTCAGGAGGCTGGTAAATAATGGGAGAGAGGTGACGCAGAATGATGACATCCGTGTTGATGGTCATCGGCAGTGGAGAACTTATGCGATACGATGATGAGACGCACGCTGGACGCACTTCATCGAAGTCGTCGACATCGAGCATTTCACAAATTGGGGTAGAGGCATGGTGATCGTGAGGCGTGATGATGCTATGCGCACAGAGCGCAAACACCGTTATCGCGAGAAACGCGATCACGGCCAGTCTTATAATCCAGGTTGTCGATACATGACACAACATATGCTGTTTCGTTCTTACCATCTTACCCTGAACTGGTGCGCGGTAATCGGGACAATGGTGCGTGCCTCACACGATGCCATCGTCTTGCGAGGAGTGCGTCTGCTAGAGTTTTGTGCCAATCAGCAGATCATCCTCATCGGAAGCACACGCCAATTCGGTGGTCAAGCGTTGCACTCCACGCCGTTGATCACGCAAGGTTAGGAACCGATACCCGCCCAACATGACCAGAATGGCGACTACGGCGATTGCCCAGCTATACATCGGCAACGCCATCGCACCTTTCACCCCGCTATACGCGCCAAAACCGAAGAAGATGATGGCGGCGCCAATTTGAATCGTCCGTTCAGGTAGGCGTTTCCCCAACACTTGACCGATGATGATCGCGAGCCCATCCGAGACGACCATGCCCAGTGTGGAACCGATCCAGACCGGGATCAGCGCATGTGCTGTCGCCAGCGTTACGGTGCTCAACATCGTCTTATCACCGAGCTCTGCCAGAAAAAAGGTCGTCGTCACTAACCAGAACGGTGATTTCAAGCGCGTACTGCCACAATCTTCATCATCTAATGTATCGCCACGGAGTGTCCACAGTCCAAATCCTACGAAAGCGAGACCGGCGACAAGATTGATCCATGCGCCAGGGAGAAAGTGCCCGACACTCCCACCCAAGATGACGGAGAGAATGTGAACCACTAATGTCGCGACGGTGATTCCCGCTAGCACCACCCAGGCGTTATACCGACTGGAGAGACACAGCGCGACAAGTTGTGTTTTGTCACCAAGTTCCGCGACGAAAACCATCGCGAATGCTAGCCAGAAAGCATCCATTCGGGTATTCCATACCTTGCGTCAGTCTCTTAGGCATAAAAAAAGACCCTTGCGCTCTCACCGCTAATACGGTCATCGCGCAAAGGTCTCACTAAGCCTTGGTAGAGGCCGGAAGAGCCAGGCGTCGCCGCCAGTATGTTGACTCCCCCTGATCTAGCTACTCCCCTTCACTACACTTACGGTAACATATCATCAGATCATCTGTCAATCTCCTGTTGTGTTGCATGATGATGAGACACACGGTTGTTGGTGACCGGTGTGCCGTCAGACGTCGTATGACGATCATAGTTGAGCCACTTGCCGGTTAGCAGATTCTCTAGTAATGCCATTGTTATTGCACTCGTGTTGAGGTAAATCTATTTGCGATAGCCATGTAGAGGTCGATCTAACGATGCCGACCGTGACATGACTGCACGCTGATTCAGATCGACTTTTTCCATGTCACAGATCAGTTCGCAGGAACCTGCAGGTTTGCGGGCTTCTCTTCAATCGGTGGCGCGGTAGGTCGAACAGTCGCATCTTTCAGCAGGAGATCAGCCGTCTTCTTGTTCACCGAACTGAGCAAGATGATTGGGCGTTCGGGCGAGGAAGTGCCGTCCTTCGTCACATAGTCGTGGCGCCAGGCAAGTAACACGATGTCACCAGGCTTCAGTGCCGTGATGTGCGCCTGGAAATCGATGGGCACTTTCACGTTACCCATGTTGTCGTTCACCTGCACGGTGAAGGTATCGGTCTTCGGGTCGCCGTATTCACCGAGTTTTTCATAGTCCAGGTAGCGCAACACCGTGAAGGAGGCGAAATCGCCGGAGCTTCCGCACTTGTCCGGGCAGAGCGTGGTCATGCCCATACACCGATGGTACGCGGTGCTGTCATACCGGGCGACGGTGACATGCAGCGCGAGCAGATCGCGCTGTGCTGGTGGCACCACGGGTTTGGGCGGTGCTGTCTGCGCCATGAGCGGCAGCGCGCATGCCAATAGGCCTGCCAGTAGGCAAAGAACTTTCATCGGTCGATTCTCCTCACTTGACTACACCAGTATCACCAGGCGCCTCAAGCGTCTGGATATCGATATTGACGATGCTACACCACAACATGTTCCGATGGCTCCAGCGTCATCTTACCTGCGATACGTCTGGAGGTTAGCCCTGATCATGGTGGACTCCCACAGAATCCGGCATCAGTCAGCTTAAAATCCTACATGGGCTAACCAACGTGCTGGGGGTTCGTCCCCCATTTCATCAATATACGTCGTCACCGGTCCTGACATGCCCGCGGCGGCACGCGCGCGAATTTCGTCCGTATGGCCCAAACGGCTGATAATCGGCCACATGAGACCGTCGGTGACTTTCGCACTGGGGTCCCAGAAGAGCAGGCCATTGGCGCCGGCATCGCACCATGCCAGCGCCTGCCGCATCACCGCATCCGCATCCGTGAGTTTCCACGCCACCATGCCGGGATGCAGCGTGACATCCGTGCCGGCCACGATGCGCTGATACCAGGCCAGATCGATCCGCGACCCGGGCCATTGCACAATCCCGATCTGGTCGATCAGTCCTTCTCGCACCCAGCGGGCGACATCCAGGCCAAATTGCCGATTCTCCGCTTCGGTTTCCAGGCACATGGCGGACAGCGCCAGGCGTTGTGTGATCCCGCGCTCTTGTTGGAAGTCGTCCAGTAACTGACGCACTTCGCGCATCCACTCGGTGAGGATTTCGGCCCGTACATCGTAGAGGCGCGTGTCATCTTCTGGCACAGTGCGCGCATTGTCGCCGTAAACCTCGCGAAAACGGTCGCAGAAGGCGTCTTCCCACAACAGGAGCGGGATACCCTTGGTATACAACACATTCAACCCATCCGGCTCAGCCTCCAACACCTCACGGAAGATGCCGAGTAAATGCTGCCGGACTTCGGGCACGGCGAAACTCATCCGCGTCACCGAAGTGCCGTCGCGGTCACGACATCGCCACTCGGGGTGCGCTTGATAGAAGTCCGAGATGAAATAATCTTCATACGACAGCACGAATTTCCACGCCGCGGGGCGCATGCCGATATGAATCGCCATCCCCCGGTCGTGGCAGGCTTTCACCGCCACTTTCGTGATATCGATGCCACGGTCGATGAGTGTCTGCACGGCCTGAGTAAAGTACCGGTTCCCCTCGGAGGGAAAGGTATCCGTATGCTCGCCGGGAATGGTACCGAGTTGACTGCGGTAGTTGACCAGATCCGCGCCGGTATACTGCCACCAGATCGTACCGAAATCCGTGTGGCGAAACGGCTCGAATTCTTCCAGGAGTTCGCTTTCGGTCGTCGGCTGACGTTCATACAGGAAACTGAAGCCGTCAATGGTGCCTATAAGGTTCCGTTGATCTTGCCGTTGCCGATCTTGTAACAGGGTAACGACTTCCTCGTCGGTTAACGGCAACAGTTTCACATAGCATACGCACGCGGCGCGCGCGTGACCGGCTGTCTGCTGGGCGATATGCAGCGATTGTCCGGTCAGGTCGGCGCAGGTAAACAGCACCTCCTCGCACCGTCCGCGCGTCTGCGCCCGGTGCTGAAACGCGGCATCGTCGGAGAGCTTGACGCGCACCACGTTCGGATTCGGCGCACCGGGTACCCCGCCGTTGCCCAAGCCCAGATAGACCGTATGCCACCCGGTGGCGTGCAAGGGCAAGATCACTTCCGGGGCATCCGTGTGCTCCAACGCCCAGAGGCTCTTACCGGTGAATGCCGGGGTGGTATACGGTACGACTTTCCAGTGTCCGCGCTGATGGTGCGTTGACAGGCTTTTGAGCGGTGCACTGATAGAAAGATCACTGATGACTACCGTATCCTGACGCGGGACGACCGGGGAGGCCTGCAGCATGATGCCCCACCCCCATCCGTCGGCGATGTCGAAGGCGACCACGATTTCATGCCGACCCCGTGACAACGGCAAACGGACGCAGGAGCGGCCCGGTACGGCGGGATTGCGCAGCGCCGGCTCGGTGACGGCACACTGCCCATCCACGAAAAGCCGTGCGCCGCCGTCGTGTCCCAATGCCAGTTCCCAGATGCCGGTTGCGGCAACCGTGAGTCGGCAAGCCAGATACACGAGTCCGTCTCCGCCGGTGAACCGGTCGTGCACATTGACGAACCCATCGGCAAGATTCGCCAGACACGTCTTCCACACGGCTTCACGTTGACGCAGGCCGACATAGTCAGCCGCCGCGATGCCGCCCGTGGATTTGGGCATCAGCCGGGAGACCTTCCAGGTCGCGACAAACGGCTTGCGCTCCTGCAACCATCCCGGTCTCGCCATTCCACCAGGTTCGGGCGATGTAGTACTCATGCATCCACTCTCCCCGCAATACTACCAGGTTCGGCGTTTGATGCGGGTCACCTTGTGTCCGGTCTCTCCGTGTAATCGAGGGTGGTGGGTGTTCGGCATACGGTCTTTCCGGCCGCTGACGCCGCTATCTGTATAATGTCGAGACAGCGCGCTTTCCCGGCACCCGCCTGAGATAGCCTTTACTTAACAGGCGTCCCGTTAACCAGTGGATCGCCTCTCCGGGAGCGGCAGAGAGAACGGCATCGGCGGGAGAAATTCAGGGGTCCGATGGGGTGCGCGAACTTCTCTCGGAGAGATTGAGGGCAACCTCTCTGGGAGAGGTGACGGTGTGGATTTGAGCGTATAAACACGCGAAAACACCGCCGGAGGATTTCCTGTTGACAACAGTTCCGCTTTCGCGAAAGTAGTTCCGTATTTGCGAAAAATGCCCTGATCAGTTCCGCATCCTCCTCCATCGGGTGCTACCCCGAAGCTGTTTGTTTGCAAAACGATGTCGATATCGTTACTCAATGTGAGATAAACGCTGGAATTGGCGCGGGCTGGTAGGATATTGCCGTCGATA
>Ga0172369_10002979_pt1 | contig 22650 bp, 23 predicted proteins | sample LakKiv25m_FD_114539 | JGI IMG/M metagenome (GOLD analysis project Ga0172369, IMG submission 114539) | Freshwater microbial communities from Kabuno Bay, South-Kivu, Congo - kab_022012_11.25m | ecosystem: Environmental > Aquatic > Freshwater > Lake | place: Democratic Republic of the Congo...
AAACTATAATTTCATCACACTGTCATTCCCCAACTTGATTGGGGAATCCAGTATTTTCAATAGGTTATGGATTGTCCAGTCAAGCTGGACAGTGACAAATACCGAGTTTTTAGACAAGCTCAGCGTCCCTACGTTTTTCCTCCCATTCCTTTCCGGCGATAATGGCATCCATAACCAATGTATAACCGAGATATGCATGGTGTGTTTGATCAAAGGAGCGCAGCAGCCTTATCCTTGCCTTTACCGCACTTATCGTGCCAGTGAATTTGATTTTATTGGACATCAATACCCTCAGAAGGTCTTACCTAAAATGCACAGCATACATGTACAAAAGAACTCTTTTAGAACAACCTCTCCTGAGTCTTCTTTGCCTCTTTTGCCGAAACACCTGCGCTGACACGCTTTTGATTTACAATTGAATGGATATCCAAATCTGTTTTTTCTTTAACGTATGCTGCTCTAAGGGCATCAAAATAAATAATCTTCCAGTTTTCAACCTCAAAATGCTCCCTGAACAAAGGAGAGGTCATTTTGTTATTAAACTGAGCTTCGCGTTCTTCGGGCAGCACCATAAATTTATCAACAGCAGCCTCTACATTTGAGCCTCTCATTATTGCGCTCATCATGCTTGTTGTTGACTCTACTTCAAACGCAGCAGCGATACTATTCCCCTTTATCCATAGCAAGTCAATATTCTCAATGACGTCCTGATTTATAGCGTTTTCAACCTTAAAACGTTTTACGGTTAAATATTCCGATAATTTCTTTCCCTGAGAAACAATGCTATGGTCTTTTTCCTGTTGCTCCCTTCTGCCGACCCAAATATCAAACCCCTGTTTTTTCCCTATCAGCGCCAGCATCGCTATCATTTCGCTATGCTCATTTATTCTCTGCTGTATTTCGGGTTTCAACATCCAGTATCCGCCAGTTACCTGACGCGCATAAATCTTTAAAGCATCCGATATGCTTGTGCTGTCAGATGTAAGCGAATTTGGAAACTCAGTGCTGACGGCATCCCATACTTCCGTAAAAGTAACTTTGCCTCTCTTATGTAATTGTCTATAGACGGTTTGTTCCACTCGTTCGCTTAACGGAATCTCATTTAACTGCCGAACAATTGAAGTGTCTTTAAACCACCACAATTTACCTTCTGCCCCGCCTATTTTTGTCGGTAAAAGTACAAACTCCGTATCAAGATGATTTTTCAAAACCGTATTAATATCAAGCCCTGTATGGAGGCTCGAAAAATAACCCTGTTTTGCGAGCACAGGGTCTATGTAATTGATGATAATTGTATATGGAGTTGGTTCAGCCCTTTCTGCAAGAAGCGCTATGGTCGTATCAACTACAATCTTTTCAAATCTTACCTCGTCTATCTCTTCAGGATGAGATACTTTAGATTTTGATGGCGGTTTACAAAAACGAAGGTAGAAATCACCCTGCGCAGAACCGAATGGTTGAAGCAATGACTTTGCGGACGGCCTAGCAAGCTCTTGATGATGTATCTTTTGAAATTCAAACCCTGCAAAAACACCGGCACGTATTGTGGAGTTACGAACTTTAAATGTCGGATTATGAAATGTCAATGTCAGGAAATCATTCGGCTTTAATACCCTGAACATCTCCCTGAAGCTTGTAGAAAGAAGGGAATGATAGACTGTAAAGTCTTTATGCTGCCGCTCATTCCTCACGATCTCATTCGAGATGACTTCATTCAAATAATCTCCGTTCATTTTAAGCCATGAAACCCACATATAAGAAAGTTCTCCGTATTGGATTGAGGCATCATAAGGCGGATCGGTAAAAATATAGTCAACTGAATCCGGCGGCATCTTCTTCATAAGATCGAGACATGAGCCGGTATGGATGTAAACATCGGCATTGCCGGAAATAACCTGATCGAATGAAGACGCTATTTTTATATTGTTGAAATAATTATTTGATTCGGTTTTTGCCTTCAAAAGTCCTTGATGTCCGTTAATAGCCCCGTCAAATTTTTCCCATACATTCGATTCCATATAGCGAGGCGTATACCAATAACTTTGTTGATTCCAACCAACCCCGCTAAACGGACGATAGCCGGGTCTGCCCTCAGCCAAAAGTCTGCTGCATAAATGACTCATTGACGAAAATGCAATTTTTAAAAAATCTCTTAAAATCTTTTTCGGTTCTTCTTCTATGGCTTCCATCAAAACAGCAAGAGCTTTGAGGTTGCGTTTCGTGAAAAGCTCATCAACCGAATCATATTGCTGTTTTTCCTTGAACGGCATTCCGTCGGGATAATATAATTTATTTGTCGGATGCCATTCTTTGATTTTTGAAGATTCTATTTTTTCAAGCAGCAGCTTGTCATATTTAGTCGGCTTGCAGTCAGTCCTGCAAGCGCTACCGCATTTGGGACATTCCTGATACCTGATTTCTACGCACTTATCTTTTCCCCAAAGCGCGCATGTGAATGGAAATTCCTCTCCGCATTCTCTGCACTCCGTAAGGTAAAGGCCTTCTATTTTCTTTTTGACTTTTTTTTCGATGCGCTCAAACGCCTCGTGAAGTTCGATCTCTTTAATAGGTTTTATCGTCAAACGTATTATCTCGGTTGCTATAGGATTAAGGTCGCAGACTATTGCCCTTCTTCCGTTTTTTAAGGCCTCCATCGCAGTAATGCCGCTTCCTGCAAATGGATCAAAAACGATTCCATCCGCAGGGCAGTATGATTTTATAAATTCTCCAACTACGTTCCATGTTTTTCGCGACCAATATTTATGCCACACATACATTGACGTATGCGCCTGCGGAGGAATCTGACGCTCAAGCTGCGGCTGTCGGGCTTTGCTTGTGAGCACTGCGTTGACGTCTCTATCTGTCGTTAATCTATTCCGTTTCAAGAAGTTTAACCATCCTGTGAACTATTTCGTAAGCAGCCGCAATCTTTATTATCTTAACATCTCCTAAACCTTTTATTTTAGCCATATCGGATAATTTCTGTCCCATAATCCCGCTTAACGAATGATACTTACTCAGCAATTCGCCTGCAAGATCATTTGGAGTTTTGTTTTTATGTCCGCTGCAAATTAACAGAGCAAGAAGCCCTTCGTCAGAATAATCCGGCAATCCGAGAGTTACTTTCCTTACAGCCGGAAGATTCCAATTGTTCTCTTTTATTATCCTTTTTCCTATTTCATACGGCGCTGCGATCCTTTTAACCTTACCATCCTTCAAACCTTTTATCTTTGCAATGTCATCAAACGTCTTATTCCACAGGCCATAAATGCCGAAATAATTGTCAAGGAGTTCCTTGGCGATGTCTTTTGCCGTTCGGCCGCTATAGCCCGTGCCGATGAGTATCTCGAATAGTTCATCCTGCGATAAAGTATGAGCCCCTTCTTCTATAAGTTTCCCGCCGGGATGCGTCCAAGTTTTCATAATGGATTAATTCTATATTTATCAAGCTGAAATGGTCAATAAGAATTATTGAAACTGCGCGGTTATCCTGCGTTCGTTAAACTTTTTTTCTTAATGCTATAATAAAACTCATTACAAGACTTAGATTGTCATCCCGATAAATCGGGAACTGAAAATAACAAAAGGAATTCTAATGCTGGATAAAGAACTTTTGCAAAAGATACTGAAAAGAACCCTTTCTTCGGGCGGGGAATACGCGGATGTGTTCGTAGAACATAAGAGGCCGACATCCATTCAGCTTGAGGACCATAAAATTGAAAAGATATTTTCAGGCGTTGATTCCGGCGCGGGCATAAGGCTTATTGCAAACGGCAAAACCTATTATGCCTTCAGCAACGAGACAACAGAAAAAACACTAATGGGGCTTGCAGACAGCTTAAAGGCCTTGCACCTTGCAGGCGGAAAATCAGAAGGCAAAGACTTCACGCTTGATTTAAGAAAACAAAAACCAAATACCGAATTCGCCATAAAACTCCTTCCTGAAAAAATACCGGTTGATAAAAAGATAGAACTCATAAGAACCGCGAATAAGACTGCAAGGGCTTTTGATAAAAGGGTAAAACAGGTGTTAGCCGGATACCGCGACTTTGCGCAAAAGGTGCAGATTGCCTCGTCAGACGGCTTTATCTCGGAAGATGAGCGAATCCATACTCTTCTGGTTGTGCATATAGTCGCCTCAGACAACGGCGTAACCCAGACCGGATATGAACAGGCCGGAGGCTCAATAGGATTTGAGCTTTTTGAGGAATCAAAACCAGAGGCCATCGCGTTGAAAGCTGCGGAGCGTTCCATAATGATGCTTACCGCAAGAAGGGCTCCGGGAGGAAGGATGCCTGTTGTAATATCATCTGAGGCAGGCGGCACTATGATTCATGAGGCAATAGGCCATGGGCTTGAGGCTGACCTTGCGCAACAGGGGCTGTCAGTATATTCAAAGAGAATCGGCGAACAGGTGGCGTCTTCTTTGGTGAATGTGATTGACGATGCGATGCTTCCGAATAAAAGAGGCTCGTTCCGTTTTGATGATGAAGGCACGCCTGCGCAAAGGACAATGCTTGTAAAAAACGGAGTGCTCATCGGTTATATGTACGATAAGTTCACTGCCCTGAGGGACCATACAAAATCCACAGGTAACGGCCGGAGGGAATCATACCACAGCAGGCCGATACCGAGAATGACGAATACATTTATTGCCCGGGGCGAATCCGTGCCTGAAAGTATTCTGAAATCCGTTTCAAAAGGCCTATTCGTTAAAAAGATGGGCGGCGGACAGGTAAATACCGTTAACGGCGAATTTGTGTTTGATGTTCAGGAAGGCTACATAATCGAAAATGGAGCAATCGGCGAGCCCGTAAGGGGCGCAACGCTCACAGGAAGCGGGCCGGAGATACTGAAATCTATTGACCTGGTAGGCTCTGACCTCGGCTTTTCAATAGGCACATGCGGAAAGGACGACCAGGGCGCGCCGGTATCCGATGCCATGCCGACAATAAGAATCCCTGAAATGGTAGTCGGAGGCGAGGCATAATTCCTGGAGTATCGGAATAAAAATCATAACCCATGTGTGTTGATAACTACACACATGATGAATATAAACAACATAAATAGCCCATAACTCCTTAATTCCAAAGATATTTTTTCTGGCATTTTATTTGCTTACAATATATTGTTATGATTAACTTGCGTTTACAAAGAACAATAAAGCAGGAAGTAAGCTTTGAAGGCATCGGGCTTCATACAGGAAAACATATTAGCGTTAAACTAAAGCCTGCGCCGAGAGATACCGGTATTGTTTTTTACAGAAATGATAAAAACCTGACGATCAGGGCTGATGTAGGCTCTGTTGTTGATACGGCTTTTGCAACAAGTCTCGGCTATAACGGCACAAGGATAAAAACCGTTGAACACATTCTTGCTGCAGCTGCAGGGCTGGGAATAGACAACCTCATCATTGAGCTTGACGGCTCCGAGATACCGATACTTGACGGCAGTTCTACTGAACTGATTGACATAATCCTGAGGGGCGGAATAGCAAAACAGGGCAAAAAAAGACCGTATCTGCGCATTACAAAACCCATATTCTTTGAGGACGGCCATTCGGAAATAGCGGCTTTCCCGTATAACGGCAGAAAGCTGACATACAGGATACATTTCAATCATCATCTCCTGGGAGAGCAGAAGTTAAGCCTTGAGCTTGACGAGGAAACATTTGCAAGAGAAGTTGCTCCGGCGAGGACCTTCGGGTTTGTAAAAGATGTGGAATATCTGAGAGCAAACGGCCTTGCAAAAGGCGGCTCGCTTGATAACGCAGTAATCCTCGGAGACAATGGCGTGCTGAATAAAGCAGGACTGAGATTCAAGGATGAGTTCGTAAGACATAAGATACTTGATTTCATCGGCGATATATCCCTGATAGGGTTCCCCATATTCGGACATCTCATAGCGGACAGGTCAGGACATTCTACAAACATAAAGTTTGTAAAGAACCTGCTTTCTGCTGCGGACTGCTGGGAAATTGTAACAGACACCGAATTTGCTCAGCCTCAGGCTGAGGCTCAGGTATTGGCATTTTCATAAAAAACTTAGATATTTCAAGAGGTTGCAAAAAAATACTTGATTTTTTCTGCGGAATAGGTATCTTATATAGGTACACCGTTTGTCTTCTTAATTGAAAAAGAAAAAAAGAGGGCTGGAGACTGCACTCCCCAGCCCAATACGACTCTGAAACAGTAACTTATTTCTTTTTCTTCTTTGCTTTTGCTGCTTTCTTCTTAGCTGCCATTGTAGTTCACCCCCTCTCCATCCCCTAAGGGGAAAGCCTTTCCGCCTAAGGCGGATTAAATCCTGCCTATCAAGGTAATCCTTTTGCCTGACAGCAGTTTTTCAAGATCAACATCGCCCTTTTCTTTCTTGTTTTTATATTCGGCCTCGTCAATAGCATTGTAATTAATCTTCTTGCCGAATTTTTCTTCAAGCTCCTTTAGTCCTGCCCCTATGTTATTAGAAGAAGCTCCTATTATGAAAAGATCCACGCTGCCGACATCCTCTCCGTCTGCATAAGGGCCGTATAGAAAAGCCGCCTTTGCGCCGGCAAGCCTCACTATGGTCTTAAGCGCGCCCGGCAGGCCCAGTGATTTATCAATGAGGTTTTTAAGTTCTGAAAACAACGGAGATGTCTTGTTAGCCTGAAAATATTTAAGATTGGCAACCTTGTGGCTGAACACAATGCCCATCTTCTCAAGCTTATCAAGCTCTCTTTTAACGCCGGAGGGGTTTTTTCTTATAAGATTGGCCATTTCTCTTACATAGAATTTTTCATCAGGGCTGTTAAGAAGAAGCGCCAGCAGGTCTGCCCTTATTGCCGAGGAAAACAACATCTTTAGCGAGGTTTCACCTGTCTGATGTTTTGTCACCACTGCCTGTTGCTTAACCATACTGTATTAGTTTATACCACAATAAATCAGATTTGTCAACAAAAAAATTAACTTTTTATACAAAAAAATATTTTTTATATTTATTGCCATACATTTTGAATTCAATAGATATTATTTAAGTCAACGGTTAATCGCTCTATTTATACAGTCTTATATTAATAGTAAATAGACATAATGCTTTTTACAAACAAAACATGAGATTGTTGTATACAGAACAACCAAATCTCACAATAACCGCTACTAACTATGAAACAATCGTTTATTTTTATAGTAAATACTATATATTGTGCTGTCATACTGGATAAGCACAAGCATTTAACCTAAAGTCTTATTCGTGCCTTAATGTATTGCGATAAAGACTTTACCGATGGCTCGCAGAGAAGCTGTGCCTGTTTTGCTTGATACGGATTATAGCTTGACACAGTTACAACTAAACCCATAAAATTTAACCATGCCATCTGAAGATAAAGTCGTCCTGAGATTTACTGACGGCAAGCTGCTAAAGGGCTATCTGAAAGAATTTTCCCAGAATGCCCCGGAAGTTTTATTCAAAAAACTGGGCAGAAAAAGAAACCAGACCATTCCCGTTCTTAAGCTTAAGGCAATATTCTTTGTGAAGACATTTGAAGGCGACAGCAAATACAGAGAAAAAAAGATATACGGATTCAGAAAGAGCGAAGGCAAAAAGATATTCGTCAAATTCAAAGACGACGAGTCAATGGTAGGTTATCTCCACGGCGAGGTGCCGTGGAACAAAGGTTTTTTCCTGTCAAAACCTGTCAAAGGGAAAGAAGGTTTTTTCCTTATCCCGGTTGATGAAGACAGCAATAATATAAAAGTTTTCGTCATATATTCATCGGTTAAAGATATTACGGCAATCCCCTGAATCCATTGCATCACGTATAGAATTATTTATCGGCCATAGGGTATACTTACACATCAGTTTTTCAAAGTTCGGGAGGAAACAATGACAAGACTTAAAATATTCCTTTGCACATTAATACTTCTGATTTTCTGCAGCGTTGCAGGCGCAGCGATACTCCTTGACAAAGTAATCGCTGTAGTAAATCAGGAAGTCATAACCTGGAGCGATTTATATAAGGCAATGGAATTTGAGGCAAGCGACAAGCTGAAGGAGATGAAAGAAGAGGAGAAAAGAAAGATATTTAAGGAAAACGAGGCCTCTTTCCTTGAGGTGTTGATAGACATGAAACTGCAGATTCAGTCTGCAAAACGGAAAGGGATAGACGCTTCGGCAGAAGAGATAGCCGAGGCCCTGAACGACATAAAAAAGAAATACTCAATGGATGATGAAAAACTGGCGGTCGCGCTGAAAAAAGAGGGCTTCACTTTAGACGAATACAAGAAAAAACTCTCGGAGCAGATTATATTAAGCAGGATTGTTTCACAGGAGGTAAAAAACAAGATAGTAGTTTCCGAAGCTGAGCTAGCAAAATATCTGGAAAAAAACAGAGATTCCCTGATAACCGATGACTCCTTCAGGGTAAGACAGATTTTTTTCAAAAGACCAAAGAGCGCTGCCGACAGAAAGGCCTTGGAAGAAAAGGCAGAAGCTGTATATCAACAGATAAAAGCAGGGGAAAACTTTGCCTGGCTTGCGCAGAAATATTCCGAAGACCCTTCAGGAAAGACAGGGGGAGATCTCGGGCTTATTAAAAAGGGGCTTCTGGCAAAAGAATTTATAGAGGTCTTACCCCAGATGAAGGCGGGGGATACCAGCAAGCCTTTCTGGACCGACATGGGGCTGCATATCTTCAAACTTGAAGAAAAAATTGAGAAACAAAGCGAAGCCGCAATAAAAGAATCCGCAAAAAACCAGCTTGCGGAACAACGTTTTTCCGAAAGATATAAGCAATGGCTCAGAGAGCTGAGGGAAAACGCCTATATTGAGATAAGGCTGTGATAATAATGCTGCTGAATCCCTTTCGTGAGGCATCTCTATGTTAAAGATAGGTGTCCTTGCATCGGGGCGCGGCTCTAATTTTCAGGCAATAATAGATGCAATTGAAAACGGCAGCCTAAAAGCATCAATAGAAATCCTGATAACGGACAACCTCGCCGCATTTGCCATTGAAAGGGCAAAAAAACACAACATCAAACGCCTCTTCATAAATCCTAAAGAATTCTCGTCAAAAGACAGCTTCTTTAAAAAAATAGCGGAAGAGTTAAAAACACGCGGAGTGGAGCTTGTTATCCTCGCAGGATTTATGCGGATTGTAAGAAAGCCTTTAATTGACGCATTCCCTAATAGGATAATGAACATCCATCCCGCTCTGCTTCCGGCGTTCCCCGGACTTCACGGACAGAAACAGGCGCTTGATTACGGCGTCAGGATTTCAGGCTGCACGGTTCATTTTGTTGACGAGGGCATGGATACCGGACCCATTATCATTCAGGCCGCAGTCCCTGTTCTACCGGATGACACGGAAGATACGCTTTCCGAACGCATACTTAGCTTTGAGCATAAGGTATACCCCGAGGCGATAAGGCTTTTTGCCGAGGGAAGAATTGAAATAAAGGGGAGAACGGTCAAGATAAAAGACCATTCTTCAGTCTCATCAAATATCGTAAACCCGCCATATAGAGCCTAGCAAAATTGAAGATCTCTGCCGGCGAATTCAAGGGAAGAAAATTAAGCTCTGCAAAGGCCCTAAGGCTTGTCCGGAAACGTAACGAATTAAGGCCCACCTCCTCTAAGGTCAGAGAATCAATATTTAATATCATAGGAGAAAGGATAAGGGAATCGCAATTTATTGACCTTTATGCAGGCACAGGCGCAGTTGGAATGGAGGCAATGAGCAGAGGCGCTAAAATGGTTTTTTTTGCGGAGGCTGACGGGAAAAGAGCAGAACTTATAAGAGACCTGCTTAAAGACTGCGGATGTTTTGATAGGGCGGAGATTATAAAAAGCAAGGCATCCGATTTCATAAAGAATGCAGAAAGAGACGGATTAAAGTTTGATATTATTTTTCTTGACCCGCCCTATCATTCGGAAGAGCTTGAAGATATGCTTTCACTTTTATCCGGCGGAACGCTGCTTAAGGATGATGGGATTGTGATTGCCGAACATCTTTCAAAAAAGAAACTTCCCGATGAAATAGGAATGCTAATTAAAAAGAAGGATTACAAATACGGCGACACTATGCTAACATTGTTTCAAAAGGAGATTGTGTAAATGAAACGAATAGCCATTTATCCCGGAACTTTCGACCCGATAACTAACGGCCATATAGACCTCGTTAAGAGAGGATTAAGCATATTTGACGGAGTTATTATCGCGGTTGCCGCGTCTCCTAAAAAACAGCCCTTATTCGGAATAAATGAGAGACTGCGGCTTATCAAAGGCGCAGTTAAGGGTTTAAAAAATGTTAAGGTTGAGGCATTTATCGGTTTATTGGTTGAATATGTAAAGGCAAAAAGGGGCGTTGCTCTTATACGAGGGCTTCGCGCGGTTTCGGATTTTGAATATGAGCTTCAGATGGCATTGATGAACAGGCGACTGGACCGGGATATTGAAACCGTATTCATGATGCCGTCAGAGGAATACACATTCCTTACATCTACCATAATCAAGGAAGTCGCGTCGTTAGGGGGCTCTATAAAACGGCTCGTTCCTGAGATTGTTGAAAAAGCATTGAAGGAGAAATTCAAGAAATGATAACGCTTGATGATTTTGCAAAGGTTGAGCTTAAAACCGGTAAGGTGCTTGAGGCGCAGAGGGTTGAAAAATCAAACAAGCTTATTGTGATGAAGGTTGATACAGGCGAAGAGAGGCAGATTGTGGCAGGAATCGGAAAGGCATATACTCCTGAGGAACTTGTAGGAAAAACTATTGTGGTTGTCACAAACCTTGAACCCGCAAGACTCATGGGCGTTGAATCAAACGGAATGCTCCTTGCGGCATCTGACGATGAAGGAAATCTCTCAATAATCGGTCCTGAAAAAGCAATAAAGGCAGGGGCAGGGGTAAAGTAGAAAATCTTTTTCACAACTCAAAGGTTTCGCCTTTATTTGGCACATAAGTAATAAACCCATATTTCTCTTTTATTATCTCTGAAAATTGCAGCGAGGTTTGCTCTTCGCCGTGAACCACAAAAACCTTGGGGCTGTCTTTAAATGTCTCAAGCCATTCAAGGAGTCCTTTTTGGTCCGCATGCGCAGAGAACCCTCCGATTGTATAAACGCTTGCCTTAACAACTATCTCCTCGCCAAATATGCGGACTGTTTTAGCTCCGTCAACAATTCTCCTGCCGAGAGTACCGCTCGCCTGAAATCCTGAAAATATGATGCTGCATTCAGGCCGCCATAGGTTATGCTTCATATGATGCCTTATCCTTCCGCCCTCGCACATGCCGCTGCCTGCAATAATTATTGCGTGGGATTTAATCTTATTCAGCGCCATGGATTCATCAACTGAATTAGTAAACTTGAGCCTTATGCTGTCCGCAACCGATTCGGCATTTAGAATTCTTTTTGCCTCTTCATCAAAACATTCCGGATGGGCCAGATATGTCTTTGTGGCTTCCTCAGCTAATGGACTGTCAATATAAACATTGATTTTATAGAGCCTATTTTCGCGCACAAGCTGGTTAAGGATATATAGAATATCCTGAGTCCTTCCTATTGCAAACGCGGGGATGAGGACATTTCCACCTTGCTTGAATGTAACCTTTATTGCCTCAATAAGCTCGTTAATGCTGGCATCCATATTTTTATGCAATCTGTTTCCGTATGTTGACTCCATAACAATATAATCCGATTCTGTTGCAACGGAGGGGTCGTTTATTATCGGATTTCCTTTTTTGCCTATGTCTCCTGAAAATACTATCTTTTTCTCCTGAGGCCCCTCCTGAAACCATATCTCAAGACTGCCCGAGCCGAGGATATGCCCTGCCTCAAGGAATCTGTATTTTATGCCTTTACCCTTATGCCCGATTTTCCCGTAAGGGATCTTACTAAAAAACGGCATTGAAGCCCTTACATCATTAACTGTGTAAAGCGGAAGAACAGGTTCTCTGCCTGCCCTTAACGCCTTTCTTGTCATCCATTCAGAATCGCTTTCCTGAATATGGGCCGAGTCATAAAGCATTAGCTCAACCAGGTCTGTAGTAGCCGAGGTCGCTATTATTTTCCCCTGGAATCCGTCGCTTACAAGTTTTGGGATAAGCCCGCTGTGGTCCATATGGGCATGAGTTAGGAAAAGATAATCTACTTCGGAGGGGTTAAACAAAAATTGCGCTCTGTTCAGCGCATAAGAATCCTCCCCCTGAAACATACCGCAGTCAACAAGCATCTTCAGCTCTGGTGTCTCAAGATAAAAACATGAGCCGGTAACAGTCCTTACACCGCCGAGAAATTGTATTTTCACTTTATGGCCTCGCCTGCCCTCATCCAGTCTCCTTCAGCATTTTTTTTAATCAAAAAAAGCGGTTCCTGTATCTGTTCGCTGCGGCATACAGGGCATTTGCCTGGTTTTTTAAGCTTCTCCCTTTTTTTGAATATAAAGCCGCACCTGATGCATTCGGAGGGAGTAATCACAAAATCTTCATCCCTTTTACTAACCGTCCGCTGGATATGCTCCAGGTGCCCGTAGACTTCTTTTTCAGGGATGCCGGCACCGCCTGATATTTCCTTGGCAGAAAGCGTCTGGGCCTCAAGCATGGAAATTATCTGCCGCCGGACAGTCTCATGCCTTTCAACCGGCACTGGCGGTTCTTTATGTTTTTTCTTCAAACATCCACCTCTGCAACACAAGAATCGTTCATTTTCAGTTTAAGTTTAAACTACCGAAATCCAAAAAACAACTTTTGCTCTGTTATAAAGCGGGGTTTACAGCCTTAAATCCAATCCTATAAAATTAATGAGACGAGCATCATGAAAAAAATCATATTATTGGCACTATTTTTTATTGCTGCAAAGCATATAGCAGCAGAGGCCGCGTCCGCGGTTAAGGCGGAATATTATCCTTATTCAAACAGCAAGACCGTAATCGGCTCTAGCAATACCTATACGGTTAAAGATGATGAGTCTCTGATTGAGATAGCCCGGAAATTCAAGCTCGGTTATAATGAAATTACGGATGCAAACCCCGAACTGGACCCCTTTGTACCTGGAAATGAAGCAATAGTCACAATACCCTCTTCCTGGATACTGCCGGATGTAAAATCATATGAAGGCCTCGTCATAAACCTCTCTGAGCTGAGGCTTTATTATTTTTTTAAACACGGCAGTTCAACTCTTACAGCGACTTTCCCGGTAGGGATCGGCAGCGAGGGAAATGATACTCCAACGGGAGAGTTCAAGATAGTAGAAAAAATAGTGAAGCCGCGCTGGCGCGTGCCTGAATCAATCAGAAAGGAAAAACCGGAATTGCCTGAAGTTGTTCCCGCCGGGCCTGATAACCCTCTCGGTTCTCATGCGCTAAGGCTCTCCTTAGGAACTTATCTTATTCACGGAACAAACAGGCCTTGGGGTGTGGGCAGAAGGGCCAGCCACGGATGCATAAGGCTGTATCCCGAAGATATACCGAAGCTCTTTAAGCTGGTCCCGAACGGCTCTAGGGTGACTATAGTAAGGCAGCCGGTAAAAATAGGCACGATAAACAATAAGGTCTTTATTGAGGTGCACAAAGACAGTTATCTCAGGAAATCAAAATATGCCGCTCTGGCAGTTAAACTCCTTAAGAAAAAAAATCTGCTTAAAAGCGTAAACACAAAAAAATTAAATGGGGCAATAAAAGAGAAAAAGGGGTATCCTGTTGAGATATCGGATTAAATAAAAAGGGGCTCGGAAACTGCATTGTTGAAATTTCCGGCCCCTTTTAACGCTGCATTAGAAATTATTTTTTCTGCTGTAATTCAAAGGCCTTTTTTGCCTTTTTAGCGGAAGTTTCTGTTTTTTCGGATGCAGCAGCCGCTTTCTTTGCAGCAGCCTCGGCCTTTTCAGCGGCAGCCTCCGCCTTCTTTACGGCAACATCGGCCTTATCAGAAGAATCCTTAGCAGCCTTCATTGCATCTTCAGCCATCATCTTGGCGTTTGCAGCCTCTTTCTTGGCATCAGCTATCTCAGCGCCGAGTTTGCCCTCAAGAGCATTAAGCTTACCTTCAATTGCAGCAACCTTTGCCTCCAGCTTGTTTATCCTGTCAACGAGAGGGTCCATCTGCTCCTTTACATACTCTTTTGTGGCGCAGCCGAATGAAAACAGAAGCAATCCCGTTAAAACCAAAAATACTACTTTTTTCATCTTCACACCTCCCTTGCAAAAAAATAATTTCGTTTTAAAAAGGATACATCTATTTATAAAAAAATGCAATATTTTTATAAACCGAATCTTGCCTATCCGGCCTTGCTTTCGATCTTCTCCAGCTTGACCTTTGCCGCTCTCTGGCCGACCATTTCAATAACCCTCAGCCTCTTGTGGTCCCATTCTACGATATCGCCTGTTTTGGGAATTCTCTGAAGATAAGTGACAATAAAACCGCCTAAGGTCTCGTATTCCGGCGACTCCGGAATCTCAATGCCGTAGTCTTCCGTTAAATCCCTGATGCTTATGGACGTATCTATCAGAACTGTTCCGTTCCCAAGCTGAACAACCGGGCTTTCTACATCATATTCATCCCTGATTTCGCCTACGATCTCCTCAAGAAGGTCTTCCAATGTGACCAGCCCTGAAACCGCGCCGTATTCGTCTATGACTATTGCCATATGCACCCTTTTTTTCTGCATCTCCCTTAAAAGCCCGCTTATTTTCATGGTCTCAGGCGTAAAGATAGGAGACTTGATAATCTTATGGATTCCGGCTGCTCCAGTTTCATAGGCGATATTAAAGAAATCCTTGGCGTAGAGTATGCCTCTTATATCGTTTATATCCTTGCCTATCACAGGATAGCGAGAGAATTTTTCTTCAAATATTATTGACTTAATCTCGTTGATGGGCATATTGAGCCCGACAGTAACCATCCGGGGCACAGGTATCATAACCTCTTTAACAGAAGTGTCCGTGAACTCAAAAACGCCGTGTATTAGTTCCTCCTCTTCCGCTTCAAAGATGCCGTGTTTCTTTCCTTCTTCAAGGATGAGCTTGACCTCCTCCTCGGTTATATGCCCCCTTTCGGTAAACGCCCTTTTCCCGAATGGTTTTAGCAAGATGTTTGTGCTTGCGGTTAGGATGCTGACAAGCACTCCGGCAAGCCTTGAAAACCTTTCAACAACAGAAGCGGTGTAAAGCCCTATTCCTTCAGGATTTGACAGCGCAAGGGATTTGGGAATAAGTTCTCCGAATATTAACGAAAAATATGTGATCAGCACAACCACAAGGCCTATTGATATGGCCTCGCTTGAAGCGGAAATAATCGGAACCGGCACAGCCTTTAATGCGGGTTTTAGGACCTCCACTGCTGCTGCTCCGCCTATGGCTGACGCTAACGCCCCTGCCATTGTTACCCCTATCTGGATTGTGGCAAGGAATCTGTCAGGCGCCTCCCTAAGCTTATTGAGAATTGCGGCGTTTTTTCTGCCTTCGTCCATAAGCTGCTTGATACGGCTTTTCCTGATTGTAACAACAGCTATTTCAGAGGCTGCAAAAAAACCATTGATAAGAATAAATATTAATATCAAAAATATCTCGAGCCACATAGAGCTAAATTGCGCTGACCGAATTGCAATAACCGCAAAGCGCGGAATAAGTTGCGGTTATTGTTGTTAGATTATTGATGTGCAAAATAGGGGTTTTATTATATGTATCCGATTGCTTTGTATCCATGCAAAATTATATCACTTCTTGTACTTTTCTATCACTGCATCCGCCACCTCGGACGTCTTTGCAGCAGTAGGGTCCTCCGGCCTTGGTTTCATATCATAAGTGACATGCCTGCCTTCTTCTATGACAGCGGCTATCGCCTTTTCAAGTTTATCCGCCGCGTTGAATTCTCCGAAATGCCTGAGCATCATCACCCCTGAAAGCATCATAGCAAACGGATTCATCTTGTTCAAGCCCTTATATTTAGGGGCGCTGCCGTGCGTGGGCTCAAACACAGCCATTTCGTCTCCGATATTTGCGCCAGGAGCAAGACCCAGTCCGCCTATAAGCCCTGCCGCCAGGTCAGAAACTATATCCCCGTAAAGGTTCGGAAGCACTATAACATCATAAAGTTCAGGCTTTTGCACAAGCTGCATACACATATTGTCAATGATTTTATCTTCAAACTCTATATCGCCGTATTTTGAGGCAACATCCCTTGCTGTTTCAAGAAATAATCCGTCGGAGTGCTTCATAATGTTCGCTTTGTGAACCGCGGTAACTTTTTCCCTCTTATTCTTCCTGGCATATTCAAAGGCAAACCTCACTATTCTTTCAGTGCCGTAAACAGAGATAGGCTTTATGCTTATGCCTGAATCAGGTCTTATATTCTTTCCTGTTGATGATTTCACAAAATCAATAAGCTTTTTTGTCTCTTCCCTGTCTTTCTGAAACTCTATTCCTGCATACAGGTCTTCGGTATTTTCCCTTACAATCACAAGATCAATATTCTCATATCTTGTTCTTGCGCCTTTGAAACTTATGCACGGCCTGAGGCATGCATAAAGGTCAAGAGCCTGTCTTAAAGTAACATTAACGCTCCTGAAGCCTGTGCCTACAGGAGTTGTTACAGGCCCTTTAATCGCAACCTTATTTTTTCTTATTGAGTCAACTACCCGTTCGGGCAATGGATTGCCTTCTTTTTGATAAACATCCTCTCCTGCATCCTGTATCTCCCATTTTATTTTTACGCCGGTTGCATCAAGCACCCGCCTTGTAGCCTCTGATATTTCAGGCCCGATACCGTCGCCTGGGATTAAAGTTATTGTATACACAGTTTTCTCTTTCCTTAATTTTGCATTTTGATTTTTACATTTTGAATTCGCAGCTTACGGATTAGCCGTCATTATCTTTCTTGCGATGTCGGGATAGTGGGCAATAAACCTCAGTTCGTCGTCGGTAAGCGGTTTTTGCGTATGCAGGTTTGCATACTGGACGAGCTCAAGCACCTTTCTGGCCTCATTATCATCATGGAAATGAATCCCGAGTTTGTCATAAACATGTCTGAAACCCTTAATGCCGCCGTATTCTCCTGTTGTTATGACCCTCCCTGTTTCAAGAAGTTCAGGCTCTCCCCTGCCGACATCTTCAGGGTCATAAAGCTCATAATTTCTCCTGTCTTTTAAGGCCCCGTCTGCATGTATGCCGGACTCATGCGCAAACGCATTTGCGCCGACACCGGGCTGATTAATCGGTATCGGAAGATTAAAGGCATATGATGCGTACTTTGCAATTTTCCAAGCCTTTTTCAAATCCACATGTTCGTCAAGATGAACTTTTTCGCTCAAACCATGCGAGAACTTAAGAGCAAGTATAGTAGCGACAAGATCGCAGTTTCCGCAGCGCTCTCCATAGCCGTTTATTGTCGTATTTATATAGGCGTCTATTCCGCTCTCTATTGAGGCCTGCGCGCCGGCCACAGAGACCGCCTCTGCCATGCCGAGGTCATTGTGACAATGCATTTCAATAGGAAATTTTGTCGCCAGAGCAAGCGCCTTTATTCTTTCATAGATTGTTATGGGGTCATCCGCGCCGAGGGTATCGCAGTATCTGAACCTGTCTGCGCCTGCCTCCTTGCCTGTGATTACAAACTCTATCAGTCTTTCAAGCTCTGTCCTTGAGGCGTCTTCTGCATTCAGACCTACGGTCTCAGCGCCCAATTCCCTGGCAAGTTTAACTGCGTCAACCGTTGTCTTCATAATGTCCTGGAAGGTCTTCCTGCCCTGAAATTTTCCCTGTATCATAATCTCTGATGTTGATATAGAGATATTCAGATGCTTGATGTCAGGGCAATTTTTGAATGTGAGATTTATGTCTTCCGGAATCGCTCTGCACCAGCCTTCAAGATGAATCCGCTTAATAGCGCCTGCCTTAACAAGAGCAAGATTGCTGTTGATATAATTCACCTCGTGTTTGAGCGTGGGGAAGCCTATCTCGCTCTGGTAAACTCCCATTTCGTCAAGATAGAGGTTAAGCATTGTCTTGGAAAGTTTGGGCAGAAGTATCCGTGAGGTCTGAACGCCGTCTCTGTTCGTAACGTCAATAAGGTAAACTTTATTTTTCATAGCGAAAACCTCATATTGCCTGTTAAGTTTTGAAATTGCGGTAATTTTATAGTATAACCAAACCTGCGTTAATATTACAAATAGACTTCGGGGTTTTCCGGTTAGCTTAATACTGCCGATTCTTGCGGTATATCAATCAGGATATAAGCTGGGTATTAACTTTAATCTTCATCTGCTTCTTAATGCCTTCAACATACGCTCTCAGGGCTTTTTGTCTTTTCTCAAATAAAAGAGCCTGCCTTAATGCTTTTGCAGTCTGCTCGTCTCCTGTTATCTGCCTTATTTCAGCGCCGGTGAGATCCGAGGCCTCTCCGATAAGCCTCCTCATTTTTACGAGCATTAATTCGTATCTCTTTACATTCTCATAATATTCAGGCGTAAGCCTGTTAATCTGGAGCATCCTTATATATATGTCCCGGTCAAAGACGCCGTTTCTCATAAATCCGGGTTCATTCCTTATCGCCTCTTCAAGCTCCTCGTCGCTTACAGTCAGCCCCATGCTCCTGGCTGTAATCATCAGCGCTTTTTCATCTATCAGAGAATTCAGCGCCCCTTCCCTGAGTTTAAGATTTTTCTCCATCTCTTCATTGAATTTTTCCTTATACATATTCCTGTAAAAATCCACGGCATTGTCATAGGCGCGGCTGTACTCCTCCACCGTTATCTTTTCCTTTCCTACTTCTGCCACGTGAACTGCAGTTGATTTATCAACCGTGCCTACACCCCAGAATATGAACGAGATTATTATCATAAAAAAGAATACATAAAAAAACTTTGCATGTTTGCGCATCGTCTTAAGCATGTCAACACCTCATATTGAATATGTTATATTTGCCGTTTGTATGTATCTACCTTAAAAGATTTTCCCTAATAATTCAAGCCTGCCGCGGTATAATTTTCTCTCCCGGATGTGATAGTATAAATAAGTTTGCTTTATTAAAGAGATGAATTTCAGCAACATAAAGAATATCCTTGTCGTAAAGCTCCGTCATATAGGCGATGTCCTTCTGAGTATTCCTGTTTTCCGGGCCTTAAGAGAAACTTTTCCTGAAGCGCATATCGCCGCGCTTGTGAATTCCGGGACTGAAGAGGTTCTGGAGGCAAACCCGCTTATCAATGAAATAATAGTCCTTGACCGGCGCATTAAAAAAATGAATTTGCCGCAAAAATACATGAGAGAGGTATCATTCCTCAAAATGATACGCAGCAAATCTTTTGATATGACGGTAGACCTGACAGGCGGCGACAGGGCCGCAATAATATCATTTCTTTCCGGAGCGCCGTATAGGCTTGCTAATGACTTTAAAGGCGGGTTCCCCGGGAAAAAATATCTTTATACCCACCTTGCCGCAAGGAACGATAATCAGCATACGGTGTTTCAAAATCTTGATACCGTAAGGCAGTCCGGCATAAATACCGACAATCTCTCTGTGGATATATCTATTTCGGAAGATGCAAAACAGCTTGCAAAAAATATCATTGAAAGTAGAAACAAAGACAAAGGCGCCGCCATGGTCCATGTTCATCCGACATCAAGATGGCTCTTCAAATGCTGGAAAGATGAATTGATGGCAGAGGTTATAAGCTGGCTTTTAAAACAAGGCGCAAAGGTTATTGTAACTTCTGCTCCTGAAAAAAGAGAGCTGGAAAAGGCAAAAAGGATTTTATCCTTGGTTAGCTATCAGCCATCCGCCAATCAGGGGGACTGTCCCGGATTTACGGGCGAAGCCGTAGAATCGGGACTGTCCCCTCAACTGATTGACCTCTGCGGAAAAACTTCAATAAAACAACTCGCCGCAATCTCCGAGGCCTCAGACCTGTTTTTGGGAGTTGATTCTGCCCCTATGCACATCGCCGCGGCAGTCGGCACGCCGGTTGTCGCTCTCTTCGGGCCCAGCGGAGCCTTTCACTGGGGACCGTGGGGTAATGAAAGCTCTAGTGGGGACTGTCCCAGATTTACGGACACAACCCCCTGTTTCCCCCTTAACAAAGGGGGGATTAAAGGGGGTTGTAGAATCATACAGTGGGAAGGAGAAACGCCATACTCCAAACGAAACGGCATACAAACTTTTGGCATTCACACAGTCATCCAACGAGATTGGGATTGTATCCCGTGCGGAAAGGACGGATGCAAGGGGACAAAAATCAGCAGGTGCCTTGAGGAGATAAAAACCGAAGAGGTCATAAGCATTTTAAAAAACAAACTCAATATATGAAGAAAATACATCAAGCTATATACGAACTGCTTAAAAACAAGAAAAGCGGATACCTGCTGGAGGCAGCCTGCGGCAATGGAGAATTAAGCAAAGCCCTTGAGGATATCGGTCATCAGGTCTTTTGCCTGGATAAATATGCCGACCCTCAAAACATAATGCGTTTTCTAAAGGCCGACCTTAATGAGTTTTTGCCGTATAAGAATGAGCAATTTGACTTTGTAGTATGCGTAGAATCACTGCAATATTTAGAAAATCATGAAAAACTCTTCCGGGAATTTAGAAGAATACTAAAAACAGGCGGCAGCCTCATAATCAGTTTTCCGAATATACTTACAGTATCTTCGCGGCTATATTTTTTGAGAAGAGGCTATTTCCAGCATTTCAAGCCGTTCAGAACCAAGCAGCTTAAAGAATGGGATAGTTTTATTTACAACGTCCCCTCATTCGTTGAGGTTTTTGAGATGATGAAAAAGAACGGTTTTGAGTTGAGGGATGTCGTCTCTCTGGATATAAAATTGAAAAACTTACTGTTATATCCCTTTATAAAAATCTTATATCTTCCCGGCTTGATATTCGGCAAAAACAAAGATACAAGGAAACAGGAGCTGATTAAACGGCTTGCTTCCAGAGAACTCCTTACAGGGAATCGCATAATAATAAACTGCGTAAAGGCGGATAAATCATAGAATGTCATTTACTATTCTTCATACTGAATCATCAACCGGCTGGGGAGGACAGGAAAACAGGACGCTTCAGGAATGCATCGGCTTAAAGAAAAGAGGGGTAAGGGCCATCATTTTATGCCAGCCTGAAAGCAAACTTAATAAACGTGCAGCGGCTGAGGGGCTTGAAGCAAGAACCTGCAGAATGAAGAAAAGCTACGACCTCTTTGCGATAAATTATATTCTTACCCTAATAAAAAAAGAAGACGTTGATATAATAAGCACCCACAGCGGAAGAGATAGCCTGCTTGCAGGCATAGCAGGAAGGCTCTCAAGAAGAAAGCCTGTAATAGTAAGGACCAGGCATATAGCTCTTCCTATAACCTCAAGGTTTACATACAATCAGCTTGCGCATAAGATTGTAACCGTAAGCGCATATGTAAGGCAATATCTGATAAGAAGCGGCATCGCGGCAGAGAAGATAGAAGCCATACCGACAGGAACAGATATTGATAAATTCAAACCTGCAAAGGTCCACGCTAATCTGAGGCAGGAGCTGGGGCTGCAAAAAGATGTCCCGATCATAGGCACTATAGCTATTTTAAGGAGAAAGAAAGGGCATCATATTCTCCTGGATGCCGTATCGTCAGTCCTGAAGGAAGCGCCTGGGGCTGTCTTTGTATTCGCAGGGGACGGGCCGCAAAAGGAGAATATCTTAAATAAGATAAAGGCCTCGGGTTTATCCGGAAAGGTTTATATGCTGGGGCTGAGAAAAGATACTCCGGAAATACTGAAATCCATTGATGTATTTGTGCTGCCTACTCTTCAGGAGGCTCTCGGGACCTCGTTTATTGAGGCGATGGCAATGGAAAAACCTGTGATAGGAGCGGATGTCGGCGGAGTCGGCGAAGTGATTAGAAACAACATAAACGGCTATCTGGTTGAACCGGATAATCCGCATGAGCTTGCAGCAGCAATTATAAAAACGCTCAAGAATAGAGAGGCTGCAAAAGCAATGGGAATAGAAGGAAGAAAAATGGTAGAAAGAGATTATACGGTAGAAAAAATGTGTGAAAAAATGTTTGCGCTTTATCTCTCTCTTATAAAGGAAAGGCGTCAATGAGACCGGTTCCGGTTTTGATGTATCATCATATCAATCCTCACAGAGGGGATATGGTTACCGTAATTCCGGAAGTCTTTGAGAAACAGATGGAATACCTGCATAAAGCTGGTTACAGAACACTAAAGATAAATGAACTCATTTCTTACATCAATGGAAATTTAGATTTACCGCAAAAAGCCGTAGTTGTAACCTTTGACGACGGCTGGCTTGATAATTATATATATGCGTATCCGGCAATCAAAAAATATAAAATCAATTCCACAATCTTCCTTATCAGCGATAGGACAGAGGCGGCATCTAAAGTAACCGCACCGATTCCCGGTACCATCCCAAACCATGAGGAATCCAAATGCCTCATAGCAAACGGTCAGGCAAATAAGGTTGTGCTCCATTGGAATCTTATTAGAGAAATGTCAGACAGCGGGCTTGTTGAGTTTTATTCCCATACAAAAAGCCATGCCAAATGCAACAGTTTGCCTGAGAAAGAACTTGTGGAAGAACTAAGCGAATCAAAAGAGGTCATCGAAAAAAGGCTCGGCAGACCATGCACCTACTTCTGTTGGCCGTATGGTAAATATAACGCTGCCGCG
>Ga0172369_10002980_pt1 | contig 22650 bp, 20 predicted proteins | sample LakKiv25m_FD_114539 | JGI IMG/M metagenome (GOLD analysis project Ga0172369, IMG submission 114539) | Freshwater microbial communities from Kabuno Bay, South-Kivu, Congo - kab_022012_11.25m | ecosystem: Environmental > Aquatic > Freshwater > Lake | place: Democratic Republic of the Congo...
AGCTGTTTCCGCTAATTTTTTCAACAGTTTTTATTTTTAACGTTTTTTTGCTGTCTGAATTATTTTCTTCTCCATAGAGGAGATTCGAATTATAAAAACTTAACAAAAATGCGATCAAGATAATGCTTTTCCAGCAAGATAAAGTTTTATCCATAATATTTTACTCCTTAGATATTACAAATATATTATATCTTCCCTTATCATTTCTCCTTTGCGCGGCTTACGAAAGTATAATACTACTTTGTTAAGACAAAGACAAGACATAAAAAATTACATTATAAGTTCTGTCAAGATTTGGGTTTCAGGGAGGTTAGTATATGTTTGAAGGATTTTTCGAATTTTTTAAAGTCTTCGGCTGTATTTTCATAGCGGATAGTATATAATTTATCGCCTTTTGTGAACATGACCACTTTTTCATTCACAGGTATTAATTTTGCTGTTGCATCGTACAACTTATCTAATGTCTTATATGAAAAGTCCATTACTATCGCATCCTCGCCGAGAATCTTTGAACTTGCTTCTGAAACCAGGCTACAATCCTTGAATTTCATCCTTTTTGACTTCAGGTCATCCGCCATTACTCCAATTGTAACAGGCGGGTCTTTTAATTTAGACGCATCTTTTACATTTACAGCTATAGCTGCCTTAAACGCTTTTTTCTCATCGCCTTTTTCATAAAAAAGCACTTGGGCGTAGCTATTGTAAGAACCCCTGTGCTCGCTGTAGAGCCATCCTGATATGTAATCCATGGAGATATTTATCTCCGGATCCTTGCTTGAATATTTCTCGTATTTCACATCAGAAGAACATCCGAATAAATTAAACATAAAGATCGCTCCTATGATTATATACATGTGAATTATTTTTATCCTCATAATATCTCCCATGATTAATATTCCGGCAAATTACTATAATATTGTGGTTTTCTAAGCTCTGCTTTCATGTAATCTTCGCCCTGGTCATATACTGCCTGCCAGGCGTCATTATTAAAATCCGTATACGTCCCTTTTGTTTCCTTCCAGGTATTAATCTGGGAAGAGAAACTATTGTACTCCTGGTCGATGGAATTTCCGGGATAAGCTTCTATATGAAGATCCTCTTCTGTAAGCTCGGAATGCTTTGCCAGGGTAGATGCTGTCCACTTTTCAGGATAATAATCATAGTCGGCGTGCGTTGCCTCGTGGCTTATTAAGGCGGCGATAGCCGGCTCAGGAGATTCTTCTTTATTTGTCTGATTTATATATATAGTATTCCGTTCAGTGCCCCACCAGAATGCCGCTGCATTTTCAGCCCCGGGATATTTAGAAAAATCATCAAATATGACAGCTATTGCTTTGTCCTGAATCAAGTTATAGAAATAAAGGCCTGTTGCAGAGCCTCTTAATATATTTAACGCTCTTTGAATATCTGAAGCATATAAAGGGGCTGTCGTGCCGGTTTCTCCGCCTGTGGTGTCGCCGCCTCCGGTATCTCCACCGCCTCCACCGGTATCTCCGCCGCCGGTATCTCCGCCACTGCTTCCGCCGCCGGAGCCGCCGCCGATAGTGCCGCCGCCGGAGCCGCCGCCGCTACTCCCGCCACTCCCGATTCCAAGACCACTGCCCGTATTACTGCCGCCTCCGCCTATTGTTATTCCAACGCCTCCCTGAGAACCTCCGACAACATACTGCTCATAACCAGAACTCATCACACCCGATTTGTTCATTGCAATAACCAGCAGCTCGGACGCAAGCTTGCTGGTTTTCATATCCTCTCCTATTCTTTTGGCTATGACTATGAAATCATCATCGGTAACGCCTACTACTTTATATTCATAATATTTCGGGGTTATATCAAGCTCCAGCTGTTTATTAATTTCTTCTATGTTATCAGCCGAAAGATATTTATCCACTTCCGCCTTTTTAATTTTTTCAGCGTCGCTTATTGTTTTTACATTTATCGCCGCTTCGCTTGCCTTTGATTTATCCATTGCCTGTTTATAAAAATAAAAAGAAAGGCTTGAAAGAATCCCTATTATCGCCACTGTTATCAATATTTCAAGCAGTGTAAAAGCGTTTTTTCTTCTCATGTTCAGCTTTTTATCTATTATTTATTGCGGCGTTTAAATGTTCAATGGCACTCTTCGCATCAGCATTATCAGGGTTTACGGCAATAATTTTATTCCACCTCTCTTTTGCCTTTTCATAGTTCTTGTCTTTCATATACGCTATGCCTGAATTATATGCCGCCGCAATATTGCCGGCATCCAGCTTCATTATCTTATCGTACTCTTTTATCGCAGCTTTGTAATCTTTTATCTGCATCAGCGCTTCTGCCAGGTTATTATGGATTTCTGCATTCTTTTCATCTAATTTTACCGCCTTTAGAAATAAATCCTTGGCCTTTCCATATTCTTCATCCTCCGCATAAATAACTCCGCGATTATTAAAAACATCCGCATCTGCAAGCTTATTCTGTATAAGAAAATCATAATCCTGCACTGCCTGGTCTATATTGCCTGTTTTATGACTTATCACGGCTCTCAGGTAACGTATCCTGGTATTTTCAGGAAAATTTTTTAAAAGCATATTACACATATTCATTGCATCGCTGTATTTTTTTTGCGCGATGGAATCTTGTATTATATTATAAAAAAAACTGTAATCGCACAAAGAAACAGACCCATCTTCGTTTTCAATTTTTTCTATGCTATCCAGGCTTACTCCGACAGCACCTGAATCGTGTTTGACCCATACAGAGCTTTTGGTGCGGCACAATATCGTGCCATACACCACCCTGCCATCTTTACAATATACCTTATCTGCGTAACAAAAACTAAACCCTGCCAGATATAAAGATAATATACCCGCGGATAAAATACACAGTTTTTTCATGTTGCTTTTCCTTTAAGATGAAAAAGGCAATCCAAAGCTATCGCTTAAGATTGCCTTATATTCTAAATATATCAATTCTTTCTTCATCTATCTGCGCCTTTGTGGTTTACCAGGCCTATAGAATGAATATATAATATCAGATTTTCTGCTGGCTGTAAAGAGGGACTTTTTCTCTTATTATTTTCTTTATCATCCTGGCGTGCTCTTTTACTTTACGGCTTATCTCTTCTGGTTTTCCGCTCCAGGTAAGAGGATCATATAAAAATGCGATATGTTTCTTGTCCTGGCTTTGAATAATAGCAGGGGTATTATCACTGAAAGTCGCTATGATACAGCAATTTCCTACCTCTTCTTTGGTAAGTGAAAGCGCAAATGGAGAAACTCCTGAAACAATAGTCCTGTCCATGGAAACGCTGATTGGCACATTCCTGCTAACACGTTCTTCCAGGGGGGAAGCAAGGTGTATTCCCATAACGCTGAGACAAAACGGTTCAGTGTCTTTATATCGTTCGTCTCTAATACCGATAAGGCCTAAGGTGATAGTCTTTTTTGTAGATAATGCTAATCTATCGTTTTCAGAGAGTTGTTCAAGAGCCCTGCCTGCTAATATAATAACAGCGTTATCAGAAGGAATGCTGGAAGTAAACTTAAAAGGAACCCAGGTAGAATTAAATATATTGCTAAGCTCCTGTAAAAAGGCTATCTTGGTAATCTCCTCCGTAGGATCAACGATATATGGCAAAGTTTTTTGTACCAAGGCTTCATGCTGAGTAAAAAAAGCATCTTCTAAAATCATAACAAGAGATTTATACTGCTGATAACTTGGAAAAGGAGAACTAAGGGCGTAGCCAGGATAATAGAGCCATAGTTGAGGATTTTTCTCGGCACTCATATTTGGAAAAAGCTTTTTATTGAAGAATTGGCCAAAAGAAGAAACAGGTTTCAAAGACCTGTCATCCCTAATATAACCAAAATCTCCTTCGGCTAATTTATCATACAGCATAAAATATCCCCAGCCTATTATCCAGGGGCAGGCGGTCATAAGAGACATCTGGCGGAAATAAAGTTCCGCAACATGGACTTCATCATATTCTCTGGCAAGGGCATAGGCCATATTGGGGGGATCCTGCGCCAACGCAGAAGTTCTGAAACCTGTATCATTAATATAAACCGGCATATTGTAAAGATCGTGCAGCCATTTGGTCATGTATAAAAACTCCGCCGCGCCAATCCAGTCTCTGTTAAAATCTTCTTCGCTGTTAAAATGAACCGGAGAAATAAAGTCTACGCCGCTATTCTGTGGAGTGGATATGGGAAAAGGAATTACTTCTGGAAGATCATTAGTATAAGTAATAAGGTGATAGGGATCTATGGTCCTGATGTATGATGTAATATCCTTTAGGAAATCATTAATAGTCCATAAGGTATATTCCACGAAATCAAGACGCCACGGTTTCCTGCTCAGGTTACGAATATTGCTGTCTACAACAATATCTTTATCGCTTAATAATTCCTCAAAATCAGCATATTGTCTCCCCCATACCTTATTCAGGCTCTTTATGTTCTTATATTTATTTTCCAGCCATTTAGGAAAATATTCCAGGCTTTTGGGCCCTAGCTTTGGAATGCCGGAACGTTTGCTGCCGTGCCAATCTACGTCAAACAGCCAGCGCTGATCCAGGTCAATAGCCAAAACACATTTATGAGTTTTGGTAATAGTCAAAAGCCTGTCCAGGCTATGCTTGGCGAGCTTACGGAACCGAAGGTTCATAAAGTCAGGATATTGGGCTGAAAAGTCTTCCACACTGGGAAAATTCGTATAGTCCACTCTCGGATATACAGCTATCTTGTTCTTATCGCACCATGTCAGCACCTCGTCCAGAAACTTATCTCCGTATAAATTCAGGGTGTTAAAACCATGATTTTTAATAATAGTAAGGTCTCCTATTATCCGTTCAAGCGTAAGGTCTTCCTTCAGAGGCCCCTGGTCAGGGCCATAAGAGTAAATCATCCCTTTTGAATAAAAAGGCATGCCGATTGGATCGAGAAAGATTTCTCTGTTGTCTATGGCGCTTAATTTAAAGCGGTCTCCCCTGGCCCAGTCGGTTAAATCTGTCAGCACTTCGAATGTAGACACAAGTTTTTTCAGATTATTTTCTGCAGATACCCTGTCTTCAGAGAGCTTGGAAATCCTGTCTTTCAAAGACATGGTTTCTTTAGATAAGCTGGCTGCGCTAGAAAACAACTTTTGCTTCTTGCGCAGCGTTTCTTTTAGTATTTTCTTTGACTCTTCTTTTTCTTTTTTAAGGCCTGCTGCGAGCATCTCATCTTTTTTCTTGAGTTCCATGCTTATCTTTTCTAATTCTTTCGCTCTCGATTCGTAGTCTTTTATCTTTTTTTGATTTTCTAAAAGTTTTTCCGAGATGCCTCCTTTCTCCCAGTCAAATGTAAGAATCTTCTTTTCCAGTTCAGCCTTTCCGGCAGAAAGTTGGACAATCTCTTTCATTAATTTTTTGTTTTTTATGTTAGACTTAAAATCTGAGATATAAAAAAATGACGCGCTGATTATTAAAAATAGTAAGATAGCTGCAATGAATTTGGGTGTTAACGACATCCTTCTAGCGTGAAAATAGATCCTATTTCTGTCATCCGGATCTATGTCTAAAAAAGTAAGGCCTATAAGATACTGGTTAAATCGCTCATGTTTTATCTTTTCGTACCAGGCAATACCAGCTGTCGCTTTTATTTCTTTACAGCCTGCCGGGATATGGAGGTATAATTCTAATTTGGCAGTGCGTTCTTTTAAAATCTTTTCAAAGCCTTCTTCCGCGCTGTTAAATTCTAAACATATTCCTCCCTTGCTGATATTCCTGGTAAAACCCTGTTTTATATCGCCGATTACAGCTCCTGTTTTAATATCCCGAAGCTGAAATTCTACAGGAAATACGGCATTAAGCCTTATATATGCTCTGAGTTCCATAATAAAAAACCCTGTATGTTATTTATGGAGAGATTTTCTTTCTCTTTATTTTAAAAAACTCTTTTATCAAAGATTCTGCTTCGCGCTCCAGAATCCCATTTTTAACTTCAACCCTGTGGTTTAATTTTTTATTGCTTAAGATTTTAAAAACTGATTTATGCGCGCCTGTCTTTGGGTCTTTTGCAGCGTATATTAAATTTTTTATACGGCTTAGAACCATTGCCCCTGCGCACATAGTGCAGGGTTCAAGCGTGGAATACATTGTGCAATCCAGCAGCCTTTCACTCTGTAAAAAATTTGCCGCCTGCGTAATAGCTATTATTTCTGCATGAGCAGTGGGGTCTTTTAACATTTTTATCTGATTATGCGCCCTAGCTATTATTTCTTTATTATGTACAATAACAGCCCCTACCGGCACTTCATCAGCGTCAAACGCCTTTACAGCTTCTTTCAAAGCTTCTTTCATGTAGTGTTCGTAAGTCTTCATAATAATATGGCGGATTCATCTGCAATCGAACCGAACTGACCCACAAGAATCCGACGGTACGAATTGGTATAACCGGCGGATCCTCCAAAAATTTTGTAAAGAAAAATTTTTGGAGAGATCTCGCCATTTTTTGGCTTTGCCAAAAAATGGCGGAAGGAGCAGGATTTGAACCTGCGAGGCCTTTCAGCCTGGGCGTTTTCGAGACGCCTGGATTAAACCGCTCTCCCATCCTTCCGGCTTTTCCTCTTCGTTTGCTAAAAGAGCGCTGTAGAAATCATTATAATTCAACCCCGCCCATATTTAAAGCTCTTTTTCACCCTAAATTGTATTATTTAGGTAGTCAGATAATCTCTAACTTTACAAATAGTACCAGGCACTATTTGTAAAGTTAGAGATAAAAAAGACGGCAATTATTATATAATCGCCATCTCTTGTTGGCCCTTCACATATACAGTTATAGCACTTGGTAATTCTTTTGTCTTTGTCAGCCAATTCTACTTTCTGAGTCACATCCCTATTTGCACATCTTCCGTTGTAAATTATTTACTGTTAGGGCAAAAGCTTATGCTCAACTAATGTGTTATAGACATCTTCCGATATTATTCTATAGCCCTTATCATTGCAATGCCCATCAGGCACAAAAAAATCCTCTACACTACTATGTTTTAATATTTCTTTAAACACCATAATATTGTCAACCAGCTGAATATTGAATTTATTGCTTATTTTCAGAAAAACATCATACAATAAATAGTTGTCATGAGGATATGTCTGCAAAATAAGAGTAACGCCTTTACTCTTAGCAATCCTAATTATTTCATTTAAATCATATTCCAAGACTTTTTTAGGCATCTGTTTGTCTTCCAAAAAATCCAACCTCGCATCTATTAATTTTACAAAATTCTTCCTTTTCTCGCTATTTCTTGAATATTTAGCTTCGATATATCGCTTAATTTTTTTTAGTTCTTTTTTAGTCATCCTGACCGTCATAATCAAATCAGAAACAAAACTATCATTCCACTCATCTATAGCCTCGATTGCTTTATATGACTCTTTTTTAGCTTTTTCAAATTCTAGAAGGAAGTTATACGTATGCACTAACCAAAAATAGGCTTGATAATTATTTTTATCTAATGCCTGCGCTCTTTCTAGTGCTCTCTTGGCTAAATTATATTTGCCTTTTAGAAATAGTTTTTCTCCGAGCGTTGAGAATCTTAATGATTTCTTATTTATTTCAATGCGTATTCTTTTCAGACTTTCCTTTTTATTATTTTCAAAATTAAGATATCCTATTTTTATCAGTTTATATACCCTTAAATGGCTCAGGGCGCTATCTATCTTTTCTAAATATCCTGCTTTATTTTTTAAAATAAAATAGCTGCTATCTTCAAGATTCCAGAAATTGTTTATACCTATCATTACTATTGCTATATCCGGGTTATATCTGGCAAGATCTTTCCTAAAATTCTTTAAAAGCAATGACGAAGTATCCCCCAGGCGGCCCGCATTAATCACTCTTATATCTTTACCTGTATTTCTCCGTAATAAACGTTCTAACTGCCTGGGATAACTATTATCTGGCAAAGCCCCTGCACCAAATGTAAACGAATCCCCTAAACATAAGATATTAAACTTTCCTTTGTTAAAATCCTCAATCCTGGCATGGGCATCCGGGTTATGATATTGATTGTATAGATACCCTGTTATTCTCATGCCAATTTCAAGAATAACAAGCATCGCAAAGATACTAGGTAAGGATATAAAAAGTAATTTACGCAGTATTTTTTTCATCTTCATAGAAGCACTCGTATTAATTACTCAATATTTATTTTCTACAACCGACCGAATATTGGATCCCTGCCATACCATATGGAGATTTGACTAATCTCTTTTTCTATTCCATAGCATAGTACTGGCTTTTATTATCTTTAATGCCCCAGATATTATATATCTTACATTATATCAATTCCTAAAGTATATAAAATTTTTTGGGAGCAGGGCAGTCTCTGGCAAATAACCAAATTTACCGTCGATAAAACAAAAAAACGGCGATTCATGTTATCTCCGAGTCTCCGCTTTTAGATATATGGTAACTCTCACTGAAGGAATGCTAAGAACATGCTGCTACTAAAATAACGAATCCCAATTTTCTCTATATACAGTCGATCTAGGTTTACGTTGCCTTTTTGCTGTCTCTACTAAACTTATTTCACTTTTATAACTAGAAAATATATGTTGGGGCATAATATAAAAAATATTTAGGTCTTGTATATAAATTATCGCGAAATCAAAATCGTTCTCATTATAATATTTTCTTATCATTTTTCTGCGATTAGTTTTTGTCATTCTAACATCAACTTTATATGCCTCTCTATAAAACCAAGCGCTTTTAACTTGTATTCGCAAAAGTTTTTTATTAACATCCACGGCTAAATCATAAGGAAGCCTATCCCCTATAGGCTTAAGAACATTAAATCCTCTCTTCAAAAGTTCTGTTATAACCGCTGATTCCGCTATATCTGCCTTGAGCTTTGTATTCATATTAATCACCTTTTAATATACTAGACACATTTAACGCTATTTTCTTTCAAAATATTATTACCTAAATAAAAAGGCGGCTTTCTTTTTAAGAAAACCGCCTCTAAAATGGTAGCGGGGTTGGGATTTGAACCCAAGACCTTCGGGTTATGCTTACCACTACAGCTTTCGCTGCTCCACCATAAACATCGGCGAATTTGTAGTCTGGACTATACCTTTACCCTTTTAGTTTTAAAGGGTACCTGCCATCTAGTCTCTACACCTTCCCTTAGTACTATCTAAGGGCTTGGCTCGGTATTACCAGTTAAGGCTTCACCGAATTTGACAGGTAATCTTTCCTTGTATCGCTACAAGGACGCCCATTTACTCTGTTAGATATTTATTATTTAACAGAGTGTGTTGAGCCCGACGAGCTACCAGACTGCTCCACCCCGCAGTTTTATTCAATTGTATTTTGCATTATAGGCTTGTATGCGCTAAGTGTCAATGCTTTTCACCCATTTAGATTATTTTTCTATCTTAATAGGTATTTCGCCTTTTTTCGCAACGCCCATGGATTCTCGGGCTACTTTTTCAACGTAATTTATGTCTTCTTCGAGCCTTTTCTTTTCTTTGTAAAGCTTCAGGTTTTCTTTTTCCAGCCTGGTGATTTCGTTTTCCAGGCGCATGTTCTTTACTTTCAGCTGTATAAACTTTACATACCCGGGGAGAAATATTGCCCCGATAACAGCCGCTATAACTATATGCGCCGGTTTTATTCTTATCTTGGCCATGGCATAGAGCCGTATACTGCTTTATTCCCCAGGTCCTCTTCTATCCTCAACAGCTCATTATATTTGCAAATCCTGTCTGTCCTGCATGCGGAACCGGTCTTTATCTGGCCCGTCCCCATCGCTACTACAAGATGAGAAATAGTCGTATCTTCTGTCTCGCCTGAACGATGCGATACAACCGCGGTATAACCTTTTTTCCTGGCAAGCTTTATCGAATCTATTGTTTCCGTAAGGGTGCCTATCTGGTTTACTTTTATAAGTATGGAATTCGCTACATGCCTGGCAATGCCCATCTTGAGGCGTTTTGTGTTTGTGACGAATAAATCGTCGCCTACAATCTGGATCTTATCGCCAAGAACTTTTGTCATTTTTTTCCATCCATCCCAATCGTCTTCCGCCAGTCCATCTTCTATGGAAATAATCGGGTATTTTGAAACCCAGTCCGCATAAAAATTAACCATATCTTCCGCGGTTTTTTCTTTAACAGCTTCCGCTTCCAGGATATATTTGCCATTCTCGTAAAAAGAACTGGACGCCGGGTCCAGGGCGATAAAAACATCTTTGCCTGATTTGTAGCTTGCCTTTTCTATCGCCTGAAGGATAACCTCTATCGCCTCTTCGTTAGACTTTAGGTCAGGGGCAAACCCCCCTTCGTCGCCTACGGCAGTTAAAAGTTTTCTATCATGCAAAATCTTTTTTAAATTATGGAATATTTCAGCACCCATCCTCAACGCTTCTTTGAATGAGGCTGCGCCTCTCGGCATTACCATAAATTCCTGAAGATCCACGTTATTGTCGGCGTGAGATCCTCCGTTTAAGATATTCATCATTGGAACAGGCAGTATATTTGCCTCTTCTCCGCCCAGATATTTATAAAGCGGCATTTTTTTCTGGATTGCCGACGCCTTGGCAGCTGCCATAGAAATGCCCAGGATCGCGTTTGCTCCTAAACGGGACTTATTCTCTGTCCCGTCCAATTCTATCATTAATTTATCTATTAACTTCTGCTTTGAAGCGTCTTTGCCGGCCAAAGCAGAGTTTAGCTCATTATTAACATTGCTGACCGCTTTTAATACGCCCTTTCCTAGGTAACGGCTTTTATCTCCATCTCTGAGTTCCACTGCCTCATGCTCGCCCGTCGATGCGCCGCTCGGCACAGCAGCCCTTCCGATTACGCCTGATTCCAGGACCACGTCTACCTCAACCGTAGGATTTCCACGCGAATCCAGGATCTCTCTTCCGATTATTTTCTTAATCAAAGTCTTCCTGCCCATTAAATTCTCCTTGTTAGAGGACAGTCCCCAGATCGGCCTTAGAACCGTCCCTATGATTTTAAAGCAGTATATTAGCACACACGAAAGGCCTTGTCAACTAAGCCTGATTGACATGCCTATATTAATATGCTATACTTTATCTCACAAAAATAAATACTGCTTTGTAAAATTTGAGAGAGGTTTTATGGCATTTATAGCTTATCGCAAACTCAAGATGCACTTCATGGAACACTGGGTTAAGATCATCGTTGCGCTGATAGTAGTTATACTTATAATCCTTTCCATATGGGGGATGATGTCTCTGGAATCATTCTACCGCAATCTCACAATAGCCCAGATGCCTATCAGTATCCTCCTGGCAGGCCTTAACGCCGGCATATTCGTATTTATGTATATGATATTCCTGCAGGGCGGATTTTCAAAAATAAAGCAAACCACGGTAAAAGGCCAGTATGTAAATATCCACTGGGAAGATGTTATAGGTATGGAAGAAGCCAAGCAGGAAGCACTTGAAGTGGTACAATTAATAAAAGACAGGACCAAGCTTTTAAAAATAGGCGGAAAAATATTAAGAGGCCTTTTGATGGTAGGGCCTCCCGGCTGCGGCAAGACATACCTTGCCAAGGCAATTGCAACAGAAGCAGGCATCCCTTTCATATCCATGTCAGGCAGCGAATTCACAGAAATTTTTGTAGGGGTCGGCGCATCCAGAGTAAGAAAATTATTTAAGAAAGCCAGGACCCTGGCATACGGCCATGGCGCATGTATCATTTTTATAGATGAGCTGGATGCTATAGGGAGGCAACGCTCTTTCAGTTTTATGGGCGGCGGACAGGAAACCAACAGTACCCAGAACCAGCTGCTTGTGGAAATGGACGGGCTCCAGGAAAAAGATTATAACGTGATTATTATAGGGGCTACAAATGCCGCAGAAGGCGTCCTGGATGAAGCGCTTTTAAGACCTGGAAGATTTGACAGAAAGATTTACATAGACAGGCCCAATCTGCAGGAAAGAGAAAAGGTATTTGAATATTATCTCAAGAAAGTAAAATACGATCAGGGTATTGATATAGGCAGGCTTGCCAGACAGGCTGTACACAAATCCCCGGCTGAGATCGAGAACATGATAAAAGAAGCCGCATTAATAGCAACCAGGAATAAAAAAGATACTGTGGGACACAAAGAGCTTTCCGAAGCTATGGAACGCATTGACATGGGGTTAAAACATAGAAAGCACATGACAAAAGAAGAAAAAGAAATAGTTGCGTTCCATGAAACAGGACACCTGGTAACCATGTATATGCTCCACCCTACTGATGATGTATTCAAGGCTTCGATAATATCCCGCAAAGAAGCCCTGGGAGTAGTGCACTCTCAACCCAGAGAAGAGCTGTATACACACAATAAAGAGAAACTCCTGGCTGACATAAAAGTAAGTATCAGCGGATATATCGCGGAAAAAATAAGGTTCGGGACTACGAGTACCGGCGTTTCTTCTGATTTCCAAAAATCCATGCAAATAGCCAACTATATGGTATGGAGGTTAGGAATGAGCGACGCGGGATACGTGGGAGATTATACGGCGATACCCGAAAACCTGTTATCGGAATCATTAAAGGAAAGACTGAACGCTGAAACAGATAAGATAATTCAAAACTGCATCAAAGACGCGGAAACCCTTCTTAAAAAAGAATGGCCTATCGTAGAGCGCTTCGTAAAAGAACTTCTTGAAAAAGAAGAGCTGGAATATGACGAGATTGAAGCAATATTTAATGAATACGGGAAAAGCCACAACTTCAAGAAATCTGCATGAGAGAGTTCCTGGCAAAATATAGAGCCTTAGCCATATTTCTAATTTTCGCAACAAGCCTTGCCGGCTGCAACAAGCCAACCTACCCTACAGGTAAAATAGAAGAATCCATACTGAAACTCTGCAAAAACGAATACAAACTCGATAATGTCAGGGTAAAGATCACCGGCGCTACGTTAGGAGTATATATCCCGGTAGAAGGGCTGGTAGATTCTAGTTTAAAATTAGATGAAAAGGCCGGAAAAAAAATAGAAGACGTGGCCCTCTCTATTCATCGCGTCATCACCAGCACAGACATGCCTTTGAAATTCTACGTCCTGACAGCAAGAGACAAGAAAACTACAGGCGCAGAATTTATACTTACGGGATTTGTCTATGACGTTATAAGAGTAAGGCTTCTCGATATATCAAGAAACGAATATTTTCAGAGAATACTCAGGGAATTCAGATTCAATCCTGCTATAGCAGGAGAACAAAAAGTAAAAGAATTATTCAATATCTTAAACCAGAACGCTCCTATGACGGAAAGCTTAAAGCCGATATTCTATCCTATATATGTCATAGGAAAAACCGGTTCACAGAAGATAGAGATAACCAATATAGAGTCAAAAGAATTATCAGACCACGAATCTCTTCTTTATGTGAAAACTATCGAGGAATACGAGGTTGCGCCTGGATTCGAAGCTTACGCAGCGATATTTCCATCTGGATTCGAAAACGAATATCTTTTTCTGATAGATATGTCTTTGCTTATAAGTCCTGTAAAAGAAGTTGTATCAAAATATTTTTACTCAAATAATGAAATAAGGCAAAGAAATCTTGAAGACACTTTTAAACAATATAAAGATTTTGGCGTTATAGGCATAGACGGTTTCCCTAACAGAGATCTGGACCTTGGATGGTTTTTAAGTCAGCAGCTTTCTAAAAGAATAAGATCTCTTTTTGTAGAAAATAGTAAATTAAAAAATAAATTTATAGTGGTCTCAAGCCAGGGTGATATAAAAGATGGGATTTTTGAATTTAAATTCAACATAATTTCAAACAACAACCAGCCTGGTGATAAAAATATCATATTCGGCAATATAATAAAAATGACAGGAACCGTCCTTCATGTTTACGCATTTGAAGAATATAAAGGCATCGAGTTTATCAATACTTCAGGAGGGGAGAAAAAAGTATACCTTTCAAAAGAAGACTTGGAAAGATTTAGGAAGAATGAAATAAAAATAGATGGCCTAATCTAGTATCTTTACCCTTCTTCCTTCTATTTTCAATTTTCCATCTACAAATAATTGAATCGCCCTGGGGTAGATTTTATGCTCTTCTTCGTGAACAGCTGCTGCAAGAGTTTCTTCTGTATCATCCTCTGTTACCTTGACAGGCGACTGTAATACGACAGGGCCTGAGTCCATATCCTTGGTAACAAAATGCACCGTAGGCCCGGTAAGCTTTACGCCATATTCAAATGCATCCTTTATCCCCCGGGTACCTTTAAAAGACGGGAGAAGCGCAGGGTGTATATTTAAGATTTTATTTTCATAAGCCATTATAAAATCTCCGGACAGCATACGCATGTAACCCGCCAGAACTATAAGATCTATATTTTCTTTTTTAAGGGCTTTTAAAATTTCCGCTTCAAAATCCTTTTTTGTTTTAAAATTTTTTCTTTCAACCACAAGTATTTTTATACCTGCATCTTTTGCCCTGGTAATAGCATAGCAGTCAGGTACATCTGAGACAACCAGTTTAATCTCCGCCTTTATATGGCCTTTTTTCTGGCTGTTTATTATAGCCTGAAGGTTTGTGCCGTTACCGGAACAAAAAATCGCTATATTCATCCCGCTCTTCTTTTCTTGGCCACTATAAGTTTCAGGAAGGGTGGGGTTCATACAAAAACCTCGTCTATCTTTTTTAAAATATCTCTCTTAGAAGCGGCGCCCACGATCCTGGCTACTTCTTCACCCTTGCTGAAAAATATAAGTGTAGGTATATTCATAACACTGAAATTAGTCGCCACATCCATAGCGTCATCTATATTAAGCTTCGCTATCTTATATTTGCCTTTACATTCGTTCGCTATTTCCTCTACTGTAGGCGCCAGCATTTTGCATGGCATGCACCACGTGGCCCAAAAATCCACAATTACAGGCTTATCTGACTTTAATACAACCTCTTTAAAATTATCATCGCTTAACTCCAGAACATTCACTGCCATCTTTCCCTCCTGCTTTCTATGTTCATCGTTCGTGACTCACGATGAACGACAAAATTATATTTTTACTATACATCCCGTAGGGCATTTTTCAATAATTGTCTCATACGGCGTGTCTGATTTTGCTTTAGCATAATCTACTTTAGAGAGGTTGTTTTCCACTATAAACACGCCTCCGGAAAGTTTTTCGCAAATCTTGCACCCAATACAGCCAACCGGACATACAGATCTTACCACCGCTGCTTTATCATGCGAAAGGCATTTTACATAAATTTTATACTCACTGTATTCTAAAATAATTATTTTTTTCGGGCAGGCTTTTACGCATTTACCGCAAGCAGTGCATTTGGAACCGTCGACTACCGGAATATTATTTTCGTTTAAATGAATTGCATCAAAGGGGCATACTGTTACGCAATCGCCGAAACCCAGGCAGCCGAACCTGCATTCCTTGTTCCCTCCGGCCAATAGATTTACTCCGCCGCATTTTTTTAACCCGTTATATTCATATTTATCCGAAGATCTTTTGCCTCCGTTACATCTTACCCGCGCTATTTTTTTCTTTTTTACATTTACTTCAACATTCAGAATCTTCGCTATTCTATTGTAAACTTCCTGGCCGCCAGGTGCGCAAGATGTAATTTCGGATTTTCCGCTTACTATCGCTTCCGCCAAACTGGCGCATCCTGCCATACCGCAGGCCCCGCAATTCGCGCCAGGAAGAGCATGCGTTACCATATCTATCTTCGGGTCTATCTCCACCTTGAAAATCTTTGAGGCGTACGCAAGCCCCAGCCCGAATAAAAGCCCCATTATCGACATCGTTAAAATAGGTATAAGCATAATATAATAATGACCTGTCCAACTTCGCAAGTTGCCCCATTGGGCAACTTGCGAAGTTGGACAAGGTTAGAACCTAAACCCGCTGAACCCCATAAAAGCCATTGACATAAGCGATGCTATTATAAAAGAAATAGGCGCATCCTTAAAAGATTTTGGCACATCGCAGAGTTCAAGCCTCTCTCTTATCCCTGACATCAACAGCATTACAAGTATATAACCCAGGCCTACGCAAAAACCTTGCAAGGCTGATAACACAAAACTGGTTAAGGCACTGATTCCCGGCCTAAAAAACATCTCGCTGTTTAAAACAGCTACGCCAAGCACTGCACAATTGACAGTAATGAGAGGAAGATATATGCCCAGGGTCCTGTAAAGCGCTTGGCTGAATTTTTTTATGACCATCTCTACAAACTGCACAAACGAGGCAATAACCAGGATAAACGAAATCGTCCTTAAGTATTCTATATGGCAAGGGACCAGTATAAAATTATAAATAGCCCATGTGATTATCGAAGCGCATGTGGTTACAAATGTAACTGAAATTCCCATATAAAGAGCAGGCTTAGTCTCTTTTGAAATACCTATAAATGAACAAAGCCCCAGGAACTTAGATAGGATAAAATTATTGATGAAGATTGCGCCGATTATAACCGATAAAAACATCGTAAGGTCCATTATGCAGCGCTCCTTTTTCTGGCCAGAAAATTAATGCCGCCTATTAATAATCCTATTACTAAAAGCGCGCCCGGAGCAAGCACCAGATACAAAACAGGTTCATAGCTCTTTACAATTAAAAGTCCGAAAAGAGTGCCGTTCCCAAGTATCTCTCTTATAGCTGAGATAAGCAGAAGAGCCAATGTAAAACCAACTCCCATGCCTAATGCATCCGCCATTGAATTAAAAACATTTTCTTTGCACGCAAATGCTTCCGCCCTTCCAAGTACAATACAATTCACTACTATAAGCGGTACAAATATTCCGAGAGCTTTTGAAAGTTCAGGCGCATAAGCCTTCATTGTAAGTTCTACTATTGTAACAAATGTGGCTATTATTACGATAAAACACGGAATCCTGATCTGATCAGGTATGGATTTTCTGACTAAAGATATGATCACATTTGAACCTATTAGGACAAAGGTAGCGGCAACCCCCATCCCAAGGCCGTTTATAACGCTCGTAGAAACCGCAAGCGTAGGGCAAAGCCCTAGTACAAGACGAAACGTAGGGTTTTCGCTGCCTATACCTTTAAAAAATTCTTTGAATAACTTTTTCATGTCATTAATAACCGCATAGGTTGCCTAGGCGACCTATGCGGTTGAGGTGGTTAAACCATATTTTTTTGTTTTCGTAAATCTGTCTATTATAGGCACAGCTGCATTCATAAATAATATTGCATAGCAAACACCTTCAGGGTAGCTGCCTCTCAGCCTTATTATGGCGGTAAGCACGCCGCAGCCTATGCCGAAAACAATCTTGCCTTTTTTTGTAAGGGGCGAGATCACGTAATCGGTTGCCATAAAAAAAGCCCCTAGAGTAAGCCCTCCCGCCATTATATTAAAAATAAAATCCCCTTTAAAAAATCCATCTTTTCCAAATACCCAAGTGATAACGCCGACTGTACCTATGAAGCTTAATGGTATATGCAGAGAAATTATTTTCGTAATCAATAAAAACAGTGCGCCTATAATCAGCGCTATCACACATACTTCGCCTAAAGAGCCGGCTCTATTCCCGAGAAATAAGTCCATATAACTAAAGTGCACATTTACTTCTTTGGCCAAAGGCGTTGCGCTGGATACTGCGTCAGGCCACCACCTTGGGCTTTTCCATGTAGTCATATAAACAGGCCATGAGATTTGTAAAAACGCTCTTCCCACAAGAGCCGGGTTGAATATATTCTGGCCTAACCCTCCGAAAATCTGTTTTCCTAAGACAATACTTACAACGCCTCCTATAACAGGGATCCATAAAGGTATCTGTGGCGGGAGATTATACGCCAAAAGCAGTCCTGTTAATATAGCGCTTCCATCCAAAACCGTTTTAGGGTCTCTATTTCTGAATTTCAAAAATAAAGCTTCTGTAAAAACACAGGAAAGAATGCACAAGATCATCACCTTCAGGCTTGATATACCAAATATATATATGCCTGCTATACCTGCAGGCACAAGAGACCATACTACGGTCCACATAATATTTTTTGTGGTCTGGTTTGATTTAATATGCGGGCTTGAGGAAACAGTAAGTTTATTCATCGCGATTATTTAATATCTCTAATCCTTTTGATTTTATAGAATCCAGTATTGCCCTGGATGATATAGTGGCGCCTGCAATTGCCTGGATTCCGGCATTAGATAATTCCAGCTCTTTTACATTCCTGCGTGTAAACTGTTCTGTAAAATACGGCGATAGCATCTCTTTGGAATGCTTTTGGTTTGTAAATATTTCTCTCAAAGAGCTAAATAATGTCCTGGTAGAAACAATCTCTATGATCTTAGCACCAAGGCCCGGGGTTTCATTCTGTGAAAGAACCCTCACGCCTGTAATAGTCCCGTCCTTTCTGATCCCCACCATTGTTTCTATCACACTCGAATATCCGTATTTTTTGGTAATATATATATACCCCTGCGGTTCCAGGCTGTCTCCCTTGAATACTTTCCAGTATTTTATTGCATCGCTTTCTTTAATAAGCTCGATTCTGTCTCCTACCGTATCAGGCATTACCTGCTTAAGAGCTTCTTCCTGGATCAGGCTTTCTTGTTTTTGTATCTTAGATTTAGTGAGATTATAAGTTCCTGCAAGAATAGATGCAGCTATTAGATTAACAAAAAACAAAATAAACGCGAATTTTAAAATATTTTTCATAATCACAAACACAAGACCAGGTCTTGAGCACAGTAATTGCTGTGCTCAAGACCTGGTCTTGATCTTAGCTTTTGCAAGTTTTATCAGCTGTACCAAAGGTATTTTTGACGGGCACACAAAACTGCAAGACCCGCATTCGATACAGTCAAAAGGGTCATATGAACCTGCTATATCAAATTTTTCTTTTTTAGAACTAAGCCCTATCATGCAGGGCATAAGCCCTGCAGGGCATGCTTCAATGCACCTGGAACATCTAATGCACTCAAGCTCTTCTTCTTTCAGCTTGAATCTTTTATCCAGGACAAGTATGCCTGAAGTTCCTTTAATAACAGGCGCGTTTAAATTACTTTGCGCAAAACCTGTCATCGGCCCGCCCATTACAATCTTATAAATATCAAGTTTCGGGCTCAGGCCGCAATAGTCCAGGATATCTTTTATAGGAGTGCCTATCCTGACTAAGATATTTTTTGCTATATTGGGAAAGCCGCCTGATATGGTTATGACTCTTTCGTACAAAGGCTTTTTTAAATAAATCGCTTCATAAACAGCAAAAATTGTTTGAACGTTATTTACCACAATTCCTATATCAAGAGGCAACCCCCCTGAAGGGACTTCTTTGTTCAATAAAGTTTTTATGAGCTGCTTCTCTCCTCCTTGCGGATACCTGGTTTTCAAGCTTACTACTTTCGGTCTTAGATCCTCATCCTTCATCCTGAATATCACGCTTTTTATGCTTTCTATTGCATCCAATTTGTTTTCCTCTATGCCTATGATTATATCTTTAACTCCTAAAACCTTTGTTACCAATTGAACGCCTAGGATTATTTCTTTTGATTTTTCAAGCATCAAACGATGGTCGCAAGTAAGAAAAGGCTCGCATTCTGCGCCATTTATAATAAGTGATGTTATTTTCTTAGCAGGCGGAGGGCTCAATTTTACCAATGTTGGAAAAGCAGCGCCTCCCAGGCCTACAATGCCTGCTTCTTTTATCAAAGTCATTATCTCTTCTTTTGACAAAGTTGAAATGCCCTTGATAGAAACTGAATTTAAATATGCTTTTGTATCCAGGCCGTCTGACTCTACGATGATCGCCCTGGATAAGCCTATTATGGGGTGGGGACTATCTTCAATCGCAATAACCTTGCCGGAAATACTTGAATGCAGATTGCTGGATATAAATCCTTTTGCCTGGGCTATTAAAGAGCCGGTCTTAACGCTGTCTCCTACGCTAACTACAGGCTCTGAAGGAGCTCCTGTATGCTGAGATAGAAGCAATATTGCTTTTTTGGGCAAAGGGGCTGCTTCTATTTTCTTATTTTTTGTAATATCTTTATAATCATGGGGGTGTATAAAATTTACGCTGGCCATGTTCTTTAATTATACAGAAAAGTTGGTTTCTTGACAACCTTTTTAAGTTAAGGTATACTTATCTTACAGGAGAACAAAATGGGTATTGATAATTCCGGAAAATGCTGCACGGATTGTCAGATCTATTGGACATGCGAAACCAAATGGTACAGAGGCGAACGGCATGAAGATGATGTATGTTGTTCTACCTGTAATTATTATTCAAAATGTACCGAATCGAGCAAATCCAAAAAGAAACAGAAATAACTACCTGCTCAAACTTTTTCCTCTTCGTTCCCTAACCTTATTAATTTTATTAAACCTATAGTAGAAAATAAAATTCCTGTTGTTATAAGAACCCAGTATCCGGCTGTCTTTTCAGCTGCAAGAGAAGCGAGAAACATGAATAAAAGAAATCCTGCATGCATTACTATCTCAAGAGAACTAAAAATCCTCCCTCTCATTTCATCATGCGTTACTTCATGAAGCAGGGTATTGGAAGATACAATTATGGGAGCGCTAAAAGTTCCAAGCGCTATCGATAACAGGCCGGCTATAAAAAAGGAAGGTATAAGTTTGAGGCAGATAGTAAACAGCACTATTGTTAACCCTGTGGTTAACAGCCCGAAATTTATTACCTTTCTTTTTGAAAATTTTGATCCAAACTTCCCGTATATAATGGAGCCCAGGAACAACCCTATTCCTAAAAACATCACAAGTAACCCAAGATGCTTAGTGGATGAACGCAGTGCTTCCTGTATGAAAACTATTATAACTATGTAAACAGAACCTACCCCTGCCATAATAAGAAACATTGTGTTTGCAACCATTCTTATATCTTTATGGCCTTTCAAATATTCCATGCCCTCTTTTATATCTCCAACAATAGTTCTCCTGGAAATACCCGCAAATTTTGCACCTGCTTCACCAGATTTTATATTTTCTTTTAATTTAACTGCTACAAAAAATACCAGTATTGCAGATATGAAATAACTTGCTGAATCTATATAAAATCCCGCCTGAGGCCCGAATGCGGCAACTATTATTCCGCTGAACCCGAAACTGACTATCGTAGCAATCATCATAGTTGTAGACGACAGCGAATTCGCCAAAAGAAGCTTATCTTTATGGACAATATCCGGAATTATGGACAGTTTTGAAGGCACAAAAAATCTTGTTACAGAAAAAATTATAAATACGACTACGTATATCGGAACCATGCTGGTAGAGTATTTGATAATAAGGGGTATTAGAAGTACCAGCAAGCCTCTAATAATGTCACAAGCGATCATAGTGGCCCTTCTATTCCATCTATCCACATATATACCTGCTATAGGCCCTATAATAAATACCGGAATTATCGTAAAAGAGAGGAGTTTTGCCAACTCTATTGTAGAGCCGGGAGTGCGGATATAAATAAGCCCTATCAAAGCCATCTGGTTCAGCCTGTCCCCAAAATTTGAAACTATCTGGGCAAACCAGAGGAGAAAAAAATTTTTATCTTTTAAGAGTTCGCGGACGTGAGCCATTAAAATTAAGTTTTTTAAAACTTAGACGTTGAAATAATTGGTACCCCTTGCAGCATCTATTTGAGCTTGCTGACTGCTCGGGACTCATTCTGCCTATTCGGCAGAATTTCGGAGCCGATGAGTGGATTTGAACCACCGACCTGAGCTTTACGAAAGCCCTGCTCTACCAGCTGAGCTACATCGGCATATTCAGAATGACTACGGTCTCCCTTGTGTGGTTCACTCAAAAATCTGACAGAGAGACAGCTACGATAGACTATCTTTTTTCAACACCCCATCAACCCAATATTTCAGGATAAACTGTTTTGTGTTATACTTTCTATTTTTGATAAATTCTGATTTAATTCTTCTGCTTATTTCTTTGTTCATTAATATTTCACTACGATTACCATAGCTTTTATTCTTAAAAGAACAATAATGTACTCCTATAGATACTCTCTCTTTAGCGGCAAATTCTAAAATGTTAAAACAGGCTGCTTCGCTGCCATATACCGGGTAGTCAAAATGAAGTGGACGGTCAAAGTTTACTTTATCAGTCAATAATTTATACCCTCTCTCTTTGTATGCATGCGCATTTCGAGAACAAAATACAAATTCTAGAAGATTAATGCCAAAAATTTTAAGATTATCTAATTTTAACAAAATATCCTTTATTTCTTCCTCCCCGCCGGGAAATACAGGCATTTCAATCATTACCCTGGGAATATAATCTTTTGCTAACTTTATCATTCTATAATCTTTTTTGCCCGGCTTAATGCTTATTCTTATTTCATCTAATTTAGCCGCTTGCAATTTTTTAAAAATCCTCCGGTTCAGCATATCACCATTCGTATATATGCGCGTTTGGCATATAGGACATACGATCATCTTGATAAGCTCTAAAATATTGATGGTCCTATTAATATCTAAAAGGCATTCTCCTCCTGTTATTGCAAAACTGAGCATAAAATTTTTCTCAATAACTATGCGCTTAATTATATTTATTAATTTTGTTTTTTCTTTATGAGGTCCTGGATAAAAACAGAAATAGCAATTTCTATTACATTCTCGCGTAATGCTAACGGTTAAACCGGTATGTCTTGAGCAATCAATGCACCCGGGAGAAATCCTGTTCAAAAACAC
>Ga0172369_10002981_pt1 | contig 22646 bp, 16 predicted proteins | sample LakKiv25m_FD_114539 | JGI IMG/M metagenome (GOLD analysis project Ga0172369, IMG submission 114539) | Freshwater microbial communities from Kabuno Bay, South-Kivu, Congo - kab_022012_11.25m | ecosystem: Environmental > Aquatic > Freshwater > Lake | place: Democratic Republic of the Congo...
CGCTGGCGGTGGCGATCGCGCGGGGGGCCGCGCTGGCCGGGCAGGGACGGGGGACGGCGCTCCTGGCCGATCCCGATCCCTGGGGCGCGGCGCTGCGGCAGGCGCTCGACCTGGCCCTGCTCGGCGGCCTGGAGCAGACGCGCTCTCCGCTCGCGTTCCAGGTGGCCGCCCTCGTCGGGCTCGTGCTGATCGCGCGGCGGCGGGCCGCGGTGGCGCTGGCGCTCGCGGGTGCGCTGCTGGCCTTGCAGGTGCCCTTCGCGGTGGTGATCGACGCGCCCGGCGGTCCGTCGGCGCTCCGGCACCTGTCACTGGCCCTGCCGCTGTGGAGCCTGGCCGCGGGCGCCGCGCTGGCCTTCGGGCTCGACCTGCTGGAGCGCCGCCTGCCGGCGCGCGCCGTGCCGGTGCTGACGCTGGCGGGGGCGCTGGCCGTACCCGCCGGCCTCGCGAGCGGGCTGCCCTTCGTCACGCACCAGGGCACCGCCGATCGCGCTTACCCGGTGCTCGAGGCTTGCGTCGACGCGGCCCCGGCGTGGGCGCGCGTGGTCGCCCTGAAGGACCCCACGGTACAGCACGTGGCGTCGCTGCCCTGGATCGCCGCCAAGCGTCCGCAATGGCGTCCGGTCGCGCCGACCGACCTCGCGCGCGAGGCCGCGGCGTCCCGCGATCCCATCGTCTTGCTGATCGATCCGCAGTGCGCCGTGACCCTGGCGCCCGGAGGCGCCGCGCCCCCGCCTGCCGTACACGACACGCCCTGGGGCCCGCTGGCCGAGCCCTGCGCTACGGCGTTGAACGCGCTGCCCTGGCAGGCTGTGACGCGCGTCGACCTGCCGAACGAGCCGCACCACGGCCTCGCGTGGCTCACGCCCTTTCGCCCCGAAGCGCCCGTGGGCTGCCTGCAATGGCCTCCGCGGTGATCGGGTCGCCAGAGATTGACAACCGAACCCCATGGGGCTAGGTTCGCGCCGCTTTTTTAGGAACGAAACGGAGACGCAGATCATGACCGAGCCGAAGCGCGGCGCGCAGATTCCGGCGGCGAAGGGTCGCCTTGGCATCCTCACCCCCGGCATGGGGGCCGTGTCCACCACCTTCATGGCCGGCACCATGCTGGTCCGCAAGGGGCTCGGGAAGCCCATCGGATCGGTCACGCAGATGCAGACCATCCGCCTGGGCAAGCGCACCGAGAACCGCGCGCCGCTCATCAAGGACTTCCTGCCGCTCGCCAAGCTCGACGACCTGGTGTTCGGCGGCTGGGACATCTTCGAGGACAACGCCTACCAGGCGGCCAAGCACGCGGCCGTGCTGTCGAACGAGCACCTCGACCTCGTGAAGGACGAGCTCGAGGCCATCTCGCCCATGCCGGCCGTGTTCTCCTCCGACTGGGTCAAGCTGATCAGCGGCCCGAACGTGAAGCAGGGCCGCAACAAGATGCACCTGGCCGAGCAGCTGATGGAGGACATCGCGCGCTTCAAGCGCGTGAACAACCTGGACCGCGTGGTGGTGGTGTGGTGCGCGTCGACCGAGGTGTACCAGGGCCGCACGCCGGCGCACCTCTCCCTCAAGGCCTTCGAAGAGGGCCTGGTCAACGACGATCCGACCATCTCGCCGTCGATGATCTACGCGTACGCGGCGCTGAAGAGCGGCGTGCCCTTCGCGAACGGCGCGCCCAACCTGACCGTCGACATCCCCGCCATCTACGAGCTGGCGGCCCAGAAGCACCTGCCCCTCTGCGGCAAGGACTTCAAGACGGGCCAGACGCTCATGAAGACCATCCTGGCGCCGGGCTTCAAGGCGCGCATGCTGGGCCTGAACGGCTGGTACTCGACCAACATCCTGGGCAACCGCGACGGCGAGGTGCTGGCCGACCCGGGCAGCTTCAAGACCAAGGAAGAGTCCAAGCTCAGCGTGCTCGACACCATCCTGCAGCCGAAGAGCTACCCGGACCTGTACGGCAACATCCATCACCTCGTGCGCATCAACTACTACCCTCCGCGCGGCGACAACAAGGAGGGCTGGGACAACATCGACATCTTCGGGTGGCTCGGCTACCCCATGCAGATCAAGGTGAACTTCCTGTGCCGTGACTCGATCCTGGCCGCGCCGATCGTGCTGGACCTGGCCCTGCTCATGGACCTGGCCGGGCGCTGCGGCATGAGCGGCATCCAGGAGTGGCTGTCGTTCTACTTCAAGAGCCCCATGGCCGCCGACGGGCTGTACCCCGAGCACGACCTGTTCATCCAGCTGATGAAGCTGAAGAACACCATGCGCTGGCTGATGGAAGAGAAGCTCATCACCCACCTCGGCCTCGACTACTACGGCTACGACCAGGAAGCCGAGTAGCCGCTCCGCCCTCCCGCGCTCCCAGCCCTCGAAATCCCCTTGAGCCCCGCGCCCTGCTGCGGCATAGTCGCGGCGCCTTCACCGGCACTTCGCTTCCAGCAGAGGGGGACCCCATGACCACCGTTCGCGACGCCGTCATCCTGGCCGCCGGCATGGGCAGCCGCATGAACGTGGGCGGCACCGAAACGCGCATCTTCAAGCCCTTCATCCGCGTGGGCGAGCGCGCCATCGTCGAGCGCAACCTCGCGATCCTGCGCGGGGCGGGCATCGAGCGCGTGGTGGTGGTGCTCGGCTACGAGGCCGACCACGTGCGCGGGCTGTTCGAGGCGCTGCCGCCCTGGGGCGGGACCTTCGAGTTCGTCGTGAACCCCCTGTGGCAGAAGTCGAACGGCCTGTCGCTCCTGGCCACCCAGGGGCGCACGCGCGGGCCCTTCGTGCTGATCATGGGCGACCACCTGTTCGACTCCGAGCTGCTCCACGGGTTGCTCGAAAGTGACCACGGCGACTTCGGAGTTGTCCTTGGAGTCGACCGCAAGATCGCGCAGGTGTTCGACCTGGACGACGCCACCAAGGTGGTGACCGACCCGGCCGACCCGCGCCGCATCGTGCAGATCGGCAAGGAGCTCGCGACCTACGACGCCGTCGACGTGGGCGTCTTCCTGTGCAGCCAGGACGCCTACGCGGCCCTGGAGGCGGCCCGGAAGGCCAGCCCCAAGGACGACTGCTCGCTGTCCGAGGGCTGGCGCGTGCTGGCGCAGGTGGGCCGATTCCGTGCCCACGACGTCGGCGCGGCCAGGTGGCAGGACGTGGACACGCCCGAGATGATGGGCAACGCGGTGGCGTGGTTCGGAGGCCGTTGATGACCGGAAGCCTGCACGAGCGCGTGGCGGCGGGCGACGTTCGCGCCTGCGCGCGGCTGCTGCGCTGGATCGACGACGAGGCTCCGGGCGCGCTCGACGAGCTGAAGGCGCTCTATCCCCACACGCGCGGCGCGTACGTGCTGGGCATCACGGGGAACCCGGGCTCGGGCAAGAGCACGCTCACGAACGCGCTGATCCGCGAGTTGCTGAAGGCCCACGCCAAGGTGGGCGTACTGGCGGTCGACCCGTCCAGCCCCTACACGGGCGGGGCCATCCTGGGCGACCGCATCCGCATGCAGGAGCACGCCGCCAACCCCAACGTGTTCATCCGCTCGCTGGCCACGCGCGGCAACCTGGGCGGCCTCAGCCGCGCCACCTACGACAGCATCTTCGTGCTCGACGCCTACGGCTGCGACGTCATCCTGATCGAGACCGTGGGCGTGGGGCAGGACGAGATCGAGATCGTGAACTGCGCCGACACGTCGCTGGTCGTGCTGGTGCCGGGGCTCGGTGACGAGGTGCAGGCCATCAAGGCGGGCATCCTCGAGATCGCCGACGTGTTCGTGGTCAACAAGGCCGATCGCGAGGGCGCCGAGAAGGTGGTGCAGAACCTGCGCGCGCTGCAGGAGCTCGTGCGCGGGAGCGCGGCGCGCGTGCCCGAGATCGTGCTCACGTCGGCCACGCGCGGCGACGGCATCGCCAAGCTGGTGGCGGCCGTGGAGGCCCACCGGGCGTGGCTGGCCGAGAGCGGAGAGGGCCTGCGCCGCCGCCGGCACTTCCTCGAGCAGACCGTGCTGCGCCACGTGCACCAGCGCCTGCTGGCCGAGGTCGAGGAGCGGCTGGCGCGGGACGGCCACTTCGCGGGCGCCGTCGACGGCCTGCTTGCGCGTACCGCCGATCCGTTTACGCTCAGCGACGAGGTCCTGGCCCACGTGAAGGCGGGATAGGTCCCTGCCGAATCGGGGGGCGGACGATGTAGGGGCGCTGCTTGCTGCGCCCGTTCGCGTCGGGTTGGAGGGGGCCGTGGCGAAGAAGAAACCTGGTAAGCCGACGCAGGCGGCGCCCGTCGCACCTATCGCGGCCCCCCCGGTCGTGCCCCTCGGCCCGTGGCTGGTGGCGCGGCGCGTGCCGCTGCTGGTGCTGGGCGGCCTCGCCCTGGCCCTGATCCTGAACCCCCTGGCCTCCACCGGCCTGGTCGGCCTGCTGTCCGACGGCGCCGCCGCCACCGGCCTCGCGCTGCCCGTGCCCTCGGCGCCGGGCCTGGCGCTGCTGGCCGGGCTGGCGGTGGCGGCGGCGGCCCTGGTGCGGGCGGTCGCGCCGGCCTGGGCGTGGGTCGCGTTCCCGGCCGGGCTGGGCGCGTTGCTCGCCTTCCTGGCGTTGCTCGGGGGCTTCAACCCGGACCTGGCCGCCAGCCCCTTCGGGCTGGCCTACGACGCGTTCTGGGGCCTGCCGCTGGCCGCCTTCGTGCCGCTGCTGCTGGCCTTGGCCGTGCGCCACCACGAGGCCGGCGACGGGCGGGGCTGGCTGGTGATGGCGTTCGTGGGTGTGGCGCTGTTCGCCCTCATGCCGTTCTACCGGCTGATGACGCCGAGCCTGCCCCTGGTCGAGGACCTGGCCGCGCTGTTGTCGGGGCAGGCGCTGGCGGGGGCGTTCGCGCTCACGTTCTTCGGGCTGGCCACGGCGCTCTTCGTGGGCGGGCTCACGCGGCGCCGCGGGCTGTTGCTGGGTGCCGGGCTGCCCTTCGCGGCGCTCCCGCCCCTGTGGCTGGCCCTCCAGGCCGCGCTGCAGGGTCAGGCGTTCCTGGGGGCCGCGGCCGTGGTGTCGTTGCTCGGCAGCCTGATGGCGGTCGACGCGGTGCTCACGCCCTGGCGGCGGCGGGCGGACCCCGTCACCCCCGCCACCCTGGCCGACCATTGGCTGGTGCGCTTCGTACTGCCGGCGGTGGTGCTCTTCCTGTTCTTCCTCTTGAAGACGCACGCCTTCCTGCCCTCCACGACCGACGAGAACATCTACTTCTACATGGCCGCGCGCCTGGCCGAGGGCAAGCTGCCCTACCGCGACTTCTTCTTCGCGCACCCGCCGCTGCACCTGGCCATCCCCGCGCTGATCTTCAAGCTGACGGGCGGCTTCCACCTGATCGTAGCCAAGGCCATCCCGGCCGTGGCCGCGCTGGTGGCCGGCGGGCTCGTCCACGTCACCGGGCGGCGCCTGGGGGGCACCTTCGCGGGCCTGGTGGCCATGATCCTGTTCCTGTTCGCCACCGAGCTCCTGAAGTCCAGCTCGAACCTCACGGGCATCAGCGAGACGACGATGCTGCTGGTGGCCGCCTCCAGCGCGCTCGTGTTCCGGCGCTGGGGGCTCGCGGGCGTGCTCTTCGCCCTGGCGGCCCACACCGGCTTCTACATGGTGGCCGTCCCGGTGGCGTTGCTGGCCGTCTTCGCGTTCGGAGACCGTCGCGGGTTGCTGCGCTTCGGCGGGGCCTTCCTCGGCGTCTACGCGGCGATCTTCGCCCTGTGCCTCGCGATCGGCGGTGAGAGCTACCTGCAAGGCGTCTTCACCTACCACTGGGGCAAGCCCGCCAAGAGCGCCATGCTGCCCTACCTCGACGGGCTGAACCCCCTCGCGCCGCTCCGGGCGCTGTTCCACAACCTGGGCCTCTTCCTCGACGCCGAGATGTGGCGCCGCACGCTGTACTACCACGCGCACCTGTTCTGGGGTGCGGTCGTGGCCGTGGGAGCGATCGTGCTGGCGTTCGCGCACGAGCGAGAAGAAGCAGCGTCAGTCCCGAAGCCCGCCGAAGCCTCGGCGAAGGCGGGGTGGTGGCACCTGGTGCGCCCCGCCGACCTGCTGGCCGACCGCCCCTCGTCGGGCGCGCGCCTGCTGCTGATCGCCCTGGGGGTGCTGCTGGTCGAGTTCTCGATGTTCAAGGAGCTGTACGAGTTCTACTTCACGCTCATGCTGCCCTTCGCGGCCTGGCTGACGGGCTTCGCGGTCGTCACCGCCGCGCGCGCCGCCTGGGAGGCCGTCGAGACGACTCCGCGCCGCCTGGCCGCGCCGCTCGCGCTGATCGGCCTGTTCTGCCTGTGGCTGCCGGTGGCCGCCCACGCCAACCGCGTGTTCCCCGACGAGCTCAGCGAGGCCGGCAAGGTGAAGCAGTACACCTACAGCGAGCCGCCCGTCTGGAAGCCCCTCGGCCCCGTGGTCAAGGCCTTGTTCTGGAAGGACTTTCGCGTGAAGGGCGAGATGGGGCTGGGCCTGCGCCACTACCTGTGGAACAAGAAGCTGTACCTGTCGAAGGCCGAGGAGATGGGCGCGTACGTGCGCGACCACACGAAGGAGGGCGACACCATCACGGGTGGCTCGCTGATCGCGCCGCTGATCGCCCTGCTGTCGGGGCGCGAGCTGGCCGCCGACATCGCCGACACGAACTCCAAGACCTTCTGGAGCGACATGTCGCTGGGCCGTGACCACGCCGACCTGGCCCACGACCCCGAGGCGCGCCGCCGGGCCATCGAGGCCGAGCGCGTACACCAGTTCTTCGAAAAGGTCTGCGCCACGCCCCTCACCTACGTCATCACGGGCGCCCAGACGTACTTCAACGAGCAGCGCATGCGCAACCTCGCGACCATCCAGCGCCACTTCACGCTCGAGAAGACCTTCGTCGAGGACCGCAACAAGCACTGGGGAACCGAACAGTACGGCTTCTGGCGCGTGAAGAGCGACGCCATGCCGAGGTGCGTGCCCGAGGAGTGACCTCCGCGTCGTAGGGGGAACGATGAGATCGCACCGCAAGGAGCTCTGGTTCGAGGTGCCCGCGCGCCGCGGCTTCCTGAACATCACCGACACCGTGCAGGCCGAGGTGCAGGCCAGCGGCGTGAAGGAGGGCCTGTGCCTCGTGAACGCCATGCACATCACGGCCAGCGTGTTCATCAACGACGACGAGCCCGGCCTGCACCAGGACTACGACGACTGGCTCGAGCGCCTGGCGCCGCACGCGCCCACCACGCAATATCGCCACAACCGCACCGGAGAAGACAACGGCGACGCCCACCTGAAGCGCCAGATCATGGGCCGCGAGGTGGTGGTGGCCGTGACGAAGGGCAAGCTCGACTTCGGGCCCTGGGAGCAGATCTTCTACGGCGAGTTCGACGGGCGCAGGAAAAAGCGAGTCCTGGTCAAGATCATCGGGGAGTGAGCATGGCGCGTGATCGGGTCCTCGTCGTGCTCGCCCTGCTCGGCGCTGTCGGTTGCTCAGGGAGCTCCTCGCCGGCCGACGGTCCCGACGCGCTCGAGACGATCGACGCCAGGGTCGCCGACGTCGCCGACGTGCTCGACGCGTCGACCGACCTCGCGAACGCGGGCCCCTGCACCGTGCTCTTCGGCGTGCCGAACGAGAAGACGGGGCTCACGGCCCTGCAGTGCCAGCCGCGCTGTGCCTGTGGCGGCAGCACGTTCGAGCCCCCGGTCTACACCGAAGCGCAGATCGCGGCCCTGGAGGCCCGGGTGCTCGCGAACCCCTTCGCGACGCTCGACACCGACCCCTACGCCGACCCCGCGGCGCACGTGCCGGTCGAGGGGGCGACCTGCGGCGTGCTTCCCGAGCCCTCGATCTCGGACGGGTACCGTCTGGCGACGTACGCGTCGCGCGAGGAGGCCGTGACGGAGGGCGCCGTGCCCAGCCACGAGGGCGCCTGCGGGCTGTGCTCGCCGCTGGTCGACCTGGCGGTCTACATGCGTCACCCCGACCTGACCGAGCCGGTGCGCGCGTGCGGCCTGAAGGGCCTCTCGGAGGGCGAGGAGGCCCAGATGCAGTGCCTTCGGGAGTTGGGCTTCGACGAACCCTGCGCGCGCATCTGGTACTACAACACCAAGGCCACCCAGAAGGCGTGCGGCGGCGTCTGCCTGGCGGCGTTGAACCAGCCCTACCACGTGCCGGACGGCAGCTTGAACGCCTGCCTGCAGTGCGACGAGGAGAAGAGCGGGCCGGTGTTCAAGGCCGTGGCCGGGCGCAACCGCCGCAACACCGGCCTGCCGTCGTCGATGTGCCGGCCGTGCGCCGAGGTGCAGCCCTTCGTTCACCGGTACTGAAGGTCCGCCCAGATCGGGAAGTGGTCCGTGGGATAGTGCCCGTCCACGCTGTAGTGGCTGACCACGGCCTCCAGGGCCTCGAAGCCGGGCGTGTGCAGGATCCAGTCGATGCGGCGGTCGTCGTTGGCCACGCCGTCGAAGCCGTGGAACGAGCCCTCCTCGGGCAGGCCCAGCTCGCGCCAGGGGTCGACCAGGTTCCCCGTGACGCCCTCGAAGGCCTGGACGCCCACCAGGATGTCGTAGCCCGGCTCGCCCACCAGCGTGTTGAAGTCGCCCGTCAGGACCGCCGGCAGGCCGGGGGCCAACTCTGCGAGTTTTTTCACGATCAGCGCGGACGAGCGCTCGGGGACCTGGTCCTGGTCGGTGGTGTCGACGTGCGTGTTGAAATGGACCAGCTCGCGGCCCGAGGCGCGCTCGCTGAGGTGCGCCCACGTGACGATGCGCGCGCGGAGCTGCTGGTCGCTGAACTTCGAGCCGACCACGTCCGGCGTGTCCGAGAGCCAGAAGGTGCCGCTGGCCACCAGCTCGAAGCGCAGCCGGTCGTAGAAGACCGCGCAGTACTCGTCGAGGCCCGTGTCGGTGCGATCCGTGCCGACCCAGTCGTGCGTGGGCAGGGCCTGGCCGACGGCCGTCAGCTGGAAGACCAGGGCCTCCTGCACGCCCAGGAGGTCGGGCCGCTCGGCCTGCAGGAAGGTCGTGACGAGGGCCTCGCGGGATTTCCAGGCGTCGGCGCCGTCGTCGGCGAAGCCGGTGCGCAGGTTGAACGACATCACCTTGAAGGGCGCGGGCGCGGCGGGCACGTCGGCTGCTCCCGACTCGGCCGCGGTGACGTCGGTGATGTCGGGCCCGGCGGCGTCGGGGCTGGCGACCTCGGCGAGGGGCTCGGTGCCGTCGGCGCCAGCGTCGGTGCCGGCGTCGGCTCCGGGCACCTTGTCGCAGGAGCGTTGCGTGTCGCTGCACGCGGCGAGACCCGGGACCGCGACGTACAGGACGAGCAGGCACGCGATGCGCATGGTGCCTCAGTAGCAGTCGAGCGAGATCGTGTAGTCGCCGTACCCCCAGAAGCCCAGCGAGTACAGCTCGACGACCACGTAGAAGACGTCGCCGGGCGCGCCGGAGGCCGAGACGGTTTCGGTGTACGAGCTGCTGGTGGCCGCCGCGACGCAGGCCGAGGCGGCGCAGGCGCCCTTCAGCACGTACACGTCGAGGTCGTCGCCGTCGGTGAGGATGCCGCCGGTGTCGTCGATGTCGAGCGTGACCGCCACCTGGGTGGTCCCCGGGGGCAGCGTCACTGCGTAGATGTCGTCCTCGCCGTCGCCGCCCGCCGTGTTCGAGCAGGCGTCGTAGCCGCTCAGGTGGTCGACGCCTGGGTTGCCCCACAGCGAGTCGCCGCACCCGAGCGGGAGGTAGCCCAGGCAGGCCGCGGGCAGGCAGGCGGCGCTGCTCGCGCACTCCGGGTCGGCGCAGTCGGCCAGGCCGTCCAGGTCCTCGTCGCCGGGGGCGGCGCAGTCCTCGACGCAGGCGCCGCAGTCGGCGGGGCAATCGGCGCAGGTCTCGTAGGGGGCGCTGCACGCGGCGTCGGGGCACACCGGGCAGGCGTTCAGCGCGCCGGCCTGGCAGGCGCCGTCGAGGCACGCGTCGCCCCCGGTGCAGGGGTCGCCGTCGTCGCAGGCGGTGCCGGTGCGCGGCCAGTGGCTGCAGCCCGCGCCCGGTCCGCACTGGTCGGTGGTACAGGCGTTGCCGTCATCGCAGCCGACGGGCGCGCCCGCGACGCACGCTCCCCCGACGCACGTGTCGCCCGCCGTACACGGATCGCCGTTGTCGCAGGGGCTGGCGTCGGCCGCCACGACGCGCACGCAGGCGCCCGCCGTACACGTGTCGACGGTGCAGGGGTCGTCGTCGGCGCAGTCGGCGTCGGCGGTGCACTCGGGCTCGTAGGCGTCGAGCGAGGCGGCTTCACCGAGGTCCGGCGGCGCCACGTCGTCGGACGGCGCCGGCGAGTCGGCCTCCGGCTCGGCGTCGTGCGGAGCCGCGGGCGTGTCGGAGCCGTCGGCGTCAGCGGTGGCCTCGCCGGCGGTCGGCTCGGAGGCTGGCGTGTCGGGCGTCTTCGGCAGGTCGGCGTCGGCGCCGTCGGAGGCGGCCTCACCGTCGGGCTTGCTCCAGCCGTCGGCGTCGGCCCCTGCCTCGTCCCAGCCCGTGTCGGCCGCGTCAACCGCGACCTCGATCTCGGGCCCCTGCGCGTCGGAGACGCCGGAGCCGCCGCTGCAGGCGAGGGAGAGCAGGACGGCCGCGAACAGCCACACGCGCGAGGTCGAGGGGGTCGAGGGGAGGATCACCGCCGTCCGTTCCGGATTCGCTTGGGATACGAGTGTAGGGGAGGAACGGGGTGGGGTCAAACGGGCCCGCACGGCGAGCGCTCGCCACGCCCACTCCGCTGACAACGCCCCGGAAGCTCGTGAACCTCAGCGTTCGGCCCCCAGGAAGGCCTGCACCGCTTGGTGGCGCGCCAGCACGTGGGGCTTCAGGGCGTCGGTGCCGGTATCGAGGGACGTCGCGAAGGCCTCGGGCGACTCGAGCAGCGTGAAGGGCGTTCGTTCGGCGGCGACCGAGGGCGCGATCAGGGCGTGCAGGGCCTCCATACGGGAGATCAGCGCGTCGGCCGCGAAGGGGCCTTCCGCGAAGGCCTGCACCTCGGCGCGGTAGGCGGCGGCGTAGGTGGCGTCGTCGAGCACGTAGCGGATCAGCGGCCAGTCGTCGCCCACGTCGGCGAGCGACAGGCCCGGCAGCGGCTTCGGGGTGCCGGTCGCGCGCAGGGCTTCGTTCAGGTCGGTGGCCAGCCACTTCAGGCGGTCCGGATCGTCGGGCTCGGCGTAGAGCAGGTAGTTGTGGGGCGCCATGCCGTAGGTGTCCCAGTTCTGCAGGACGGTGTTGGCCGCGAGGAACTTCAGGAAGAGCGCGACGTCGAAGCGCGCCTCGAGCCCGGACCGCCAGGCGGTCGCGTCGGTTCGATCGGCCTGCAGGGCGGCGATCGCGGCCTGGACCTCGGCCTTGTCGGCGTCGTCGTTGGTCTGGTTCTCGAAACCGGAGGCGTCGAAGTGCGTCCAGTCGGCGCCCGCGCCGTTGGCTTCGTACAGGTTGCCGTCACCGTCGCCGAACCAGTCGTCGAGCAGCTGGTCCGAGGGGTCCTCGAGCGCGGTGTAGAGCCCCCAGTAGACCGGGCCCTCGCCGACGTCGACGTGCACCTCGTAGAACGCGGTCCGGGCCGTCGGCACGCCGTGAGCGCGGAAGAGCTCGGAGGCGAGCTTCTCGCGCAGCAGCGAGGGGTCGCGCCAGTTGTTGTTCAGGACCAGCTTCTTGAAGCCCCAGAAGCGCTGGTCCTCGATCTCGGGGTGGTCGTCCTCGAGCTTGTCGAAGTTCAGGCGGAGCGAGAGCTTGGTGCGCCCCCAGCGCCACGGGTCGCGCAACGACGAGTTGCCCTTGAAGCGCAGCGCGACGTGGCGCCACTCGCGCCCGTCGTAGCGCACGGTCGCGTCGACCCACGAGGGATCGAACGCGACGTCGCCGCCTCCTCCGACGGGCCCCGTGGGCGCGCACGCGGCGGGCTTGTCGGGGATCGGCGCGGCCTTGCACGTGCCGGTCACCTCCTGGCCCTGCTCGGAGTACGTGCACGGATCGCCGGCCTCGCGCCCCGCGCACGCGGCGATCTGCGCCTGGGTGGGCGGCCCCGTGGGCGTCGGCTGGGTCCCGGCCCCCGGCGTCGAGGTGCCCGGCTCGCCCAGGTTCGCGGTCAGCTCTGCGAGCATCGCGGCGTAGGTCGCGGCCGGCAGCGTCACGTCGAGGCGCTGCACGCGACCGTCGTCGAAGATCCTTCCGTAGGCCGCGGGGGAGCCCTTGGCGTGGCTTTCAGCGGACCATCCGGGGGGCAGGCCGGCGTCCGCCGCGTCTGGACCGTCGTCGACATCGGGCGTGCGAGCGTCCTCGACCGCGTCGGGCGTCGGACCGGCGTCGGCGGTCTCGGAGGCCCCGGCACAGGCGCACGTCATCAGGACCAGCAGGGCCGTGAGTGCGGCGGATCGGGCAGGACCGTTCATCGGTTCCTCGTCGTCGTGGTCACGGTGTCGGGCGCGTGCCACTGCCAGCCCGTGATCTCCGGGGCGTCGACGCCGTGCTCGTGGGCGTACTGGCGGCAGGCGATCTGCCGGTTCCGGAGCGCCTCCTTGGCGTGCGACCCGGTGACGCGCAGCCGCGGCACGCGGTCGATCACGTCGATGGCCAGGCTGAAGCGATCGATCTGGTTGTTGATGGCGAGCTCGAGCGGCGTGTTGATGTTGCCCTTCTCCTTGTAGCCGCGCACGTGCAGGTTCGCGTGGTTCCTGCGCCGGTAGGCCAGGCGGTGGATGAGCCACGGGTAGCCGTGGAAGTTGAAGATGATGGGCTTGTCGGTGGTGAACAGGCTGTCGAAGTCGCGATCGGACAGGCCGTGCGGGTGGTCGGAGTCGGGCTGCAGCTTGAACAGGTCGACCACGTTGACGAAGCGGATCCTCAGGTCCGGGAACTCCGCCAGGAGCAATTCGACCGCCGCCAGCGCCTCGAGGGTCGGCACGTCGCCCGCCGAGGCCAGCACCACGTCGGGCTCGGCGCCCTGGTCGGTCGAGGCCCAGGGCCAGATGCCGATGCCCTTGGTGCAGTGCGTGACCGCCGAGGCCAGGTCGAGATACTGCAGGTGGCTCTGCTTGTCGCACACGATGACGTTGACGTAGTTCTCGGAGCGCAGGCAGTGCGCCGCCACCGACAAGAGGCAGTTGGCGTCGGGCGGAAGGTAGACGCGCGTCACGCTGCCCGACTTGTTCACGACCACGTCGAGGAAGCCGGGATCCTGGTGCGTGAAGCCGTTGTGATCCTGGCGCCAGACCGTGGAGGTGATGAGCAGGTTCAGCGACGCGACCTCCTCGCGCCACGACAGGTGGTTGCAGATGTCGAGCCACTTGGCGTGCTGGTTGAACATCGAGTCGATCACGTGCACGAACGCTTCGTAGGTCGACAGCAGGCCGTGGCGCCCGGTGAGCAGGTAGCCCTCGAGCATGCCCTCGAGCGTGTGCTCGGACAGCATCTCGATGACGCGGCCGTCGGCGGCCAGCTCGCCGCCCTGGTCGTCCTCGGCGAAGCGCTCGGCCAACCACAGCTTCTTCGACACCTCGTACAGCGCGTCCAGCTTGTTCGAGGTGTTCTCGTCGGGGCCGAACACCCTGAAGTTGGTCATGTTCTGGCGCATCGTGTCGCGCAGGAAGGCGCCCAGCGGGCGCGTGTTCTCGGCGCGCGAGGCCCCCGGCCGCTCGACCGTGATGCCGTACGACTCGAAGGCCGGGAGCCGCAGCGCCTTCTTGAGCTGGCCGCCGTTGGCGTGCGGGTTCGACCCCATGCGACGCGCTCCGGCCGGCACGATGCCGGTCACGAGGGGCGTGGGGCTGCCCGCGGCGTCGAAGAGCTCGGCGGGGCGGTAGCCCTTCATCCACGCCTCGAGCAACGCCAGGTGCTCCGGCGTCGACGTGACCGTCGAGATGGGCACCTGGTGCGCGCGCCACGAGCCTTCGATGCGTCGCCCCGCCACCTCGGCCGGCGCGGTCCAGCCCTTGGGGGTGCGCAGGACGATCATGGGCCAGCGCGGACGCTCGACCTTGCCGGTGGAGCGCACGCGGGCCTGGACACTGCGGATGTCGGCCACGCACGCCTCGACCGTCGCGGCCATGGCCTGGTGCATGCTCATCGGGTCGGAGCCCTCGACGAAGCGCGGGGACCAGCCCAGGCCCGTCAGCAGCGCCTCAAGCTCGGCGTGCGGGATGCGCGCGAGCAGGGTGGGGTTGTTGATCTTGTAGCCGTTCAGGTTGAGGATCGGCAGCACCGCGCCGTCGCGGGCGGGGTTCAGGAACTTGCCGATGTGCCAGCTGGTCGCCAGGGGCCCGGTCTCGGCCTCGCCGTCGCCCACCACCGCCGCCACGATCAGGTTCGGGTTGTCGAACGCCGCGCCGCAGGCGTGCGAGAGGACGTAGCCGAGCTCGCCGCCCTCGTGGATCGAGCCCGGCGTCTCGGGCGTGCAGTGGCTGCCGATGCCCCCGGGGAACGAGAATTGCCGGAAGAAGCGCAGCAGCCCCTCCTCGTCGAGGCTCTTGTCGGGGTAGATCTCGCTGTAGCTGCCCTCGAGGTAGACCGGGCCGAGCACGCCGGGGGCGCCGTGGCCGGGTCCCGCCAGGAAGATCATCTCGGCGTCCAGCTTGCGGATCGCGCGCGTCAGGTGCGCGTAGGTGAACGAGAGCGCCGGGCTCGCGCCCCAGTGGCCGAGCAGGCGGTTCTTGATGTGCTCCGGAGCCAGCGGTCGGCGCAGGAGCGGGTTGTCCGCCAGGTAGATCATCCCGACGGCCAGGTAGTTGCTCGCGCGCCAGAAGGCGTCGACGGCCGCGAGCTCCGTGCTCGAGAGCGGGGCTCCGGCGATCGTTGAGCGGGCGGGACCGTAGCTGCCGATGGTGTCGGAGTCGACCGTGGTCATGGCGTGCTCCTCCCTGGAAGGGTCGTCGCCGATCCTACGGTCGTTGGCGGGCCGGCGCCAGGGGGATCGGGGCGCGGCCCCGCGACCACCTTACGGGTGGCTGGTAGGCGCGCAGCTGGAGACGCCGGCGCCGGTGATGTTCCAGCCCGTGTCGGTGAGCAGGGTCTCGAAGGTGCCGTCCTTCCTCACGCGGTACACGCTGCTCGAGGCGTCCCACTGACCGGCGAAGAACAGGTAGAAGTCGCCGCCCCAGGTCGCGAAGGCCCAGGCGCGGGCGTCGCTGATCGTGCCGCTGGGGAGCGGGATCTCGTTGGACAGGGTCGCGGTGGCCTTGTCGACCTGGGCCACCTTCGAGCCGTTGGGGAAGAAGGCCCACAGCTCACCCAGGCCGTTCCCGGACAGCTCGGCCGAGCCGATGCCCGCAGGGGTCGGCCCGACCACCGAGAGGGTCAGGCTCGGGAAGGTGAGGGTGCCGAGCTCGGACGAGCCCGCGCCAAGGACCGCGTTGCTGACGAACAGCGTCTCGTCGTTGCTGCCGGCCGTGTTCGACGCGAAGCCCATGCCGAAGGTCTGGAAGCCTTGCTGGCCGCTGACGTAGTTCACGGGCATGCAGCTCGCGTCGTCGGTCGAGACCCGGAAGATCTTGCCGTCGTCGTACAGGATCCAGGCGGTCGCCTGGCGATCGATGGCCATCGAGAAAGGCGTGCCGGCCAGCCAGCCGGTCTCGCACGCGAGGAGCCCCACGTCGGTGAACGTCGCCGAGATGGGATCGAAGCGCATCAGGTGGTTCTCGGTGTTCGCCACGTAGATGAAGAGCGTGCCGGGCTTGCAATAGTGGACCGGAGGCGTCGGCACGTCGTCGCCGCCGCCGCCCGGATCGGCGGGCACGTCGGGCGCGCCGGGGTCGGGCTCCGCGAGGTCGGGGAGGGGCGTGTGCGTGTCGGCGAGGCTGCCGTCGGGGTCGTCGCCGGCGGCGTCGGGAGCGCCGGGCAGGTCGTCGACGGCGGTGTCGGGGAAGAGCGTCTCGGCGGCGCCCGGGTCGGGGCTCGGCTCGGACGCCGCGTCGGCGGCGCGGTCGGCGGCGTCGGTGGCGCTACAGGCAGCGACGGAGAGCAGGCTCGCGAGCAGGAGACCGGGGAACGCGCGCCGCAGCGGCATGGGGGGATTCTCCATGGAGTCGCGACTGGATTCTAGCCAGGGCGGGCGGGCGCGCAACGCCTTCGCGACCCTATCGATGGAATTGTTCTGCCGGGCCCCTTGACGTTCGCCAAAATGGTTCAAAGTTGAATGATGTGACCGGAGGGCACGCGATGCCGACGCACTATCGAGGCACGGACGAGGAGACCCGGGCGCTGAACGCGTGGATCTCGCTGGCCCGCGCGACCAACGCCGTGGGGTCCTTCGTCCACGGACCGGTGGCGGCCGCGGGCCTGACGGTCACGCAGTTCGGCGCGCTCGAGACCCTGTTGCACCTCGGCCCCCTCGTGCAGCGCGAGCTGGCGTCGAAGCTGCTCACCAGCCCGGGCAACGTGGTGATGGTGCTGGACCACCTCGAGCGACGCGGGCTCGTACGCCGCGAGCGACATCCCACCGATCGACGCGCCATGGTGGTCGGGCTCACCGACGCCGGGCGTGCGCTGATCGAGCAGCTGTTTCCGAAGCACGCCCGGACGGTCGCCGAGGCCTTCTCGGTGCTGGAGCCCGAGGAGCAGGAGGCGCTGCACCGGCTGTGCCGCAAGCTGGGGCTCGGGCAGGCCGTGGACCGCATCGCCGAGCGCTGCCGGCCGCGGGCCGAAAGGAAGGATCCCGATGGGTACGCTCCCCGCGATTGACGTACGCCGGGCCGCGACGCGCTTCCACACGCAGGCGGGCTGGCTCGACTCGTGGCACTCGTTCAGCTTCGGCCCCCACTGGGACCCGGGCAACACCGGGCACGGCAAGCTGGTGGTGCTGAACGACGACCGGGTGGCGCCCTCCAGCGGCTTCGGGCGTCACCCGCACTCCGACATGGAGATCGTGACGTGGGTGCTGGAGGGGGAGCTGGCGCACTGGGACAGCGAGGGGAACCGCGGCGTGATCGTGCCCGGGCTGGCGCAGCGCATGAGCGCCGGCACCGGTATCGTACACTCCGAGATGAACCCGAGCCCGGACAAGACCGTGCACTTCGTGCAGATGTGGGTGCTGCCCGACACGGTCGGCCTGTCGCCCTCGTACGAGCAGCGCGACGTATCCGACGTGCTGGCCGCGGGAGGGTTCGTGCCGGTGGCCTCGGGCCAGGGGCACGACGGCGCCGTCACGCTGCACCGGAGCGGCGCGGTGATGTGGGTGGGGCGGCTGGCGCCGGGGGCCCGCGCTCATGTCCCGGAGGCGCGCCACGTGCACGTGTTCGTGGCGATCGGCTCGGGGGTGCTCGAAGGCGCCGGAGCCCTCGTCGCGGGCGACGCCGTACGCCTGACCTCGGCGGGGATGCGCGCGTTCCAGGCGGGCCCGGCCGGGGCCGAGCTGATCGTTTGGGAGACCGACTGAACCAGGGTTCCACCACCAAGGAGACCATCATGTCCGGAACATCGTTGTTCGCGCCGACCCGGATCGGGTCGTTGCCCCTGAAAAACCGCTTCGTGATGGCGCCCATGACGCGCTCGCGCGCCGTGGAGGCGAACACGCCCAACGCGCTGATGGCCGAGTACTACGGGCAACGCGCCACGGCGGGGCTCATCGTGACCGAGGGCACGTCACCCTCGCCGAACGGCGTGGGCTACCCGCGCATCCCCGGGCTCTGGAACGCGCGCCAGGTCGAGGGATGGAAGCTCGTGACTGACGCCGTGCACGCCAGGGGCGGGCGCATCGTGGTGCAGCTCATGCACACGGGGCGCGTGGCGCACCCCGCCAACCTGGTCGAAGGGGCCGAGGTGCTGGCGCCGAGCGCCGTGGCGGCCGACGGGCAGATGTACACCGACGCGGCCGGACCGCAGCCGCACCCGGTGCCTCGCGCCATGACCGACGCCGAGGTGCGCGCCGCCGTGCAGGAGTACGCCGTCGCCGCGAAGAACGCGGTCGCGGCCGGCTTCGACGGGGTCGAGCTGCATGGCGCCAACGGCTACCTGCTCGAGCAGTTCCTGTCGCCGCAGACCAACCTGCGCACCGACGCCTGGGGCGGCTCCATCGAGAAGCGCCAGGCTTTCGTGGTCGAGACGGCGCGGGCCGTGGTGGCGGCCATCGGCGGCGAGCGCGTGGGCATCCGCCTGTCGCCCTATGGCGTGAACGGTGGCATGACGGCGTACCCCGAGATCGACCAGACCTACCTGACGCTGCTGCCGAGGCTCGCCGAGACCGGGCTGCAGTACGTGCACGTGGTCGACCACTCGGCCCTGGGCGCCCCACCCGTGCCCGCGGCGCTGAAGGACGCGATGCGCGAGGCCTGGCCGCGCACGTTCATCCTGGCGGGCGGCTTCGACGCCGCGAGCGCGCAGGCGGCGCTCGACGCCGGGCGCGCCGACCTGGTCGCCTTCGGGCGCAGCTTCCTCGCGAACCCCGACCTGATCCAGCGCTACGAGCGTGGCCTCGGTCTGAACGCGCCGGACTTCGGCACCTTCTACACGCCGGGCGCCAAGGGCTACACCGACTACCCGGTCGCTTCCTGATGGGGTCGGTCTTACGATCTTGACGATCTTGGGGGACGGTCTTACGATCTGACCCTCTCACATCGGGCTATCGCTTCGAGTCCCGCTTCGGCTATCCTGCCGCGCATGGGACACGTCACTATCTACACCGACGGCGCGTGCGCGGGGAACCCGGGGCCCGGGGGGTACGGAGTCGTGATGCTGGCCGGCGAGCGCCGCAAGGAGCTCTCGGGTGGTTTTCGGCTCACGACCAACAACCGCATGGAGATCCTGGCCGCGATCGTGGGCCTCGAGACCTTGAAGATCTCGTGCCCCGTCACGATTCACAGCGACTCGCAGTACCTGGTCAACGCCATCTCGAAGGGCTGGGCACGACGCTGGCGGGCGAGGGATTGGGTCAAGCAGGACGGAGAGAAGGCCAAGAACCCCGACCTGTGGGCGCGCCTGCTCGACGCCTGCGCGAAGCACCACGTGGTCGTCCACTGGGTGCGCGGGCACGCGGGCAACGAGGAGAACGAACGCTGCGATCAGTTGGCCGTGGCCGCGTTGCAGGGCGCGACGGCCGTCGACGAAGGGTACGAGCGCGACGTCGGAGCCCCGGCCGCGGGTGCCGCCCAAGCGACGCTCGCGCTGGCGCCGCGCCGCCCCATCGACCTGCCTTCCGTGACCCCCGATTGCCGCGAGTGCCACGTGCCGCTCGAGGCGCGCATCCCCAAGCCGAAGAAGCCGAAGCCCGGCAGCTACTACTACGCCTGGTACTACTTGTGTCCCCGGTGCGGGCGCCAGTTCATGCCCGAAGAGGCCAAGCGGTCGTGGGACACTGAATCGTAATACCGTCCCTCAAGATCGTCAAGATCGTAAGACCGACCCCTGCTGGTAGACCCCTGCTGGTAAGGCTGCGCCGTCCCCGGTGCGCGCGCTCCGACGTTGCCTGCAGGGCGCTTTTCCGGGACAATCCGCTCTCGCCGGGGGCTGACCCGGTCACCGCAAGAGGGGGGGAGCGTGCACGTCTGCACCCTGGGATCGTGGTCGAGGGCGGCGCTCGTCATCGCGGCCGCCGTCCTCGTGAGCCGGCTGGCGCTGGCCAACGGAAACTACTCGCACGTCTGGGTCGCGACCGACGCGCTGACGTACCTGCCCGCGGGCGAGTTGCGCGACCTGTTCCAGGACGAGCACCTGGTCAACATCGTGCGGAACGGCGCCATGTACCCCGACGGCGGGTACGCCATGAACGACGGCTACGGCGAGATCAGCCACTGGGAGCCCTTCCACCTGGCCTACCTCGACTGGATCCGCACGACCTACGCGGCGCCGTGGTCCGACGAGGCGCTCGAGCACGTCGCGTTCCTTTTCGGCATGGTCGCCCACGGGCTGACCGACCAGCTGTACGACGGCATGTACCTCGAGCGCTCCGAGGTCTTCGACCAGGGCGGGTGCGACGCGACCCCGTACGGCACCGACGGCAGCACCGACGCGTGCTTCGCGGCCACGCAGGGGCCCCTCGAGAAGCCCGTCGCGTGGGTGCCCGCCGACGTGCTGGCGCCGCTCTACGAGACCCAGGGCCACATCGTCAGCGCCCAGACGCTGAAGCAGGGCCACAACCTGGTCTTCTTCGCCATCGTGCACGCCAACGTCGAGGGTGCCAACCCCGAGATCATCGCCGACTACATGGCGAAGTGCCCCTGGGCGTGCGGGCACCAGAACGACCCCGCCTCGCCCGGCAGCCCCGTGACGAACGGCCCCGCGATCGCCGCCTACTGGCAGGGGCTGTGGGCGCGCCTGAACGGCGACGAGGGCTTCGGCCAGCCGCTGCTCGACACGTACATGACCGGCGGCACGTCGTGGGAGGTCCCGCGGGACGCGAGCAGCCCCGACTCGTGGGTGTCGTTCGCCATGCCGCGCGGGCTCGAGCCCTCGACCGTCACGCCCGCCACGGTCGTCGTCACGCGCGACGCTGACGGCAGCGTCCACCCCGTCACCGTCAACGTCTACTACGGCGAGAGCTCGCACCTCGTGAACGTGAAGCCCCAGGAGGACTGGGCCGAGGACAGCAGCTACACCGTCACCGTGTCGCCGCCCATCGCATCGTGGGACGGCGCCGTGATGGAGGCGCCCCGAAGCTTCACCTTCTCGACCCTGCCGGCGCCCGCGCAGCCCGAGCCGGAGCCCGTCGAGGTGGTCGAGGTGAGCGAGGTCGTCGAGGCGGTCGACGGGAGCGAGCCCACGCCCGAGGTCATCGAGGCGGTCGAGCCGCCGCCCGACGTCCCCGTGGTCGCCGATGTCCGGTCCGACGTCACGTCCGACGGTACGCCCGACACGATCCCTGCTGCCGATGTGGTCGCCGACACGGCGAGCCCCGACGAGGGCGGGGGCGGGGGAGGGTGCGCCCTGCCGCGCCGCGCGGGCGACTCGAGTGCCGCGGCCTGGGTGCTCCTGCTGGTGACGATGGGGCTGATCGCGGTGAATCGACGCGGCGCGCGCCGGTGCGAATGATCGTTCGGATGGGCTACTCCCCGCAGTCGCCCTTGGGTTCCCACGCCAGCACCTGGGTCTTGCCGGCCTCGACGAAGCCGTAGCGCCGGGCGTTCCAGTAGGGCACCGAGTAATCGCTGCCGGGGTACTGGGTGCCTCCCTCGACGCTGGTGTACGCGCCCAGGTCGAAGGGGTTCCGCTGCCACAGGTAGTCGGTGTAGTTGCGCAGGTGCGGCGGCAGGGCCACGTTCGACTCCTTGGGCGCGCACTTGCCGTTGGCGAACGCGCACTCCCATTCGCTGCCGGTGCACGCGTTCGTGGCCACCAGGCCGGGCAGGCTGACGCCCATGAAGTCGATCTCGGCCTCGCACAGATCGATCTCGTGCTGGGTGGGGCACACGGCCAGCGTACCTTCGGGCGCGGCGGCCAGGACCTCGCCCTCGGTGTGCGTGTACTGGCGCCGCGGATCGTCGAGCACGCCGCCGTTGCCGCCGAACAGGGGCAGCATCTCGAGGGCGTAGGCGAGCGCGGCCTCGCGGCCCGTGGCCAGGTCCTGGGGCACGGCGCCCGCGTACATGATGTCGAAGTCGACGTTGCCCGCGTCGGCCATCAGCTTCTGCCAGAACTCGACGTCGAAGGCCCTCTGCAGGTCGGTCAGGAGTGGCGACGGTCCCAGCAGGTGCAGGAAGGCCCACCACGGTCCGAACGTGATCTGGTCGCCGAACCACTTCTTGCAGGTGCGGGGCGGGTCGAAGGCGCCCGCGGTGTAGGCCACCTCGACCGTCTTGATGTTCGGGATCAGCTCGTCGTACAGGAATCGGCGGTACTGCAGGTCGCCCGTCAGGTAGTAGGCGATGGTGGCGTGGTGCATCAGGTGCATGGCGTCGCCGCCGCGGATGCTCGGGAAGTAGTAGTGGTCGAGGCCATTGGGGCGCTCGGACTCGTAGCCGCTCATGTCGAGCACGAACTGAAGCAGCTGCCCCACGAAGCCGGGCGCGGCGGCGTCGATGGTGCGCCACGGGGTCATCTGGATCGTGTCGGGGCACGACGTGTCGAAGTCGGCCTCGTTCTTCCCGTTGATCTGGCGCTGCACGTAGCCGACGACGCGGTCGAGCTTCGAGAAGTCGATGTCGTCGGGGTCGAACTCGAGCTGGCCGGACGCGAAGTAGTCCATGAACGCCTGGAGGGCGTCGGGGTTCTGCTGCAGGTTGATCAGCTCGACGCGCTGCAGGCGCTTCAGGTAGCACGTCAGGTGGGTGCGGATCTTCGCCTTCAGGCCCTCGTCGCGGAGCAGCGCGTAGGCCATGGGAAGCGCGGTCTCGGAGCCCGACACCTGGTCGATGGAGGGGCGACCGTTCCAGCGCGCCAGGCCCTTCACGAGGTTCCCGTCGGCGTCGGGCAGCCCGTCGACGTAGGCCGCGGGCAGGCCCTCGATGGCCGCGGGGTTCACGATGTCGCGGTTCATCCAGTCGTAGTCGGCGGGCGTGCCCCAGCGCACGTAGTGCTCGGGTGAGTTGGGGCCGCCGGGGGGCATCAGGATGTAGTGCGAGCGGCTGAGGTAACCGGGGATGCCCGTGACGTCCCACTTCAGGAGCAGGCCGCGCACCCAGGACTCCATGCGCTGGTAGTCGGCCTCGGTGCCGGTGGTGGCGTAGCGCAGGACGGCGGCCACGGTGGCCCAGCCCGTCCAGATACCGCTGTCGCCGCCGCCCGCGTAGGCCGCGAAGC
>Ga0172369_10002982_pt1 | contig 22644 bp, 24 predicted proteins | sample LakKiv25m_FD_114539 | JGI IMG/M metagenome (GOLD analysis project Ga0172369, IMG submission 114539) | Freshwater microbial communities from Kabuno Bay, South-Kivu, Congo - kab_022012_11.25m | ecosystem: Environmental > Aquatic > Freshwater > Lake | place: Democratic Republic of the Congo...
CGAAGGAATGTTAACCGAAGGTTTAAAAGAGCGGGCGATAACAAGAGACTTGGACTACGGAATCCCTGTGCCAATTGAAGAATTTAAAGACAAAGTAATTTACGTTTGGTTTGAAGCGGTGACAGGATACCTTTCGGCCGCTATCGAGTGGTCAAAAGAACAGAGTGATGAAAAAGCGTGGGAAGGTTTTTGGAAGAATAAGGATTGCCACCATTACTATTTTATTGGTAAAGATAATATTTTATTTCACACCCTCATTTGGCCAGCAATTTTAATGGGTTACGACGAAACCTTAAATTTGCCTTACGACGTCCCGGCTAACCAATATCTAAATTTAGGCGGACAAAAGTTATCAAAGAGCAAGGGAGCTTTGGTGACAGTGAGATCGTTACTTGACGAGTATGGGGTGAACGCGGTGCGTTTTTACTTTACCAAAAATATGCCGGAGACCAAGGACGGCGAGTTTTCGCTCGAAGAATTTATAAAGCAAAATAACGGTATACTAGTAGCTAACCTGGGCAATTTTATTAATCGAACGTTAATGTTTGCCGGTAAATTTTTTGAGGGTAGAGTCCCCGAAGGCACGCTAGACGACGAAACAAAAACGATGATTGATCACGCGTTTTCTAATATTTCCAAAAACTTGGAGAAATGTCATTTTAAGAATGCCCTCGAAAACTTGCTGACACTAAGTTCTTACGGTAACGGTTTATTTGACGAGGGGCGGCCATGGGAAACTGTCAAAACTGACCAGTCAAAGTGCGCTATGACTATTCACAACTGCCTACAAATAGTCTCGGCTCTAAATACTTTGATGGAGCCATTTCTACCACAAGCCTCTAAAAAGCTGTCAATACAATTAAATTCGTCGACTGCAGATAAACATTGGAGGTACAAGCCACTTGAAAATGGTCATTTGCTAGGAGCAGTTGTTCCAATCTTCAGGAAAATTGAAACTGTCTGACACTTTGACCATTTGACTATTTGACAATTACCCCCTTGACATCCTGTTCGAAAAACTACTTAATTCTAAGTACAAAGGGGGTGAAGTTTTTTGAACAAAACTACAATTACGCTGGGTCTACTGGTTATCTTTGTACTTGGTTTTTCCAAGACGACTTTCGCAGCCAGCGATTTCTATAAACCGGGCGTCTTGCCAAATAGTCCGTGGTACCAGGTAAAAACAATTAAAGAAAAACTGGAGTTATTTTTTACTCTAAGCGCTGAAAAGAAAGTGGAGACACTGTCTATCCAAGCCGGTCGCCGTCTAGCCGAAGCCAGGTTTTTAATCGGGGTGGATCCTGCCAAAGTCCAAACCGGTTTAACGGCTTATTTGGAAACCTACACCAAAGCGTTTGCCGAAGCTAATAAAATAAAAACACTATCGGGACAACAAACCGCGTTTGAAAACTTGGCTAATAATACCGGTGAGGAATTAAAAACTTTGGAAAGCGTTTACACCGAAGCACAGGACGAAACGACAAAATCGGCTCTAACTAATTTAATCTCCACAGTGTCTAAAAACCAGACGGATCTGATTAAATCGGTAGCCGTTGAGGTAAAAGGTGGCATAGTTAAAAAAATTGAGGATGGTAGAGTAGCGGGGATTAAAACCCTGGTTCCGTCTAAGATTCTTGGTAACTAGTTGCGTACTAAAATAAAATATGTTATTAAGTCTTCCCGAATGGGAGGGTTTAAAGATTGTCTATGAAAAAAGCAGTAAAACCAGTAACTCAAAAAATTGAATTTAAAGAAGGCGGATTTTCCGCCAAGAAAAAGGCGGAAGAAGACTCGTATGTCTGCACTAATTGCGGCTATAGCGGTCACGGCAAAATAGATGAGGAAACCAGAGAGCTAATTTGTCCGGAATGCGGTAGCAATCTGGAGGAAACCGATTTGCTCCGAATGAAGACTCCGGATAGTTACGGGGACGATGAAGACGCTGAATTCGATCTAGGGGATGACAAACTTAGTAAGAATTTAGAGTAATGGACATAAAAAAAGACCAGCAACCAAAGGGTGTTTTTGTCTTTAAAGTCACCGAATCTTGGGATAACATTGCGCCTATTAAAACCCATATTGTAGATGAGTTAGCCAAAGAAGCCCAAATTCCCGGCTTTAGGAAAGGCAACGCGCCAAAGAAATTGGTCGAAAAAAAGGTTGACCAAGATAGAATTGATAATGAAATAATAAACCACCTAGTGCCAAAGGTTATGGAAGCCGTTGTTAAAAGCGAAACCGGTCTTCAAATCGTTTCCCAACCCCAAATTAGAATTCTAAAATTTGTTCCGGACCAAGCCGTAGAAGTCGAAATTACGCTAGTTGATAAGCCAAAAGTTGTTCTTGGAGATTGGAAAAAAGCCGCGTCGGAAACACCGGAGAAGGAAGATCCGATGGATAAAATTATCGCTACCTCTAATGTCGAAATTGCCGATGTTTTAACGGAGCAAGAAAGAGACCGCATGTTAGCAAGGCTTATTCAACAACTAGAACAATTGAATTTGACGCTAGAAGGGTACCTGGCTTCTCAAAGTAAAAAGGCGGAAGATCTTAAGGAAGAATATATAAAACAAGCCGAGAAGAGTCTTAAAACTCACTTTATTCTAGAAGAAATAGTGGCTTCTGAAAAAGTCGAAGTCAGTGATGAGGAAATAAAGGCCGCCATCGAAGCCGCCCCCACTGCTGAGGCCAAGCAGGCGATGGCAAACGACGACCAAAAATGGTATATTAAGTCTATCTTAGCGAGGAACAAAGCCCTCAATTTGATATATGAGCGTTCTCATCCCCACAGTCATTGAAAAAGAAATAAACGGCTTCGAGCGAGCCTATGACATCTATAGTCGATTACTAAAGGACCGGATTATTTTCGTACCGGGCGCTATCAACGATGATGTAGCCAACACCGTTATCGCCCAACTGCTTTTCCTACAAGCCGAAGACGCTAAAAAAGAAATTAAAATGTACATCAATAGCCCGGGCGGGGAGATTTACGCCGGTCTAGCAATCTACGACACCATGAAGCATTTAACTTGTCCCATCTCGACGATTGCGATCGGGATGGCCGCCTCGATGGCTTCTTTAATACTGTCTAGTGGCACTAAAGGCAAGCGCTTGGCTCTCCCGAACGCCATGGTTTTAATTCACCAACCTTTGGGCGGCGCGCAAGGCCAGGCGAGCGACGTCGAGATTACCGCCAAAGAAATTTTGAGACTTAAGGAATTGACAACTGATATTTTGGCCGAAAACACCGGTCAGAAGAAGGCTCAAATCGAAAAAGACGTCGACCGCGATTACTATATGACAGCTGATAAAGCCAAGCAGTACGGCCTCATCGACAAAGTCCTCAAATAAGGGCGGTTAGCTCAGTTGGTTAGAGCGTCACATTGACATTGTGAAGGCCATAGGTTCGAGTCCTATACCGCCCACCAGAGACCCTTTAGAGAATATTAATACATGACACCAAAAAAGATAACTAATCATAAAGAAGTAGTCATTTACCAGGCGAAAAATGGCGCAATTGAGCTTCGTGGCGACTTTAAACGCGAAACAATTTGGGCTACCCAAGACCAGATAGTAAATCTTTTTGATGTAGATCAGTCCGTGGTGTCTCGTCACATCAAGAATATATTTATAGACAAGGAAGTTGAAGAAAAAAGCAATATGCAAAAAATGCATAATGCAAATTCCGATAAACCTGTTACTTTCTACTCGCTTGATGTTATTTTAGGCATTGGTTATAGAACAAACTCAAAAGTGGCAATCGAGTTTCGCAAGTGGGCGACTAAAACACTGCGAAGCTATATCGTGGGGGGTTTTGCTATTAATAAAAGTCGAATCGCTAAAAATTATGAGCAGTTTTTAAGCGTGGTCGAAGATGTTAAAAGGCTGTTGCCGGCCGGTTCGGACGTCAATCCCAAAGACGCGGTTGCGTTGATATCGCTTTTTGCCGACACCTGGCTATCTCTTGACGCTTACGATCGAGACGCTTTACCGAAAGGCAAGCTCACTAAAAATAGAGTTGAATTAACCGCCGAAAGAATCGTCAAAAGTTTGGGCGAACTAAAAACAGAACTTCTTTGTAAATCAGAGGCAACCGATATTTTTGGGCTAGAAAGAAGCGCCGGGGCAGTAGCAGGAATTATCGGCAACGTGATGCAATCTTTTGAAGGCAAGGAACTTTACGAAACTGCGGAAGAAAAAGCGGCGCATTTGTTATATTTTATGGTTAAAAGCCACCCGTTTATTGACGGCAACAAAAGAAGCGGGGCCTTTGCTTTTGTATGGTTTTTAAAGCAAGCCAATATTTTAGATGTGCAAAAGCTTACCCCCTCGGCGCTAACTGCGCTGACGATTCTTGTTGCTTGTAGCGATCCAAAAGATAAAGAAAAGATAATCTCGCTGATTTTAAATCTAATCTCTACAAAGTAGATTTTTCAAGTTATCAGAATTTACTCTTTCGACAGGGGCTTTCTTTTTAAAAAGTTCGGATATATAATTATCCTTAGAAAGGAATTTAATTTATGAAAAAAGGTTATAAGGAAGGTATCGAAAAAGCGACTCTAGAAAATGGCAGTTTTCGCAAGGTTCTTTATACCGCGGAACACTGCCAACTGGTTTTAATGACTCTGCTACCGGGTGAGGATATCGGTTCCGAGGTTCACGAAGACGGGGATCAATTCTTCCGCTTCGAAACGGGGGAGGGGAAGGTTGTAATTAACGAAACCGAATATATTGTTAGAGACGGAGATGCCACCATTGTGCCATCCGGCGCTACCCATAACGTTATAAATACTTCAGCGACGAATCCTCTAAAACTTTACACTATTTACGCGCCACCTCACCATAAAGAAGGCATTGAGCGCGCCACCAAAGCTGAAGCGACCGCCGACGGTCCGGAATTCGACGGTGTGACCTCCGAGCAGTAAAAATTCTGCTATCATAGAAACTGTGACTTTACGATTTAGAGTAATTCCTGCCACTGCCTCTATTTTATTACTCGCAATTTTGGCAACAACCGGAGTAGTCAGGGCTGAAACACCTTATCAAAAGGCGGAGTTGGCGTATTTATCTAAGCTGGATTACTACCGCGTCAGTCTCACTAACTACCAAACCGCTCGTCAAAAATACCTTGATTACCAAACGCTGACCGCTGAAACCGCCGCTATTACCGCCGGCAAGACTTATCTTGACTCATCAATTGATCTAACCCTTGGTTACCTAGATTTAGTAATCGAAAAAGCTAACGAAACCACGTCAATTAGCAGTACCGATAAACAATTAATTGTCGATTTTTATAACACCGAAAAAGCTTTTTATCAAAACAAACGAAGTGCTGTCGATAATGCGGTGGTGGTAGCCAGTCTTCGGACAATTAGTAGCGATCTAAACGATCATTTGAAAACCCAAACTCTTAACAATTTGCCATATATTAAGGATCTAATTACTCTAAACACTTACCGCGCTTATTTAGAAGAAACTAACAGTACTTTTGCTGAAACTAAAAACTTATTCGATAGTCAAAATTACTTGAGTTCGCCAACCACTAGCCTAATTCAAGGTTGGATTAGAGATACCGATGACCGTATCAAAACCAGCAACGAGCTAGTTAAAAAAATCACCGAAAATTTGCGTTATTTTAAGGAACCGCCTAAAGACCAACAGGATAGCGCGGCTAAATTTATAAAAAACGCGGAAGCGGGGTTACTGGAGTTATGGACAAATTTATCAGCGCATTCCAGTAACTTGGTAGAAATTTTGGGGAGGTTAAAAAATGGCTAGCAAAAAAATCTGGGAATCAAAACCTAAAATCATCTTCTATATTTTAGCGACAATTCTACTGGCGGGTGTTTTAACACTGGGTCTAATTTTAATTAAAGGCTTTAAAATGCCAACTCCCCGAACGGCTGTCAGTACGGAAAAGGAAGCTACGGAGACCGCAAAGCCAACGACAAATCCGGTAGACGCAAAGTTTAGGGCAGAAGTCGGCGCAGAACTAGACAAAGCGGCCAGCCTGTCTGCTAAAATAAAGGACTCTAATACTTGGCTTAAAATCGAATTACCGAAAATTGATTTTACGGTCGATTTCTAGTTATGAAAAACGAGGATTTATTAAAACTTAGACACACTGCCGAGCATGTTTTGACACAAGCCTTGGTCAAGTTGTACCCCGAAATAAAACTGGCGATGGGACCAGCGACCAGTGATGGCTTTTACGCTGATTTTGAACTCCCCGCCGATCAAAAAGTTACGGAGGATGACTTCGTGAAGATTGAAGCAGAGATGCAAAAAATCATTAAAGGTGACGCTAAATTAACCCGCCTAGAAATGTCGGCTGATGAGGCGCGGTCGCTGATCAAAAAAACTCCTTACCTAGACAATACTTACAAAATTGACTGGCTAGAAGAAATTAAAAGTCGCGGAGAGGTTGTCAGTTTCTACAAAACCGGTGAAGATTTTATTGATCTCTGCGCTGGCCCACACTTGGCTTCAACCGGACAAATAAAGGCCTTCAAACTACTGAACGTTGCCGGAGCCTATTGGCATGGAGATTCTAAAAATAAAATGTTGACTCGCATCTACGGGACGGCTTTTGACTCTCAAAAAGAGCTTGATGAGTACCTAAAAAATATCGAAGAAGCCAAGAAGCGCGACCATCGCAAAATTGGAAAAGAATTAGATTTATTTAGCGTTGATGATTATGTTGGTTCCGGACTAATTTTATGGCACCCCAAACTCTCTGTTGTCCGAGAGCAAATTGAACTTTACTGGCGAAGCGAACACCGCAAACGAGGTTACGAATACGTCTACACTCCCCACGTCGGTCTTTCCAATTTATGGGAAACCTCGGGACATTTAGAATTTTTTAAAGAAGGCATGTACCCGCCGATGGAAATGGCGAGTAAAAATAAAGACGAACCAGCTACGTATTACGTTAAACCGATGAATTGTCCTTTCCATGTTCGAATTTATAAATCAAGGCCACGAAGTTACCGTGAGTTACCACTTCGCTGGTGTGAACTGGGGAATGTTTATCGCTACGAAGAATCCGGAGTGCTTCACGGAATGCTGCGGGTCCGTGGTTTTACTCAAGACGACGCTCATATTATCTGCCGAGAAGATCAATTTGTGGAAGAAGTTAATAAAGTATTAGATTTCGCTTTGGATCTAAACAAGAACTTTGGGTTTGACAAATTGAATGTTTATTTATCCATTCGTGATAAGCAAAATCAGAAGAAGTATGTTGGAGAATCAAGGATTTGGGATTTAGCGGAAAAAACTCTGACAGACATTCTAAAGAGTCGAAAAATCGAATTTAAGGAAGATGTTGGCGGGGCTAAGTTTTACGGTCCGGCGATTGACTTAAAGGCGGTCGATTCGATGGGACGCGAGTGGCAAGGAACAACAATTCAGCTCGATATGCATCTGCCGAGCCGCTTTGAAATGACGTATATTGCCAACGATGGTAGTGAGAAAACCCCAATTATGCTTCACAGAACTTTACTCGGTTCGATGGAACGTTTTGTAGGAACGTTAATAGAACAATACGCCGGGGCGTTTCCGGTGTGGTTGCATCCGACTCAAGTCGCAATTATCCCGATCAGCGAAAAACATACGGAGGTGGCCAGTAAAATCAAGGCGGAATTGCAAAAAGACGGTATTCGAGTCGAGGTTGATGATCGCAGTGAAAGGATGCAGGCCCGCATCAGAGACGCCCAAATACAAAAAATTCCCTATATTTTAATCGTCGGAGATAAAGAAGCGGGGGCGGCTGACCTATCAGCTTCGGTGAGGCTACGAACCGAAGAGGACCTGGGAATTAAGACAATTGCCGAGCTAAAAGCCAAAATAAAGGACTTAGTGTTGACGAAGAGCCTTAGTTTATGGTAATTTAAGCCCTAGTGATACGTTTCGCCATCAATCAGTTTATTAAAGCTAGTAACGTCCGCGTAATTTTAGACACCGGCGAAAATTTGGGAGTTTTAACCAAAGAAGAAGCTTTAAAAAAATCGCAGGAGTTAGGAAAAGATTTGGTACAAATAGTACCGGATATTGATCCCCCGATTTGCAAAATCCTTGACTACAAAAAATTTTTGTACTTGGAAAAGCAAAAACACAAAAAATCTGTGGCGGGTAGTCGCGGCAAGGGTGGGGAATTAAAGGAATTGCGATTTGGACCAACAATTGGCAAGGGCGATCTTGATTTTAGAATTAAACGGGCTAGCGAGTGGCTAAAAGAAAACAATAAAGTTAAATTTACGGTACAATTTCAAGGTCGAGAAGCTAGTCACCCGGAAGTAGGCCTTGAGAAGATGAGAAATGTCACCAAGGAATTAGCGGAATTTGGTGCGCCGGATGGGGTTTTAAAGCGAGAAGGAAATCGGTATTCCGTAACGTACGTTCCCGTGAAGCCAAAATAAGTATGCCTAAACTTAAGACCAAAAAATCTTTAGTAAAAAGAATAAAACTGACCAAAAATGGTAAAATGTTGCGCCGACACATCCAGACTTCCCATTTGCGAAGCGGGGAATCGGTAGGGACGAAGTCCAGAAAAGGCAAATTGACGACGTTTAGTACGGCGTTCGAAAAGAAATTAAGACAGTTAATTTAAATTTATGACTCGTGTAAAAGGCGGATTTATAACCCGTCGCCGACATAACAAAATAAAGGCTAGAGCCAAGGGTTTCCAAGGCACTAATAATCGACTCTACAAAAGAGCCAGTGATGCTGTTTTACACGCCGGAGAATACGCTTTTGCCGGGCGAAAAAACCGCAAGCGCGATTTTAGAAGACTCTGGATCACTAGAATGAATACCGCCGTGCGAGCGCTTGGCATGAAGTACAGCGAGTTTATTAAAGCGTTAAATGACAAACACATTGAGCTGAACCGCAAAGTTTTATCTGGCCTCGCCGTTTCCCACCCCGTGGTTTTCGAGACTATCGTCAAACAGGTCAAAGCAGGTTAAAATAGTTTTGTGGACGAACTAGCTAAACTTCTAAAAGAACTTCCAAATTTGTCGCCTGCAGAAAAAAAGGCCACTGGCTTACGAATTAAAGCTCTTAAGGCCGAGTTGTCAAAGACCTCCCCCCAAGATGTCAAAAGTGATAGTAAAGTTGACGTTGATGAAACCCTCCCCGGCATCAAACCAAATTTAGGCACTCTGCACCCCATTACCCAAATGAAAGAATTAGCGGAAGACATCTTCTTAAATATGGGCTTTAGAATCGTCGAAGCTGTTGAGGTTGACAACGATTACAATCATTTCACGGCCCTTAATTTCCCGGAAGGCCATCCGGCTAGAGACTCCTGGGATACTTTTAAGACAACAGAGGACTTCCTCCCCATCGCCCACACTTCAACGATGCAAAATCGAATCCTTAAGGAATATGCTAAAAGTGACAAATCTAACAATTTACGGGTCATAATTCCTGGTAAATGCTTCCGTTACGAGGCGACTGATGCTGTCCACGAGCATACCTTCTACCAAATCGAGGGTATCTATGTTGGGGCAGACGCGAGTCTTGCGACGTTGATTGGAGTTCTTGCGACCTTTGTGAATACTTACTACGGCTATAAAATCCCGTACAAAATCCAACCGACTTATTTCCCGTTTGTGGAGCCGGGTCTGGAGATGCTAGTTCAGCATACCCGCCCGGACGGTTCAAAAAAATGGCTAGAATTAATTCCCTCGGGAATGATTCATCCCAATGTGTTAAAGGAGGCTGACCTTGACCCGTTAAAATATAAAGGCTTTGCCTGGGCGATCGGTCTTGATAGGTTAGTGATGTTAAAGTATGGTCTAAGCGACATTCGGGAATTTCATAAAGGGGATTTGCGATTTTTGAAGCAATTTTAATATGAAAATATCTTTAAACTGGTTAAAAGATTTCGTCGACATTAAAATAAGCCCTAGTGACCTTGCCGAACAAGTTTCATTAAAGTTAACCGAGGTTGAAGGCTTTACTGATCAGTCACAAAAGTACGACGGAATAATCTGTGTCCGAATTGAAGAATTGAAACGTCATCCTAATTCCGACCATTTGTGGCGAGTTTTAGTTTTTGACGGGGTAGGGGAGAAACACATTGTCTGCGGCGCTCAAAATTTAGCCGTGGGACAAATTGTGCCCTTGTTGACGGTAGGAAATAAAGTCCCTAAAACCGGAGAAACTTTAAAAGAAGCCGTTATCCGTGGCGAGAAGTCCGAGGGGATGCTCTGTAGCGCCCGTGAACTTGACTTAGGGGAAGACCACAGTGGCATTTTTATTCTTAATGACAAGATTAAACCAGGAACCGTTTTCAGCGAAGCGTTTGGACTCGACGACGTTGTGTTTGAAATTGAAAACAAGGCGTTAACGCATCGCGGGGACTGCTTCTCACACCTCGGTATCGCCCGCGAAATCTCCGCTATAGCTAAAACCCCCCTGCGTGAGCGTTCCAATTCGTCAATTCGTCAATTCGTCAATTCGTCAATTTCGATTAATATCGAAAATTCCAAAGACTGTGCCCGCTACATGGCCGCTAAAGTGACGAAAGTCAAGATCAGTCCCGCACCTGAATACGTCCAACAAAGATTGACGGCTTGCGGGATGCGGCCGATCAATAACATTGTCGATTTTACAAATTACGTGATGTTAGAACTTGGCCAGCCATTACATGCTTTCGATTTAGAGAAATTATCTTCTAACATCGGTAGGGGCACGATGCATCGTGCCCCTACACTAGGTGTGCGTAAAGCTCACGATGACGAGATTTTGACAACATTAGATGGCAATACCCACAAGCTTTCTACAGATAACTTAGTAATTACCAGCAACAATACCCCCGTGGCCGTTGCCGGCGTAATGGGTGGCGCCAGCTCCGAAATTGACGAGACGACCACAGAAATTATCATTGAAGCCGCTAACTTTGACCATTTTTCAATCCGTCGCAGTAGTCGAACGCTTGGGGTTAGAACCGAAGCTTCGATGCGCTACGAAAAAAATCTGGACCCGAACCTCGCGGAACTTGGTCTCACGAGAATTCTTGAGTTGATCAAAGAGAATGGGGCAGGGGAGTGCGAAGAAATTGTTGACGAGTATCCCAGTCCCACCAAACCTATTAAAATTGACATTTCGAGTCGATTTATAAACGAGCGGATTGGGGTTGAAATTGACCCCAAAGACGTAGTGACAATTTTAAACTCCCTAGGATTAACGACGTCGCAGAATAAAAAGGGTCCGGAAATAGTTTTCGGGGTTACCATCCCCACATTTAGAAAAGATTTGACAATTCCAGAAGATTTAATTGAGGAAATAGCGCGAATTTATGGGTATCAAAATATCACTCCCCAGCTTCCTTTTAGGACACTCCAACCCATTAGATTAACGACGTCGCAAGAAGAAGAGAGGCTGGTCAAAACCACTCTCAAAGAGTTGGGCTACCACGAAGTATATAGCTACTCGTTTATTGGGAAGGCTCTAGCAAAGAAGGCGGGGCTCGATGCCGAATTAATGATGGAGATAGTTAACCCGCTGTCACCAGAGCTCAAATACATTAGAAATGACCTGTTTCCCGGTCTTTTAGAGAAAATTGCTTTAAATAGCCATTATAACGACCATTTTAAGCTCTTTGAGGTGGGTAAGGAGCTAATATCAAGGGGGGACGACAATACACCAGTAGAACGCCTAACCCTCGTTGGCGGGGCGTATGTGAAGCCAGACGAGGATCTAGAAGGGGCTTTTAGAGCCGTCAAAGGCGATTTAGAGACTTTATTTTCTATTGTGGCGCATATTAACCCTCGCATCGTAGGGGCTGGGTCTCCCAGCCCGTTAAGAAAGCTTTTTGTCGCTGACCCAAAACTAAGGGCTAATTTTGGCCTCAAAGGCAACCTTATTTTATTCAAGATCTATCTTGATGAGGTCTTTCGGGCGAGGCACGCCTCGCCCCTACAGGGGAAATACGACGTCTCAACCACCATGCCCATCATCGAAGACATTTCTTTTTACGTCGAGTTGACGGGTAAAGTCGGTCCGGTTTTGGAGGAAATCAAAAAATTGTCCCCCTTGATCAAAAGTGTTGGGGTGTTTGACGTTTATAAAGAGAAGACGAAAAAATCCATCGCCGTAAAAATCACTTATCAAGACGATAAAACCCAACTAAGCGACAAAGAAGTTGCCCCGGTAAGAAATAAAGTTTTGACAATTCTCACCAAGGCAGGATTTGAAGTTCGGAAATCTTAGGAAACTACCTGCACATTAATCGTACTACTGCCATCGTTGCCAGCACTATCTTCGGCGCGGACGCGAATTTGACGAGAGCCCGTCTTAGCAGTCATGGCTAGTTGCCAAGCTTGTTGGTAGGGAATAGAAGTCACCGTGTCACCTAACTTCTCACCATCAACAAAAAATTCCACTTTAGTCACCGCGTAGGGAGTGCTTACATTAGCCTCGATTACAATCTTGCCGCCAACTTTTACCTTGGTACCAACTTCGGGACTAGTAACAATTACCAAAGGACCGCCATCAGCGAGCCTTTCGCCATCTTTATTGAAATACGAGGTGGAAACATCTTTGGGCGGATGGTACTGCTCATCATCTTTGTGATTATCTTCAATCCATTTATCCACTGCCTCTTGCCACTCCGGCAACTCTGCAGTCAAAACAAAGTAAGTTTTTTCTTCGGTTTGTTTGGCATCGCGACAAGCTTGGGAGGCAATTTTACCGTCGGTTTTGCAAATTTCGATATTGCGCCGCATCTGATTTTCTAGAGTTGGCTCGGTACCCTTTACAAAGTACTCTTCGCGAGTCGGTGCGTCGCCACTAGGCAGAGCCCCCGAAAATTCATCAATTTTTATTCTGCTAACGTTATCCGGAACTTTAAAAGATTCGTCTTTTTTATCTTTTAAGAAAGCCTTCATCGCCTGATTCCAAATATCGCTAGCACCACTAATTCCGCTGGCCACACTCTTCATCTGCGAATTATCGTTGTTACCTACCCATACACCGACGACTAAATTGGGGGTATAACCCAAAGTCCAGTTGTCCCGCAGATCATTAGTGGTACCGGTTTTAACAGCCACGGTGTGGCCTGGCACTACCAAAGTGGAGTTAGATCCAAAAGCCGCCGACCGCGCCACGTTATCGCTTAAGATATCAGAAATAATAAAAGCCACGCCGGGATCAAGCACTTTCCTGGCCGAATTGCTAGGCGAGCTATAAATTAAATTACCTTTTGAATCGGTGACTTTTAAGATAGCAATCTGCTGACGATACTGGCCGCCATCCGCTAAAGTAGCGTAAGCCCCGGCCATTTTTAATAGACTAACTTCACCGCCGCCGAGTGTTAAGGAAAGACCATAGCGACTGGGATCGCTAAAAGTGTCGATTCCCAAATCGGATGCCGTTTTGATCATATTATTAATACCGACCAGTTTTAACATCTTGACCGCCGGAATATTTAAAGAATTGGCAAGAGCCGAGCGAATTTGGACGGGACCACGAAACTTACCATCGTAATTAACAGGAGTGTAAGCTTCCGAAGTGCCGTTGCCGGTAAAAGTCGTTTGAACGTCGTAAAGAACGGAAGCCGCGGTGTAACCTTGAGATAGCGCAGTAGCGTAAGTAATTGGTTTTATAGAAGACCCGGGCTGACGGAGGGACAACGTAACATTGACTTTTCCGTCATAATCTTTATCAAAATAGTTGCGGCTTCCGACCATTGCCAGTATTTGACCGGTTTTAGGATCTTCGGCCACCGCCGCCCCGTTCCCAATACCAAGAGGCTTTTCATCCTTAGCAATTTGATCGGTCACAATTTTTTGGAGAGCGTTTTGCATATCAAGATCTAAAGTAGTGGTGACTTGCAAACCGCCGGAATCAACTAGGCCCTCACCAAATTGGTCTGTTAACAAGCTTTTAACGTACATCACAAAATGTGGCGCTAATATTTGCCCGCCGGCTTCGTTATAAACCAAAGCTTCTTCTTTAGCCGCACTGGCCGTATCCGCAGCAATTTTTTGAGTAGTGCCGTCTTTATTTACCCAACCCTTTTCGGTCATCAGTTTTAAGACGTAAGCCTGACGATCTTTGGCGTATTCCGGATGCGCACCGTAAGGCGAGTAGTACGAAGGGCTTTGGGTCAGCCCGGCCAAAAGTGAGGCTTCCGCTAAAGTTAGCTCCGATGATTTCTTACCGAAATAAGTTTGGCTAGCCGCCTCAATACCAACGGATTGACCGCCATAAGGGGCTTCGTTTAAATACATCTGTAAAATCTCGTCTTTGGTGTACTTCTTTTCTATTTGCATCGATAAAACAAACTCCTTAATTTTACGAGTGATGCTTTTTTCGGATGTTAAAAGCGTATTTTTAACTACTTGTTGAGTGAGAGTTGAACCACCACCGGTACAACCCATATGGATAATGCAAGAACCCATGGCCCTAACAAAGCCTCTGGGATCAAAGCCCTGATGCAAATAAAACTCGGCGTCTTCTGTAGCCAACGTGGCTTGAATAACATAAGGCGAAACTTGATCGAGAGTGACCAACGTTCGGTTAGTGTTACCATAAATATCGTAGAGCAATTTACCGTTCCGGTCTAAAATTTTAGTGGACTGATCAATTTGGCGATTAGTAAGTTTAGTAGGGGAGGGTAATTCGCTCGAGAAAACGCCGACCATAACCACGGAAGCCAAAAAGCCGACGATCATTAAAGCAAAAACAACAAACAAACCAAAGGTAATAAGCCGTAGTGGCGACTTGTTCTTATGAGAGGGTAGATAGTTTCTTATCATAGCTGGCATCTGAATACAAAAGTTCATGAGTCAGTAATCATTTTAGCGAATAATTTCAGTTTTTACTAATTGAGAGATTTCAAAATGGTCGAGATGTGGTGTCCAGATCGAATGTAAGCGTTTATATCATCAAACCCCTCACCTACCAACATCCGTTGTAAAGTAAATGCATACAGCGGTTTTAAAGGCCCCTCAAGATCATCGGCTAGCTTGTCTGCAGAGTCCAGAACCTCAGCAAAATCTTTAAACCCACCGAGCTCTCTATCAACACTCTGGGATCTGGCATTACTTCTAATGTAGCCAAAATGAAGCAACTCCGAGCCCACACCGCCACCAGCAATGTCTTTAACTAAAGGGTCGTCTTTGGCAACACCGTGACTATCCCAAAGCAAGCCACCCTCCTTACTACTTCTTGAAGTATTTAGTTGACTATAACCACTCTCTCTCTCCAAGTCGATTTCGAACCACAATCGTAACCAAGTATGGGGCGGTCGTGGTATAACGCCATAGTCGCATGACCAGCTTCATGGATTAAGGCTAACTCCTGCTTTTTTAAAGATTCGGGAACCTCAACCTTAGCAGGAATACTTGTTAGTTCCAAAATTAACTGATTTTCTATTTCGGGAGATGGATACGATTCTGGAGTAAATTCAAAACTTTGTTCGTCTGACATAGTTTTTTTGAGGGAGTCGGTCACGAATAAAATTCTGTTGAATTTTTTCGCGACCCCGTCTCGGCCACGCCTGGCCTGCGACTTTCGACTCCACCATAAACAAGAAAAGTTTGTTCGCGAACAAATCGCGACCAAGCTTTTCTGGTCCGCAGGGAGGGAGTCGAACCCCCGGAAGGTAGATTTACAGTCTACTGCTCAACCGTAGAGCCTCCTGCGGAAACAAGCTAGACCATATTTTACCTTAGTGTTATCATTCAATCAATGACAGCACAAGAAAAGGTAGACATTATAAAGACTTTCGCCGAGGAAATCATCACCGAAGAAGAGTTATTAAAGCTATTTGAGACAAAGGAACACCCCGTTTGCTACGACGGTTTTGAGCCAAGTGGCATTGCCCCCATTCACTTTGGACTTTTAAGAGCTCTTTACGTCAAAAAACTTCTGGAAGTTGGGGTCCATCCCAAATTATACATGGCCGACTATTTTGCTTTTGTAAACAACAAGGTCGGCGGGGACATCAAGAACATTCAGCTGGTCGGTAAATATTTTCTAGAAGTCTGGAAAGCCTGCGGAATTGACACGAACAAAGTGGAAATTATTTGGGCTAGCGAGTTGATGAAAGATTTTAAATACTGGGAACGGTTAATGACCGTCGCCAGAGAGATAACTTCGACCAGAGTCGTGAAGTCATTGACGATTGCCGGACGGTCAAAAAAAGAAGACATCTCTTCCGCTCAATATTTATACCCGTTGATGCAAATCACCGATATATTTGAGATGGACATTGATATCTGTCAACTGGGGATGGATCAGCGACGCGCCAACGTTATTGCCAGAGAAGTGGCTCACAAACTTGGTTGGAAAGTTCCAACCGCCGTTCACCACCATATGTTGCTTGGTCTAAAAGGCGTTAAAGAAGGAGATGACGCCGAAGAAGTGTTAATGGCTTCTAAAATGAGCAAAAGTGACCCTACTAGTGCCATCTATGTACATGACAGTCAAAAAATTATTTTTGACAAAATAAAGGGCGCTTTCTGTCCGCCAAGTCAAGTTTTTGGAAACCCGGTTCTGGAGTACGCTAAATACATAATTATGCCCAGTTTAGGGAGCCTAAAAGTTGAGAGAAAAACTGAACACGGTGGCAACATCGAGTACAAAATGTACTCATTATTGGAGAAGGACTTTGAAACAGGGGCTTTACATCCAATGGACTTAAAAAACGCCGTCGCCCGTGACCTTGACGTTTTGATAAAACCGGTGCGAGAGCATTTTGAAAATAATGCTGAAGCTAAAAAGTTATACGAGACTGTCAAGAGTTTTCAGGTGACAAGATAATTATGAACGCTTTTAGACGGCATCAAACATTTTTTAAAATTCTAGTCGGCATCGCTTCGGTGATGCTGGTCGCTTCAGCATTATTGCCGGCATTAGTTCGATAAATTTATTTAATCTCATAGGGGTCGGGTCTCCCGACCCGTTAACAGAACAACTTGACGGGCGCGGAAACCGCGCCCCTACAGAAATGTAAACATACCAGCCCACAAGTCTAAGTGATAAAATTAGCTTGTGAACCTAATCCTAAATGACGGTGTTGACAAAATTCCTTTAATTGGACCTAGAAGCCAAACTCTCCTTGCAAAACTAGAAATTAAGACCGTTCGGGATCTTTTGTACCACTTTCCCTTTCGATATCTTGACTTAAGAAATATTCTTCAAATAAAAGATCTTGTCATGGGCGAGACGGCGACGGTTACTGGCGAGTTGACAAGTATTAAAAATATTTACACCAAAGGCGGCAAGAATTTTACCGAAGGAATCTTGGCGGACGAGAGTGGTCAAATAAAGCTTATCTGGTTTAATCAACCTTTTTTGACTAGAAACTTAAAAAAAGACACTAAAATCGCCGTCGCCGGCTCTTTGACGACGTTTAGTAATAAACCGGCCATTATTGGGCCGGATTACGAAGTAATGTCAGAGGGAAAAGAAACTCTCCACACCGGCCGGCTGGTACCAATTTACCCGGAGACCAGTGGCGTCACTTCCAAGTGGTTACGTAGTAGGATAAAATGCTTATTGGACTTATTTGACCCAAGTGAGAATCTCCCTAAGAATTTAATTGACGCGGAAGACTTTCTGAAATTAGCTGAAGCTTTACCAAAAATCCACTTCCCAACTAACCAAAGCGATATTGATAAATCAAGAGAACGGTTTGGTTTTGAGGAATTATTTTTATTGGCTTTGCAGAGCAATATCCGAAAAGAACAATGGCAGACGGCCAAATTGTCTAAAAAGATCAACGTCAACGAAGAAGTTAGATGCCACTTGGAGGAATTTACCAAATTATTACCTTTCTCTTTGACCAACGGTCAAAACAAAGCGATTGACGAGATATTGACAGATTTGCAAAAAGACCAGCCGATGAACCGACTGCTTGAAGGCGATGTGGGGAGTGGTAAAACCGTGGTGGCCGCCATTGCGGCTTATACAGCTGTGTTGAACAGCTCAAATGTGTTATATCTGGCGCCAACAGAAATCCTCGCCAACCAGCACTACGAGACGTTCAAGAGACTGTTTGAGAAGTGTCAAATCGATATTTTGTTAATCACTGGAAATAAAAAGGTAGGTTCCACCATTAAACCATTAAATCACTCCACCATTACGATCGGAACACATGCATTGCTATACCAAGATAAATTTGAGGACGTCGGTTTGGTCATCATCGACGAACAGCATCGCTTTGGCGTGGAGCAACGCGCTAAATTACTTAGTCAAACCACTGGGACGCCGCATCTGTTGACAATGACCGCCACCCCCATCCCTAGATCCCTACAACTTGTGATCTTCGGGGATCTTGACTTATCGATAATTGACGAAATGCCAATTGGAAGAAAACGCGTTAAGACATGGGTGGTTCCAAAACATAAAAGAAGTGATGCGTATAAATGGGTTGTGTCCCAGTGTAGGGGCACGATGCATCGTGCCCCTACAGACAAAAACCCAACACAGGCTTTTATTGTTTGTCCATTTATTGACGAATCTGAAGTTGACACTTTAAAGTCTGTTCGAGCCGCCACCAAAGAGTTTGAAGGGCTAACAAAGACTTTAGCACCGCTTAAGTTAGGGCTGTTGCACGGCCGACTTAAACCAAAAGAAAAAGACACCGTTGTCAAATCCTTTCGAAACAAGGAGTTTGATGTTTTAGTGACCACACCAGTTGTGGAAGTGGGAGTTGATATTCCAAGTGCTAACATTATGATTATTGAAGGCGCGGAACGCTTTGGTTTAGCGTCATTACATCAACTGCGAGGCCGCGTCGGTCGAGGAGGCGAGCAGGCTTATTGTTTACTTTTTACCAGTGATGACAAGTCAGACGCTGTAGGGAGACTAAAAATCCTAGAAACGAGTTATAATGGGGCGGAATTAGCCGAAGCGGATTTAAAATTTAGAGGTAGCGGCGATCTTTTTGGCACCGCTCAACACGGCGTGATCACTTTTAAAGTCGCTAACCCCGGGGATCAGGTCTTGGTCAAAAAAGCCCGCGACTGGGCGGAGAGGGTGGTATCGAAGGTTGACAAGTACCCGGAATTGAGTGAGACAATTGAAGAGATTAAAAAAGCCGAAGTTGCTCCAAATTAATTAAAGATTAGCGATTACCGATTAATAATTAATTTTTAATCTATAATCTTTAATCATTAATAAATAGTTAAAATTTTATGAAGATAATAAGCGGATTAGCAAAAGGCCGAGACATAAAAATCCCCAAGAACAGCTCAACCCTGGAGCCGGTGAAAAGTGTTGTCAAACTAGCAATATTTAATATTTTGGGGGATAAAGTCAAAGACGCCAGCTGTCTGGACATTTACGCCGGCAGTGGCGCGCTAGGCCTTGAAGCCATAAGCCGTAGCGCCAAGGACTGTCTTTTTGTGGATAGTGAAAACGATTATGTCCGCAGTATCCAAGAAAACCTGAATAATTTTAACTTTTTAGAACAAGGGGAGATCATCAGAGACGACGTTCCGCATCACGTCGAGAGTCTTATCAAATTCAACAATTCGACAATTCAACAATTCGACATTATTTTCATGGACCCACCCTATGTAACCCCGACAACACATCTCTTGAAGAGACTACCTCACCTATTGAAAGCCGACGGAATTGTGGTATATTTATGCGGTTCAGATAGGGTAATTAAAAACCTAGACGGTTTAGAAATCGTCAAAGAGAAAAAGTACGGTAAAACTAAAGTTGTGATTTTGAAAAAACTATGACCCCACTTCCAAAGCGACGGTTTTCCCGGGGAAGAGTCGCGCGCCGAAAAATTAATATTAAAGCCAAGGTTCCGGGGACCGTAAAGTGCCCTGAGTGCGGTAACCAAAAAAGAGCTCATTATCTGTGCGCCAACTGCGGAAAATAAAAGGAGTTAAGAATGGATGTTCGACACGCCGCCCGTCAAATAGCCCTGTCCAACCTTTTTTCATGGTCGTTCCTATCCCAAAACCCCGCGGAATCGTTAGACGACATCGCTGAAACTTTAGAAATTAAGGAGTTCGATAACAATTTGGCAAAACGTTTAATTAACGGTGTAGTTGAAAACATCACCGAAATTGATAAACTAATTATAGGTAGCGCGCCGGAGTGGCCCTTAAACAAAGTTGGCAAGGTTGACTTAGCAGCACTTAGGATCGCGATTTTTGAGCTATATTTTGACGACCAAGTCCCACCCAAAGTGGTCATCAACGAAGCAATTGAGTTAGCTAAAGAATTCGGTGGCGAAACAAGCAGTAAATTCGTTAATGGCGTTTTGGGAACAATTATTAGTCACAAAAATTAATTATGAGCGCTGAAACTGTCAGTAAAATTAAATCAACTCTGGCTGAAGTTCTGGGAATGGACGAAAAATTGCTAATGCCAGGTAGCGATTTTGAAAACGACTTGAATTTAGAAAAACTGGAAGTGTCGGAGGCCTTAGCTAGGCTTGCGGAAAAACTAGATGTTGATTTTAGTACCGAAGAAATAGAAAACATGAAAACTGTCGGTCAGGTTATAACCCGGGCCGAAGAAAAATTAGATGAATGATCTTCTACAAACTGCTTTTACCCATCGCTCATATCTAAACGAACACCGTAGTTACAAAAACCCCAGCAACGAGAGGTTAGAATTTTTGGGTGACGCCATTCTCCAGTTCTTGATTTCCGAATTTTTATACAGTCAATACCCAGAAGAGCAGGAAGGTGTGTTAACAAGCTATCGGGCGGCCACCGTCTGCACCCCCTCTCTTGCCGCCGAGTCCCAGCGCTTAGGGTACGGAGAAAAATTATTGTTGTCTAAAGGTGAGGAGGCAAGTGGCGGTAGGACCAAAGAATATATTTTGGCTAACACCTTTGAAGCGGTTCTTGGCGCTATGTATTTAGAAAACCTCGATATTAACCTCTGCCGAGAATACTTGACGAAAGAGCTGTTTTACAAAATCACTGACATTGTGGAACAAAAAAGCTATAAAGATTTTAAAAGCCAATTTCAGGAAATTGCCCAAGAAAAACACGGCGCGACACCATTATATAAAGTGTTGAAGGAATGGGGACCGGATCACGATAAACGCTTTTTAGTGGGAGTTTATCTTGGCAAAGAACAAATTGCCGAGGGTGTTGGTAATAGCAAACAACGGGCGGAGCAAGAAGCAGCACGGCTCGGCCTTGAAAAGTGGGGAGAAATCCTGTAAAGTACCAAGACTTATGTCCGTAACTATTAGATTAACCAGACTTGGCAAGAAAAACGCCCCGAGCTTTCGGGTGGTCGCCGTACCTACCAGAAGCAAAAGGGACGGTCAAAGCCTAGAAATAATGGGACATTTTGATCCCTCCCACAACCCGGCTAAAATCGAAATTAAGAAAGATCGCATCGCCGAGTGGAAAAAACAGGGGGCAATAATCTCTCCGGCCGTCCAAAAACTGATGGATGGCAAATACGAATACGTAAAATACGAGCCGAAGAAGCAGAAAGCCGCTGAGGAAGCGGCTAAAGTTGAAGAAACGAAGACCGAAACGGTCGCGGGAGTGACGGAAGAAACAAAATAACATGAAAGATTTATTAGAATTTTTAGTTAAAAAAATCGTTAAAAATATTGAAGCCGTTAAAATTGAAGAGACGGAGCAAGACGGTATCGTAATGTTAAATTTGACGGTCGATCCGGATGAAGCCGGTTTAGTTATCGGCAAAGGCGGCCGCACTATTAAGAGCCTCCGTTCAATTTTGCGTGTCATTGCCATTAAAGAAGGCAAGCGGGTAGAAATTAAGCTCGCTAATGTTAATTCCGAAGTTCCCCAATGACCTGGCATATTATTACCCTTTTTCCCGAAATGTTTGCGGGACCGTTCGACGCTTCCATAATTAAAAGAGCCACGGACAAAGGTCTAGTTGAAATTAAATTTTATAATCTTCGAGATTTCGCGATTGATAAAAGGGGTACGGTGGACGGCAAAGTCTACGGCGGTGGGGCGGGAATGGTGCTTCGCATTGAACCCCTCGTTGACGCCATTGACTTTGTCAAGCAGTCGATTCCTGCTTCCCATAGCTCCTTAACCACCCTGATCACCCCTGGAGGAATCACGCTGACCCAAGCCAAAGCGCGTTCCCTCACAAAATACGACGATCTAATTCTCATTTGCGGTCATTACGAAGGCTTCGACGAGCGAATCAAAGAGTTTGTTGACGAAGAAATCTCAATTGGCGACTATATTTTGACAGGCGGGGAGTTGCCGGCGATGGTAGTAATGGACAGTGTTACAAGACTCTTGCCGGGTGTTTTGACCAAAGAAGAGGCCACAATTAACGAATCATTTTCGGAAGAAGGGGTTTTAGAGGAACCGCAGTACACCAAGCCGGAAGACTATAAAGGCCGTAAAGTCCCCGAAATACTGCTCTCCGGCCACCACGGCGAGATCGCGAAATGGCGCCACGCCCGCCGGCGTTTGACCATCCCCTCTTGACTATCCTGTAGTATTGTGCTATAATTACTGTTACAAATCCAAAGGGCAAAATTAAGCCCTAATATCAAGAAACAACCCTAAAGGAGGGTAAAATGGCTGTATATGCTAAGTAATTCGGTAACGATTTGATATCGTTACAGGATGTCTAACTACCCTAATTATTTATCCAAAAACTACCTGAAGATTCTTCAGGACTACGAAGAAGTCAAGGCTGGGAGAA
>Ga0172369_10002983_pt1 | contig 22644 bp, 22 predicted proteins | sample LakKiv25m_FD_114539 | JGI IMG/M metagenome (GOLD analysis project Ga0172369, IMG submission 114539) | Freshwater microbial communities from Kabuno Bay, South-Kivu, Congo - kab_022012_11.25m | ecosystem: Environmental > Aquatic > Freshwater > Lake | place: Democratic Republic of the Congo...
GCATTCGTCAATGACGGCACGTGCGATAAGAGACCTTTTTCGGTCATCTCTCCAGCCGGCTTCGACAGACTTTGCAATCTCATCAATCGTCTCAAAACCGATATTGTGGCGCGTAGCATGATAAGTGGCTCCGGGATTGCCTAGCCCAACGATAAGCGCTTTTTTCAACGACTGAGAGCGTCCTTCCCTTTCAGAATTTTTTCTGTTAGAGCTCAATGTAGCATATAGAGGTGGCCAGATGTCAAGGCGTCTTCCTTATTGATGATGCGGTTACGCGCGCTAGCAAAATGAGCTTGAAGTATTTTGAGTCCCAAGTAAAACAGGCGATCAGGGCTTTGCCCGCGCTTTTCTTAGAGAAAATGGAGAATGTCGAGGTGATCATCGAGGAATTCCCCGATAAGGAGACACTGGAATCACTTGGTATCGAGTCGCCTTGGAACCTCCTTGGTTTGTACTCAGGGGCGCCGCTGACTCATCAAAGTTTCTTTTCAACGATCGCTTTGCCTCATCGGATTTTGTTGTACCGTCAGCCCATCCTTCGTACGGCCTCGTCTGAAAGAGACCTTGGCCGCGTTATCCGGGAGGTGCTGATTCACGAGATAGGCCACCATTTTGGTTTCGATGATAACGAGTTGGAAAAAATGATGGACGATCCTCAATGATGTGGACAGACCGACTAATTATATGTCCGGCCTGTCTTGTCGCCCCAGAGACCGAGAAATGGATCTCGACCCAAGGTGATGCAGATTGTGAATGAGAGGCGGCAAGACATGGCGCTAACCACAAACCCTGAGCTAGAGCGAAGGAAACGGCGGAGAGAGCTAGGCGTGGCCCTATTCGCTGCTATATTGATAGGTTTGCTTTTCTCAGCGGAAGCCCAACTAGCCAAGTCGGCAGACGACATTCCCCTCGCGGGGCATCTCCTACTCTTCGGTCTTCTTTCTGTGGTCACCCTTCTGTTGATTCTCATGATTTTCTTTCTTATCCGCAATATTTTTAAGCTTTTTTTTGAACGTCGTCGCAGCATTCTGGGATCTAACCTCAAGACGAGACTTGGCCTAGCCTTCGTGGCGCTTACCCTTATCCCCACTGTTGTCTTATTCATCGCCAGCGCGGGAGTTTTGCACACGACCATCGAGAGTTGGTTCAAGGCCCAGGTCGAGGATTCATTGCAGTCTGCCCTTGTTGTGGCCCAGACGTATTATCAGTATGCGGCAGAGAAGGTCCTTTCAAGCGCCGCCCGGCTGGCTAGAACAATCCAGACTGATGGCCTTCTGAATCCTTCGCAGCAGGATCTCCTGAAAGAATATATTCAGGATAGACTCTCACTGGAAGGTATTAGTTCCGTCCAGATCTATTTTGCAGACGGCGCACGCCCTGTATTGGTTAAGGATCCTTCCATAGGCCAAGTGTCGGTTCCACCTCCGCTTCCCAGTTTCCTCAAGATCGGTTTTAGTGGCAACGAGACGTCTCAGATCATCCCTTTGGATGGAGGGAGTGATTTAATTCGCGGGATAGTATCGATAAAAGGTAGTCCGTCGGACATTGGCCCCGCCGTACTAGTTGCCGACTACTACATTCCCACCTCGCTCGCCACGAGGCTCCTGACCGTATCCACCGCTTATGGCGATTACCAAGAGGCGAAGAGGATGCGAGGCCCTATCAAGACGATTTATATCTTGATTTTACTCGTGGTTGCTCTTCTAGTCATCTTCATCGGTTTATGGTTTGGGATGACCATGGCCCGCGACATCACGGATCCCATTCTGAGCTTGGCTGAAGGTACTGAAAAGATAGCGGCCGGGGACTTGGAGGTGCACATAGAGCCTGCTGGCGACGACGAACTGAGCGTTCTCGTGAGGTCGTTCAACAAAATGGCTGAGGATTTGAGGAAAGGCAGAGACGAACTGGTACGGATGAATCTCGATTTGGAAAGCCGCAGGAAATACATGGAAACAATATTGCGTAATATCGCGGCAGGCGTACTAGCTTTGGATGCGGGAAAAAGGATTTCTGCGTTAAATAATTCGGCTCGGGTGATTTTGGGTATAGAGGAAAGTGAGGTAATTGGAAAGACCTTTACGGACGTCCTGCCCAACTCCTCGGCCTCCATGGTAAGCAATGCGTTAGACGAACTTTTTAGAACAGAGAAAGAAATTGTGGAGCAGCAGGTAACTCTTACCTTTCCACAACATGTTCTGACGTTGCTCTGTTTTTTCAGTCGGTTGACAGACGAAGATGGAAAGGATATGGGGTTCGTTCTGGTCTGTGAAGATATCACGTACTTGTTGAAAGCGCAGCGTATGGCCGCATGGCGGGAAGTAGCCCGAAGAATTGCCCACGAGATCAAAAATCCCCTCACCCCCATCCAACTCAATGCTCAACGAATTAGGAAAAAATACATGGACCGGTTGTATCCAGATTCGGATGTGCTCGATCGTTGCACTCATACCATAATAGACCAGGTCGAAGTATTGAAAAATATGGTAAACGAATTTTCACGCTTTGCCCGTATGCCGTCGGCCACACTATCCCCTAACGATGTGAACCAGCTAGTCAAAGAGGTAGTGGAACTCTATTCAGAAGGCAATGAATCGACTGTCTTCAGGTTGGATCTGGACCCAAATCTGCCGTTGCTGGCCACCGACAAGGAGCAGATGAAGAGGGCCATCGTGAATTTGATGGACAATGCTGTCGCAGCCGTAGCTGCTGAGGGCAGGGTGATTGTTCGCACGCGATACAATAGAGGCTTGTCCATGGCCTCAGTAGAAGTTAGCGACAATGGACCGGGCATAGACCCTAAGGACAGAGATCGGCTTTTTGAACCTTATTTCTCTCGCAGACCCGGGGGTACCGGCCTTGGGCTCACCATAGTGAACACCATTGTCGCAGATCACAATGGTTTTGTTCGGATCAGGGACAACGAAGACGGTGGCGTCACTTTTGTTATAGAATTGCCGGTTAAGCGCCAGGTACCTTAATGATGAGCTTATTCAGAAGGGCTTCCCAGATCATAAAGGGCGGGGGTGTAGTGGTTGTTGCGACGGAGACGTTCTATGGATTGGCAGCAGATCCGTTTAATGCCGCTGCCGTGGATGAGGTCTATAGACTCAAGGACAGATCAGTATCGAAGCCACTCCCTCTGATAGCTGCGGATGTCGATATTGTTGTCAAACTCCTTCGCAACCCGCATCCTCGACTTCTTTGTTTGATTAATAAATTTTGGCCGGGGAGTCTAACCATAGTCTTGTCGGCGGATATCTCTATGGCGCATGGTGTAATAAACCCGCAGGGGAAGATAGCGGTACGGATTCCACCCGCTTGTCCCGCCCGGACATGTGCTGCGCTCTCCGGAGGCTGGATCACGGCTACGAGCGCCAACATTTCGGATGAGTTCCCGCCGGATCGTATAAGTTCCATCCCTCGTGAAATACTGACACAGGCGGCTATGGTGCTGGACAGCGGCCCGACGCGCGGAGGACTGCCATCTACCATTATTGAGGTCTTGAACGACGGTGAATACAGTCTTCTTAGGGAAGGGGTAGTTAGCTTCGAGTTGACATCGGGTTGCCGCAAACGCTTGACTAAGTCTTGATCATGATTTATACGTTCCGATAGATAACATACAGGGATGGAGTCCCCCAGGACGCTTAACAAAGCTGATGACTCCTGCCGTTAGGGAACTGCGGTGGGAGCGCGCCAGATGGAACCCACCGAAAGGTGGGTTTTTTGTTTTAGCCACTGAGCGCTCATCGTCTTGGTGGGTGTAGACCAAACCTTCGATGTTCTAGAGGATTGGTTCGGCTCAAATACGACTAGGCAGGCATCCTATAAGGGCGAAGACGCCTAGGAGAAAGCTAATCTTATATCGTGCATCCTGGGGAGGATTGTCAGACAAATCAGGCGCTCTTTCCCGGGTTGACGTAGCCCATTGCTACCAGGAGGATGAAGGAACAATGGATAACCTTGCAATAGACCGGTCTCTAAGAGAACGCGTGCGCGCGGAGTCAGATGCGAGATCTGTAATGGATTTTCAGATACTCTTGAGTGAAGCCATAAGAATAGTTAGTGATCTTGATTCTGAGTTCAGGAATCACTCTAATAGGCTACTTTTTTTGAGGGAACGCCTCGAAGAAGGAAGATTCCACTTAGCCGTATTAGGACAGTTCAAACGAGGCAAGAGTACACTGCTTAACGCTTTTTTGGGCCATGCGCTATTGCCGACCTCAGTAGTTCCACTTACAGCCATACCAACATTCCTACATTACGGCCCTGAACTGCGAATGCGGGTCCTTTATCAGGATGAAAGACCCCCTAAAGAGTATTCAAGCATCTCTGCCGAGGACCTATCCAAAACTTTAGAGGGCTTCGTGACTGAGGAAGGTAACCCAAGGAACCGTTTGGGAGTACTCGAGGTCGAGCTCTATCATCCGGCAGCGATACTTAAACATGGTGTTGTACTCATTGATACGCCCGGCATCGGTTCAACTTTTACTCACAACACTGAGGCTACCCTGAATTTCCTTCCACAGTGTGACGCAGCTCTTTTTGTCTTGTCGGCCGATCCACCGTTGACAGAGGTCGAGGCCACGTTTCTAAAAAAGGTACAGTCCCGCGTCACGAGGTTGTTTTTTATTTTTAACAAGATTGATTACTTGAACAAGAATGAGTTAGAGGCGGCTGTAGGCTTCTTCAGGAAGACGCTAAGAGAGAAGCTGGAAGCTTATGACGACCACCCAATATTTTGCGTGTCAGCTCGCCAAGCACTAGATGGGAAGCTAACAGGCGATTCCAAGGAATGGCAGGAGAGTGGATTGGGGGCTGTGGAGCATCATTTGGTGCACTTCTTGGTATCCGATAAGACCTCTGCTCTGTGTGACGCCCTAGGAAGAAAAGTCCGCGACGTTCTTGAGGAGGTGGTGATGAGGCTGAGACTCGCAGTTCAGTCCATGCAAATGCCGCTTTCTGACCTCGAAAAACGGCTAGATGTATTCGAAAAAGAAGTCAAGACAGCGGAGCGTCAACGCGTGACAGCCCAGGACCTCTTGGCAGGGGATCGAAAACGTGCTCTAGAGCTCTTGGAAAAACGTTCAGAGGAACTTCGACAACGCTCTGCACAACATCTAGAGAAGGTGGTAGAAGCTTGTTTTTCTGCTATGAAAGAAGATGATGTGTCTGAGAGTGTTATCTTGGATGCGCTCGCGGAAGAGGTGACCGCATTCTTTCAGAGTTCAGCAGGCGAGATATCAACAGGCTTTGGAGGATATGTAACCGAGGTATTGCGACCGCATCAGCAGCGTGCCGACGAACTCATTGAATTGATCAGAAAAGCCGCGGCCGAGCTCTTTGAAATCCCTTATCACGCCCCTGAAAGCTCGGAAGCCTTTGAAGTAAGGCGCAAGCCACATTGGGTGTTAAGAAAGAGAGTGCCGACGTTACCCATTGTGGTTCCGGAAGAGGCCTTTGACAAGTTACTCCCCTCCTCTATTAGGATCTCGAGGCTTAAGAAGCGTCTCTCGCGGCAGATTCAGACGCTGGTGCGTCACAATGTAGAAAATCTTCGGTGGGCTACTCTACAGAATCTCAACGATGCATTCCATAGATTTGGCTTGACCCTGGATCAAAGGTTTCAGGAAACGATAGAGGCTACCCAAGGGGCTATACGTGCAGCATACCAAAGAAGGAAAGAACATGCAGAAGCTATTACAGACGAAGTCAACCGAATGGAGTCAAAGGCTCTCGCTCTAATGAGCCTCGCCAGCCAACTGAGTCCTGCAACTTGAACAACCTTTTGTTCAAACCCTCTTACATCGGAGTATTATGTGACTGCATTAGCTCGATCTTCCAACGAAAAATCTGAGGTTCTTCAGTTGTCGCCAGGGGAGATTCATTTCCTATGGTGGTTTATTCAAGGAAGTATCATGAATCCCTCGACCCGTACTCGGTTGAGGAGATCATGGGGATTATGTCAGCGCCACGCATGGGGTTGGATGATCGTTGAAGCGGCGTTTCGTAATGCGTATATGCATGGCCCTGCTGTCTTATACGAAGATTTGATGGTATCTGCTGCACGGGTTTTTGAGGTTAGAGGGCCGAGCCAACTGCGCAGGGTAGCGAGAAGGTTGAGAGAGAAAAAACCTTGTTTGATGTGCGAGGAGGGTTACAACTCAGCGAGTAAGGGCTTTGTAAAGGCGCATATTGTCGAGCAGGGACGAGACTTGACGCAACTTAGACTTCTTGCGGCAAGGACAGAACCTTTCTGGAGAAACAGGGTGTGCGGACGCTGCGCCAATACGAGTTCGCCTCTCCGCTGTCGGACTCACCTGATCGAAGGCATATCAGGCGGTCGGAGCAGTGGTATTGAGTTCTATCGAGAGGCATTGAGTGATATCGTGGAACGCCTCCGTAGGTATGCTCGGTCCTTTCAGTTTGAGTTTCAAGGGACTCGAACGGAGTCAGATGAAGCAGCTCTTATCGAGGGGGTGGCCTGGTGTTGTGGCTGGGAAGCCTTTCTCCTTATGCCTTGGAATTCAAAGGTCGTATCCCATCACAATTTAGTGCGGACTTCTCTTTTAAGAAGCGCTCAGTAGCTTATTGTAACGCAGCTAAGTTGTACACGAGAAAACAAGACCCTATTCGATAAAAAGGACTGGCTTATGGGGCAAAGTCATATTAGAGGTATTTCTACGACGCTTTCTCTGCTCGACAAGACGCTTTGCGAATTCGAACAATGGGCAAAGGGGAGGGAAATCCGTTCTGTGTTGTACGAGATCGAGAATCCACTTACGGACGCACAAGGCCAAGGTATTCTTCAGTTGACGCGTGCAATATGGAAAACTCTGATTGAGATTCGAGATGAACTGGGTTTGGAGAAGACGGTCAGAAGCGCAGACAAGCTCATTTTGGGATCGTGCTCCACTAATTGGGTGTCGCTGTTGGAACTTCAAGGGAACCACCTGCGTAGATACGGTGAAATCCCCGAAGGACTGGTCAACTACCTTGACCCAAGGACAAAGCTCCTCACGGAAACCTTGAGGCAAATTGCTCGGATCACAGCCCGCGGCGTGGCCGAAAAGTAGGCAGAGTATAATTTTATGGCACCGTTGTAAAAAACCTACGGATAAAAGGCGTTTTCAGCATAGGCTCGTGCAATATTATTGGTTTGAAGCCCTTCTTTGGGAAGCCGCTTGCCTAAATATCCAACTTTATGGTAGGTTGTATGGTCTTAGTGCAGACCTCGGTGCACATTTCGTTTTACCACCATGATGAACAGACTTTCTTTCCCGTCGCTCATAATTACCTCGAGGAATAATTGGGATTGACTGAATGATTTGCCCTTGACGAGAATCTATAGGAAGGGTATTTTGAATACACAGTCATCGGCATACTCTCTTCGTGCTACGAAAAGCAGGCGATCCGAGACTGGTCAAACGGAGAGCGTCAGCATCGTAATACATGGAATGAAGTTCGCTGGCGCTTGAACAAAGGGGCCTGATACTCCCAGCCTAAGTCGTTCGACTCATACTGCTGAAATAGTTGCATACGCCACATAAATGTGGGGGTGCGTACACCATCTGAGAGGGAGAGGAGGGGTAGAAGTACCTTTCCAGAGGGGTGTTTCGGGTCATCCCAAATCCCACCAGACTACGGCGCGCTGGTGAAAGTAAGAGATACTTTGTTGGAAAGGAGCTACTTCTAATGCCAGGAGTTTACGTGAAAGATGACGAACCGTTCGAAAATGCGTTAAGACGGTTCAAAAAACAGGTTCAGAAGTCTGGAGTCCTGACGGAAACAAAAAAAAGGAGGGCTTATGAGAAACCGAGTGTAAAGCGGAAACGGAAAGCTATGGCCGCTAGAAAGAGACTCCTCAAGAAGCTGAGGAGAATACGGAACAGATAGGTTTTCTAGACAGATACCTTCCAATATCTACTAAACTTGCTGCCAACGTATATGCTGCTCCAAGTGGGAACGCAAAGGATTCGGATCGAGGGTTTGTTGCCATCAGGGCCGCATGGAGGTCAACTTCCGCCTGTTTAAGCCAGGGCGTTCTGTCGTGAGGATAAAGGTGGGTCGATTAGCTGAAAGTCCATTGCTGGTTATTTCCATATACCTAGGGGGACTAGCGTGTCTGTTAAGCGCCGTACTTGTAGGTACTACCCCACATCCTGAGCCGACGACTCTGAAGACCGTGGCTGTCGTGGCTGTAGGCGCGGTGGCAGTTTTCGTGTTCAGTATCTCTTTCTTTGGACTGATCGTTTACCTGGTTTTTCACCCTTCCCTATCCAAACATGCCCACATATTCACGCAAGTACATGCCACTCAGATGTTGCACCCGTTGTCCACGGCCTGCATACTGGGGCTGCTTTGTGTGTGCCTTTATTATGACGTTCTTTTAGCTTGGCTCTTGTGGATTGCCACCCTGTGTCTCTATGTCACGCACACCGTCTTCCTCGTTAAAGCAATTCTCGATCAGTATATGACGGAGGAGGGAACTCCAGGTATAAAGGGACTTGTTGTTCTGATTCTTAATCTCGTCTTTGGAGCTGAAATAGTAACGTTTGCTGGCGGCGCTCGCCCAATAGCCCCTTGGCAGCTCAAAGATTTGCCGGATGACACGTGGATAGTAGATGTAAGGACCAAGCCTGAATATTATTGGAACAGGCTGAAGGGCGCAGAGAATTATCCCTGGGGTGCAGGAGTATTCGAGGCGGCCCAAAATCACTCCATTGAACGACCGGTGTTGGTAACCTGTCTCTCCGGTCATCGCTCACCAGCGGTGGCCGTGTACTTGCGTAAACTCGGTTTTAAGCAAGTTTACAACCTGCATTGGGGACTCATATACTTGATGCTTCTGGAGAGAAAGAAGAGAGGCTCTGGTTCGTTTAGTTTGACAAGACCTCATCGAGATCCCCAGAGGAGGGGCGAAGACCTCCGACACATATCTATGGGTTATCTTGCCCTTCAGTTTTGTATCCTCGTCATCGCCCCGGTGGAGCATTGGATTCGCCAGCCGCATGTGTCAAACGTCCAAAAGCTCACAGGGCTTATGGTAGGACTGGGAGGATTGCTCCTTGGATGGCTAAGTTTTCATGCTCTGGGAAGAAATTTCAGAATCTTTGCTGCACCAAGACGCAGCGGCACGCTTGTGACAACCGGTGTGTATTCGAGAGTGCGTCATCCAATGTACGTGGCGGCGATACTCATTTTTGCCGGTTATTGGCTCTTTTTCAGCAGCATAATCTCCATACCGCTTTGGTTGGCATTTTCGGTATTGTATGTCATAAAATCGATACGTGAGGAGCGCATCCTTGCGGATCATTACCCCCAGTACGAATATTATATGCGGCGAACTTGGCGCTTCGTTCCCTATATCTGGTAGCTCCCTGCTCGTCAGCCTAGGGCGCCTATCTTGTCTGTCCTGACGGTCTTCCGGACCCGGCAACTGAGTTCAGACACATGATTGAGGTTTTCACTTAATACATGAGTCATGAGAAGGTCTTCTAAGGCATCTCGACCTCGGGTGAAGAACAACTCAGCCAACCAGCCTAGGGGCAGGGCCGTTCGTGCTGTGATCGCGTACGAGGCTTCTTGCACTGCCCAGTCATTGCCGTTAAAGGACACAGCAAGACCGTTTGCGTCTCTGACTTTCCTAAAAACTTGCACATCAGTAATGCTGTCGCCTACATATAGGACCATCTCCACTGGACATCCGATTGCATTAACAATGCGGTCAACGGCTGCTGCCTTTTCATAGCCACCCACTGGATTCACCTCTCGCACAAGTCGATAGATGTCCAATCTAGGTAGCTCTTGCCAAAAAATCTTGTCCATTTCTCGTATGCAGTTCTTTGCATCTTGTTCGAGGTCTTCCTCGCGGGTGCTGGCGGGAATGGCAAATGTCGCAAGAGCTAGTATCCGACGATGGAAAGATCTGAGTGTTTCTTTTTCCTCATTAGAAATGGCATACTTGTCGAGATTGACCGAAGTTGAAAACGAATTCAAGAACGGGAACCCAATAGCATCACAGACCGCCATAATGTATGGAGAATAACTAGTACTAACTATGTAGGCGGGGACTAATGTCATAATCTGCCTAATCGTATCAGCAGCATCCGGTATAATCTCAACGTTCCTTCGGGAGAACTTTATCATTGTGCCGTTGTCGAGGCCGAAGGCCTTGAGGAATGGCAAAAGGAGCCGCAGCGTGTCTCCGGCTTTGTAACCGGGTTTGCGGGCAACCTCGGCGAGATAATCATCATAAATGCTTAATTTGGAGAAAAAGACGTCGCCTTTCGGAATGAAGGCTTCCGCGAGCTCTGCGGCATTGTCGTTCTTCGTTATCGGCCCTTCACAATCAGTGATATAGACGCCAGGTACTGTCTTACCCATTCTTATTAACCTCCTCGGTACCTTCGTCGCACGCGTATCGCGTTAGCTTTAAGAGGGGTACCTAGGCCTGCGTAATACCTTGGCTATAGGACACACCTCAGAGAGGCTTTTTGCGAGATAAGGCACTTTCAGCATATCCATTAACGCCTAAGAATGTCGAGAGACGTCTTGCCTCTTGTACACAATCTCTTGAAGAATTCCCCTATCCGGATAAGCGCTTCTGCCATATCCTTGTACACTCTTCGAGGCTGCTGCAAGAGCCAGGTCCACGCAAATCTCCAGGTCTGCTCCGACCAGCAATCCTGCGACAAAACCTGCGGCGGCAACATCTCCTGCGCCCGTGCGGTCAACAATGCACGAAGGGACCGGAGGCGCTCTCAAGTAATTCTTGTCCTCAGCAAAAACTTCGATCCCGGCAGCACCTCTCTTGATTACTAGAGTACGAATCCCGAGGTTCATCAGTTGCTTGACGCTCATCGAGGCGTCGTCCACTCCTGAGAGTAATGCAAGTTCGTCTTCCGTGACAAACAAAATCTGTGTAGCTTCGAGAATGGGCTTGAGGACATCAATGCCCAGGCGACAGTAGAGAGGTCCAGGATCAAAGCTTAACTGGATTCTGCCTTGTAAACGTCTTAGGAGTCTGATCTGGCTTTGCAACGGCAGTGGTGATACAAAAGAGGTCATGTGAAGCCATTGGAATTGTGCTACAAATTCCGCATCTATCTCTCCTGATCCGGCCATGTCATTCGCGTTGGGGAGTATGACAAGAGTGCGATCCTTGTGGGGATCCTCATGGCTCAGAAGGGCTAAACATCTTCCCGAGGGAACTCCAGCGAAAAGGATTTTAAGGTTCGAGGGCTCTCCAAGGTCCTCGAGTCGAAGCTGCCTTCCATCTTCCTTGCCGGCCGCGCCTATAAAGCCAGTAGAGAAACCCAACTTTCTCAGAGCCGCGATCATGTTGGCAGCAGACCCTCCTGGATCAACTCCCCTTATAATGCCTCGTTGTTTCAGCTCTGGATAAAGATTTTTGAACCAGTTGACGTCACGCACATACTCATAGCCGGGTCTGAGGCCGTGAGCTTCCAGCAGGCTCTTTGGAACTTCCCAAAATTCGTCAAGATTGAGTGAACCGAATCCTAAAGCATCCATAACGTCTCCAAGGTCTCCTTAGAACTCAACAATTTTCGGTTGGCCTGCCATTTTAGAAAAAATCATGGCCGTTGGTCTTCCTCAACGCATTCATCGAGGGCCTGAGGTGGATATCTGACTAAGCATTTCAAAGCTGCGCAACCAAGAACGCGACTGACGATCTCATGACCAAGTATTGTATAGTGGTCCCCAAATACTCGTTTCTTTGTCTGTTCCTGAGTCCGGATTAAGGGACCTAGGAGGGAAATGAACTCGATGCTATGTTCAGTGCAATAATGCTGGACACGTTTAGCCGATCTGCCCATGTCCCAAGGCGTGGACGCATGAATGTTGCCCATCCCACGCAGAGCGGTAAGGGTCTTCGCCGGTTCCACCGCATAATTTACCTCGATCTCTGCGCCCAAGTATGTCAGAAGAAAGGCGATTCCTGCGCGGTCGCAGATGATCTTAGCCTGACGCACGTAGTCCAGGGTCCTTTCCCACGCCTTTTCAACCACAGGGAAATTCTCCGCCGACCATTGCAGCAACTCTGGGGAAATCGCAACACGGCTGCGTCGCATGGTCTCCACACGGCGTACCACTAATACTGCGGCCATAAGACCGTGGCGAACCAGTCCCCTCGCGTGAGGTCCGAATTCGCCTGCAGAGAGTATCAACTGTCGTTTGAGAGCCGGATCATCATCACAAAAGTCGTTGCTGCACAAAGTAAAAATGACAAGGTCAGGCTGATAGGCCAGCCCATCTTGTTTAAGCATGTTAAGATTGGTTGATTGACCAGTCCCAGAGTTACCCAAAGCAATCACTTGGAACGTTGCGTCGGTTATGGAACCCCTATTGTCGTTCAGGAACGCTTCCATTTGTTTGTGGAAGGTCTTTGACAAGGGGACTTGCACAGCCTCCACGTAGGAATCCCCGATGACGACTATTCTCTTCGTGTGCGGCGGCTTAACAAAAGCACGGTCATGGTCGAAGTAACCTTGGCTGTTCCAGAAAAATCTGTTCAGATACGTCTTTCCAGAGTTTGGATCATACCCGTGATATTGGAAGCGCTCACCAGGCCGGTGCCAGCTTATTTTAAGTCTTTGTCCAAGTGTATCCCTTTGTTTTGTAACATCAATATGTTGGTCCTCGTTTTCAAAAATTTCATTGACGGATGATGGGGGAACAGAATCGTCACCTCGAATAGCCTTTGTCAGGTCCATAAGTTGGGCATAATCTTTAGGGAATGCATAAGGAAACACAAGCTCCAGAAAGAGCCACGAAGCAAAAATGAAGGCAATATAGAGAGATGTCAGCCTCAGCAACTTTGCATCGATATACTGATGAACCCACGTAGTGGGAAGCCTCCACAAAAACATTGCGCTACTAACCACAAGGGTGAGGATTAGTTTGCCATGAACGCTGTTGTTGTACGTGACCAAAAAAATGATGATACTTAGCGCAGTTGGGGCAAGTATTGCAGTGGTATTTGCCAGACATCGTACGCGTCGAAGAAAAGGAAGTCCACTCTTGAACTGATCTGTAATACTAGGCACAGGCAAGGCATGACCCTTTGTTAGGACTTAGGGTAGAGGACTTTCCATAGCGCGAATCGCCCATTCTGGTCAATGCAAGGAATTTCTTGCAACGTCGCCCCCATTTTTTGAAAAGCCGTTTCCACTTGGGTCTTCATACTGTGATTCTTGCTGTCGGAAAAGAGATAAGTTGGTCTTCGCACAGATATGATTCGAATTAGCTCATCTTGAGAGCTTATGAATGTCTGATTCTCAGACACACCGGACCGCACGAGTTCGATTGTGGGCAAGCCAGAAAGATAATGGATAACACGCGGGTGCATGCTCATGATAGGGCCACCTTCGGCGCTTTGTTTCAGCCACCTGCTGGCGGCAAAAAAAGGCTCGTCGCGATATGATTCAGCACCATTCGGCTCCAAGGCGTAGCGGGCCTGGATTATCGTGAACGTGTTGGCGCTCACATTAAGAACTATTAACACAAGAATGAAAATGGACGCGATCCGCTTTTGAAGTCGGAACTGTGACCTGGCGCATAGGAGTCTCTGCAATAAGACATCACTGACACAAGTGACACCCGCGACCAAGAATATGGAGAAGGCTGGCAACAGGGCTATCAGATAGCGACTGCCAGCAGGGCTGAAACAAAGACCCGCCATTTGGATAAGGACGAGGGGACCAAAAAGCCTTTCTCCTTTACGCATGAGTTTTAGTAAGCCGACTATAATGAGCAGCGGTATGACAAATTCTAAAAAACCAGTTCTTATCGACATCCCTGTACATGCATACGTTATCTCATGGGCGTAGTCCTTCAACGCTGTCAACATGATAGAAAGCTGAGTCCATAAGTCCCTTCCCAGCACAGCGTTCATGTAAGTGCCTTCATTCATCGATCGGGGAAATGAGCTCTTATAAGCCTCCCAGATCGCAGCGGGCGCTGCTCCAGCGATCAAGAAGAGGATCGACTGGACTACGCGGCGCAGAAAAGAACGCCCTTGGGTGGCATGAGCGAGATAAATGGTTAGCGCAGGCGGTATGCCCCAGCCGTTTATGCGAACGAGAGCGGGCATTCCAGCAACAATTCCAGAGAATGCTGTAACTAGGATCCAAGGATCAGGCCCTTTGGCCTCGACGCAAAGCAGCACATGTAAAGCCAGAAATACCGAAAAGGCGAACAACGTATCCGAGCACGTAATCGTTGAATTTTCCAGAAGAACGTGACTAGTCAGGCAAAAAACGCCCAGCAGCAAGGCGGTTTCTTTCCCACATACCCTGCGAATAAGCAAGTAAGAAAGAAGCCCGGTCGTCAACCCCAGGCCGCTCATTAATATTCGATAATACAACATGTTCTTACCGAAAAACACACTTACGAGAGCAATCAGGGCTGGATATGCAGGTGGAACATACGTGTGAGGTTCGCCATTGAAGACATAACCGCGGCCTGCAGCAAGTGATTCGCCTAGTTCTAGATACAGTGCCGCATCCGGCTGAGCGCGCCACGATGCGTTTATGATGAGCGAGAATTGAAGGAGGGCTAGTACGGCTAAAAGACAGCGCCATTCTTTCGGGAAGGGGCCTTCAGTTACTCTGACGATCTGTTGGTAGGCGTTAGTCGGCATATTTTTGTGCATGGCCTTGGCTCTTTTGGGTGATCAAAAGCCACCATCATTGAGTATGCTCTCGTATCACATGAGGTTTATGTGAGTTATATTCTCTGAAAGAACGGCAACTAATTAAAAATGTGAAAAAAAATCTTGACATTATTTCTGATTCACATTACTCCATTGGCGGAGGTTGGGTTTGGTTGTATGAGTTTGTTGGTTGTGTTACTGTTTGGTACTGTTGTGTGAATGTCACCCAACAGTATGAAACGCCCCTCTTAAAGCACGAAAACGGCATCTAAATGGCCGTTTACGTGTGTTCCACTGGGATGGAATAAGTGTTGAGAATGTGACTCTCTTACCATACAGGTTTGGGGTGTCAACAAAAAAGTTGTTGCTATTATTGACGAGAGGGCGTTGCTTGGCCAGATCAGCATGGGAAAGAGGTAGCTGTCCTCGAGTCAGCCACTGCTTATTCATGTTGCCTGATATGCCATATTTTGCCAACATGTTAAAATTGAAGCATTTCTGATAAATCTGCTCCAAATCTTTTCTTAAGATAAAGATTAATGAATTCCATAATAGTGGGTTTGAAGGGCTGACGGACGAGGCGCATTCCGGCCTGCCGAGGGGTCATGCCTCCTTTCCGCATGTTACAAGCCTTACAGCTCGTTACCACATTGGCCCAATTATTTTCTCCGCCCTGAACTTTAGGGACCACGTGATCCACTGTCAGGTCAGCGGGGGCAAATTCTCTCCCACAGTACTGACATGTGTAAGAGTCCCTCACAAGGATGTTTTTTCGCGAAAAAGGGACCTCTCGCTTGTATATCTGGCGTATGAACTTGTAAAGGCGAACTATGGCCGGTACACGGAAGGTTTCTGTTACAGTTCTGACGATGCGGTCTGAATGTTTTACGACTTCAACTTTGCCGTTGAACAGCAAGACCATGGCCCTTTGCCAAGAGATCAGGCCGATGAATTCGTATCCTGCGTTGAGTACTATGACGGCCTCCATGGACGATATCCTTTGCAATCTCACTTGTGAACGACTTGTCCGCGATGGCCTTGCTATGTCTTGGATTTATCAAAGCCATGAAATACGTGTCAAGCGCAAAGCAATGAGGCGCTTAGAGTTCGTGATTTCCTTAGGAAAGCGCTTCGTATCCTTATTGATCATGTCTTTTCCAAGGATTCCAAGAGTATGCAGTGTCCTATTAGATTTATCTCAAGCAGCCTTGCCTTAAGCTCTTTTTCCTCTCCAAAGATGCTTTTTAAGGCTACATGATCGCCATGGAAAGTTAAATTTGCGACGCTTTCCATAACCAAATTTTCTTTGCCATCCTTGATAACGTATGCATTAGATTCGCACATCATACATCCTCGCCACTTTTCTTCGTCTCGTGCATATATATAACACAGGTAGATTCATGTATGGGAGAAGCAACACTATAAGTGATGGATGAAGAAGATGTTCTTTCCAGGAGGATAGCTCAAAGATGGAACTAAGAAACACTGAGCGGGATTTGGAAGCCTACGAATTTGTTATAAATCTTTTGGATAGACGGGGACTTATAACCGAAAGGTTGCCTTATACGCCGGGTCTGCTGGAAGAAGCGGTCTTCTTTGCCTACAAGATGAGACTGGTCACCCAGGGGGATGTCAAGAGGCTATTAGGGCTCGAACGAGATCAACTGAAAGATCTCATAAATAAGTGGAATCGAGGCGATGAGGGAAACTGTACGTGCCGTATGGCCGTAAATCCTTTTGCTGCTGATTTGTGACGGGAGTGTCCGAGGGATTGTTAGGATCCGGTTGCATTTGGCAGTGTCAAGATTTAAGTCCGATTGGTATTGTATTGTGGGATAAGGGAGGGCAAACTCTCAATGATAGACGTGAGGACTCTGCCAATTTTCGCGGACTTTTTGAACTACTTGTTCGTGGATGGCCTCGATATCTTCTATGGTGTTAGTTGGAATCGTTACTGTGTTTCCTAAAGCATCAAGCACGATAACGCTGATCGCATCGAACGGTATCTGGCGGTTCAGGAACAGATCGACAGCGACCTCGTCCGCAGCATTCAAAATCACTGAACTGGCGGGGTTGGGATCCCTCAGCGCTTGGTATGCGGCATCTAGCAACGGAAATTTTTGGGTGTCCGGTTCCATGAACGTTAATTGTTTGACCGAAGGGAAGTGGAGAAATTCAGCGCCGGAGGAAATCCTGTTTGGATATGCCAGTGCGTAGCTTATGGGAATGCGCATGTCTGGGTTGCCCAACTGCGCAATAAGGGCGCCATCTTCGAATTCGACCATGGAGTGAATAATGCTTTCGGGATGAAGCACAACTTCTATTTCTGAAGGTTTCACATTGAATAGCCATCTGGCTTCGATCACTTCGAGGCCCTTGTTCATCAATGTAGCCGAATCTATGGTTACCTTGGCGCCCATTTTCCACCGCGGGTGACGAAGCGCCATTTCCACGGTAACCTTATTCAGTTGCTTCGCGTCAAAGTCACGAAATGGGCCGCCGGAAGCTGTCAGGACAATGCGACGGACCTCTTCGCCCTTGTTTCCTTGCAGGCACTGAAATATGGCTGCTTGTTCGGAGTCCACTGGTAGTAAGCGAACCCCTCGCGAGGACACCGCCTGCATGAAAAGCTCCCCGGCCATAACCAGCACTTCCTTTGTAGCCAGTGCGATGTCTTTCCCAGCTTCAACCGCGGCAAAGGAAGGTTTTAACCCGGCGCTTCCCGGCAGCGCTGATACCACGAGATCGCAGTCTCCCCATGTGGCTACTACCTGCACGCCATCGGTTCCCGCTACAAAGCGCGGGGAGCATTTCGTATCCGAGACACGACCTTTAAGCTCCACAGAGTCTCGTTCCGAGGAACATGAAACCACCGCGGGGTGGAATTCCCTTGTTTGAGCTTCCAACAGCTTGAGGTTGCGGCCAGCAGCCAATCCCACTACTTCAAAGAGTTCGGGGTGGGCACGTATCACTCCTAACGTCTGTACGCCTATCGATCCGGTGGAACCTAAGATAGCTATTTTTTTCATTCCACCACCCTGGCGCTCGTAAGGACTAGAAAATAGTACACCGCGGGGAACGACGGGATAAGACTGTCTGCCCTGTCAAGAAGTCCACCATGCCCAGGCATAACAGATCCAAAATCCTTTATACCCAGGCGCCTCTTCAGGGCAGACGCCATTAGATCTCCAATTGGCCCAACGACTGCCATAATGAGGGTGACATGTACAAGAAGGGCAAGAGGAGCCAGCCAGGGGCAGCATATTTTGGTGATGAACATTCCCAAAAAATTACCGGCTACTCCGCCAATCAGTCCTTCAACTGTTTTCTTGGGACTTACATTTGTTGAAAAGTGGTGGGAGCCCAGATACCTGCCGGCAAAGTATGCGCCAGCATCCCCTAGAGAGATCACGATTAGTACTAGAAACACCCACGCAGCCCCCAGGTAAAGGCGATCCAACATAATTGCATGGCCCAGCGGAACTGTTACGTAAGCCAGGACAAAAATGCTCTGAGACGTGGAGTCAATGGTGTCTTTGATAACGTTAAACGATAGAAGGTGAAGGAACAGCACCACAAGTGGAAGTGCGACAATGAGAAGCGGCGCCGTTCTAAGGGGGATCAACCCCAGAACGATCAGGAACACCCCACTTAGTCCCACCAATAAGTGTCGAGAAGGTTGGTTTTTCACCGCGGAAAGTTTGCCCGAAAGCTCCCATACTCCGAGGCTCGCCAGTGCAAGCACCAGCATAGCGACGCCAAAGACACCTCCCCACAACAAGATGGGCACAATTATAAGTATGGCTACTATAGCGGAGAAGATACGCGTTGACAGCATTGCATGTCGCCTGGGTTCCGAGAGGTTTCTTCATGTCTCTCTCTTTGTTCCGATATTGTACCAAAGCGTCGTTGACGATTGGTGTATTCTTCGAGAGCCTGAGAGAGGGTTTTCTCATCAAAATCGGGCCAGAGGATGGGCGTGAAATAGAGTTCAGTGTAGGCTAGCTGCCACAGTAGGAAATTGCTGACCCGTACCTCTCCTCCCGTTCGTATGAGTAGGTCCGGATCGGGGATGCTACTGGTATCAAGGAGCTCAGCAAAGATTGTTTCGTTGACCTGCTCCTTTTTTAGGGATCGTTCGTCCAGTTTCACTGTCAATTTCAAGGCAGCGTTCACTATATCTTGCCGTCCGCCATATGAAAGCGCCACGATCAGACACATGCTCTTATTTTCTTGGGTCCTGGCTTTAGCGCGTTCGATCTTTGAAATGAGATATGCGGGCAGCCGGGTAATGTCGCCTATGGTCATGAAACGTATGTCATTTGCATGGATCTCGTCCAATTCTGAATCAATAAACTGTGACAATAGTCGCATGAGGCCGGTGACCTCGTTCTTTGGCCTCTGCCAATTCTCAGTTGAGAAGGCATACAGGGTGAGATATTGGACGCCTGATTTACGACAGAATTCGACTGTTCGACGGACTGCTTTGGCCCCCTGTCGATGGCCTTCAAGACGCGGAAGATGACGCTGCGAGGCCCATCGACCATTACCATCCATAATTATGGCCACATGCCTCAGACCCGCGGTAAATGTTTTCGCATCGATCTCCAATCTTGTGGCTCCTTGATCAGTTCCCATCTTAATTTGGCAGCCGGCGGAGATAGGCCTGCGTCATCTTCATCTCCTGGTGTTACTGCTGCGCCGTCAAATGTATTCCGATATCCTTAGACATACGAAGGTAATACTAGGTTAATACCAACGCTAGGCCTCACATGTGGCCTCAGCCTATACTTCCATTATTTCAGCTTCTTTCTCACCCACGATCGTGTCTATTTGAGAGATGACCCTGTCAGTAGTTTTTTGAACGCGTTCCTGACCCTTGTGCAGATCATCCTCCGAAATATCCTTACTTTTCTTAAGTTCTTTCAGCATTTCATTTGCGTCTCTTCTATGGTTACGGACTTGGACCTTGAATTCCTCGCCCATTTTCTTGACGACGCGCACTAGTTCCTTTCTTCTCTCAGCAGTTAAGGGGGGCAAACCAATTCGAATGAGCTTTCCGTCGTTCATCGGTGTCAAGCCCAACTCAGACTTCATAATGGCCTTCTCTATGTCTGGGATGGCCTTGGAGTCCCACGGCTGAATGAGTATTTGGCGTGGTTCCGGGATAGATAGAGTTGCCAGTTGATTAACGGGCGTTGGTGTCCCATAGTATTCTGCAGTAATACCATCTAATAATGCCAGGGAGGCCCTTCCGGTCCTTATGTGTCTTAATTCTCTCTGAAGCGCCTCCACGGACTTATCCATGGCGGCTTTCATTTCGTCGTGCATGTCATCAATCATACCAACCCCTTTGAATCAAGATTCTGACGAGGCAACCAGCGTCCCCACAGATTCACCTGCCAGGGCTCTCAAAATGTTGCCTTCCTCGCAGAGATTCAGGACGATGACAGGAATTTTATTCCGGCCCAGAATATCAGTACTGGCAGCATCCATGAATTGCAACCTTCGAGTCAGTACTTCTTCCGGCGTGATATGATCAAAAAAATAGGCGTCAGAAAACTTCTTAGGGTCTTTATCGAATACCCCGTCCACCTGAGTTGCTTTGATCATCACTTCTGCTTGAATTTGAACTGCGCGCAGGGCTGCGGCGGAGTCGGTCGTGAAGCATGGATTTCCTGTTCCACCTGCGAAAACTAGAACATGTCCCTCGTTGAGATAGGCTCTGGACTTCTCCATTTCAAAGTGTTCTACGAACTCGCCTACCTGAAATGCACTCAGGACGAGGGACCTCACCCCAAACTTCTCAAGACTCGATTTCATTATTAGCGCGTTCAGGACGGTTGCCAGCATACCGACGTGGTCTCCAAGAAGCTCGGACATCTCTAATTCCGCTGCAGAAATACCCCGGAATATGTTGCCCCCTCCTAACACAAGGGCTATCTCGACATTTCTCAGACGGGCTGATGCGATCTCCGATGCGACTCTGAAGAAACTTCCTCGGTCGAATCCGAAGCCTTTATCGCCTGCCAAAGCTTCTCCGGATATCTTTATGAGCGCCCTCTTATATCCCCGCGGCTGTCTCATCACAGATCTTTAATCGCTACCTAATTGAAAACGCACGAATCGACCTACGGTTATGTTTTCCCCTAGCTGGGCAATTTTCTCTTTGATCAAATCTGCCACGGATTTAGCCGGGTCCTTTACAAAGGGCTGATCGAGTAGGCAAACTTCAGTATAGAATTTCACGAGCTTCCCTTGAGCAATCTTCTCTAACATCTTCTCCGGCTTGCCTGACTCTCTTGCCTGAGCAAGATAAATTTCCTTTTCTTTGGTCACCACATCTTCGGGGATGTCTGAGGAGGATACCCACTTTGGTGCACTGGCTGCTATTTGCATGCACAGGTCCTTTAGAAGTTCTCCGAACTGCTCTGTTTTTGCCACAAAGTCGCTTTCACAGTTCAGTTCCAGCAGGGCCCCTATTTTACCCGTCATGTGAACGTACGAACCGACGCGGCCCTCAGTTGTGGCCCGACCTTGTCTCTTGGCGGCCTTGAGGGCTCCTTTCTTCCGCAGATACTCGACTGCTTTTTCGATGTCGCCTTTTGTTTCCACCAACGCGTGCTTGCAGTCCATCATTCCTAGACCCGTTTTTTCTCTCAACTCTTTGACAAGAGCAGCAGTGATTTCCATAGCGCTATCTCCTCCGCTCTGCAACGCAGGCTTGATAACCCAAGTCACAGTCTGTTTCAGATTTGGTTCTTCTTAGTCTTAAGGCCGGCACGTTTCCCGCACAACTAGGTACACGTCCCCTATGCTATTTCTTCTTCAGATTCTTTCGGTTCTTCATCTATTGGTCTCTCACCCGCGTCCTCGAGTTGGTCTCCACCAGCAGACTGTCCCGAGGCTTCTTTTTCACCAAATTCTCCTGAAAGCACTTCCCTATCCTCTAAAATTGTCTCTGCCACTCCTTCTCTCAATGATGCCTCATAAAGAGCCCTCCCCTCTGTGCACGCGTCTGCTATACGAGCGGCAAATAGTCTTATGGCTCTTATGGCATCGTCATTTCCTGGTATCACGTAGTCTATTTCGTCAGGATCGCAGTTGGAATCCACTATGGCTACAGTGGGAATGGCAAGCTTCCGCGCCTCTTTTACAGCTATATTTTCCTTCTTCGGATCCACAATAAATACTGTTGAAGGCAGCTTTCGCATTTCTCGAATACCCTGAAGGTTTTTGCTCAACTTGTCCGAAAGTCTTCGAAAATTGACGAGTTCTTTCTTCGTGAAGTTTGTTTGCTCGGGTTTTTCGAGGATGGCCGAGATATGATTAAGCCGTTCAATACTCTGTCGAATAGTGCTGAAGTTGGTAAGCATCCCGCCGAGCCATCTGTTGTTTACATAAAACTGGCCGCAGCGCGTTGCTTCTTCGTAAATCGCATCTTGAGCCTGCTTCTTCGTTCCCACAAAAAGAACTGATCCTCCCGTGGCCACAGTTTCTTGGACAAACGTGTAGGCCCTTTTGAAAAGTCGAACCGTCTTTTGTAAGTCGATAATGTAGATACCGTTACGAGCCCCAAAAATATATTGTTTCATCTTGGGGTTCCATCTTCTCGTTTGGTGTCCGAAGTGTACACCTGCCTCCAGCAACTGTTTCATAGTGATCAGGGACAATGAGAGTTACTCCTTTTCGGGTTTTTTTCGTCCATCCCCAGGACTTGCAAGCAAGACCCGATGTGGCGGGGATGTGAGTGTTAAACGTATATATTCTCCTGAAATGATGACGAAGGCAAGCCCAAAAAAGGACATTTCTTAAAAAAAACGTGCAACCTGGAAAATTCCCTTGGCGATACAAGCGCCCGCTTGTCAGTGTATTTATAGTGTTTCCCCAAATTCCTGTCGGAATCAAAGACTGTCTTTGTGGGGTTTCCCGTAACCGATTAGGTCTGTACTCTAAAGATGTTA
>Ga0172369_10002986_pt1 | contig 22615 bp, 24 predicted proteins | sample LakKiv25m_FD_114539 | JGI IMG/M metagenome (GOLD analysis project Ga0172369, IMG submission 114539) | Freshwater microbial communities from Kabuno Bay, South-Kivu, Congo - kab_022012_11.25m | ecosystem: Environmental > Aquatic > Freshwater > Lake | place: Democratic Republic of the Congo...
CAGGGTCGACTTGCCCACGTTGGGGCGGCCGACGATGGCGACGATGGGTCTCATGCTACTCGTAACCCAGGTCCTTCAGGCGGCGCTGGTCCTGGCTCCAGTCCTTGGCCACGGAGATGTGCAGCTCGAGGTGGACCTTGGCACCCACCAGCGCGTTCAGGCGTCGCACGGCGCCCTGGCGGATCTTCGAGATCATCTCGCCTTCGTGGCCGATGAGGATGCCGCGCTGGCTGTCCTTCTCGACGTAGATGCGCGCCAGCACCTCGACGGGCGTGGTGCTCTCGTCGAAGCGCTCGATCTCGACCGCCGTGGCGTACGGGATCTCTTCGCGCGTCAGGCGGAAGATGCGCTCGCGAATGATCTCGGCGGCGTGGAAGCGCAGCGGCGCGTCCGAGACGATCTCGGGATCGTAGAGCGGCCCATCGGACTCGGGCAGCCGCGCCACCAGGTCGGCCAGCACGTCGGCGGTGCCGTCGGCGCCTTCGGCCGAGACCATGAACAGGCTCTCGACGGGCGGCTCCTTGCCGAACAGGTCGGCCACGGGCAGCAGCTTCACCTTCTTCGACACCAGGTCGACCTTGTTGATCGCCACCAGGGTGGGCAACCCGGCCTCCTTCAGGACGTCGAGGATGCGCCGATCCTGCCGGTGCAGGCCGTTGATGCGCCCCGAGGCGTAGTCGGCGCCGTCGACCACCAGCACCGCTGCGTCGACGCCCTCGAGGACCTCGAGCGCGCGCCGCACCAGGATGCGGTTCAGCGGCTTGCTGGCGTCGTGGATGCCGGGCGTGTCGACGAAGACCACCTGGTACCCCTCGCGGGACAGGATCCCCCGGATGGCGTCGCGCGTGGTCTGCGGACGGTCTGCGGTGATGGCCACCTTCTCGCCGAGCAGGGCGTTCATGAGGGTGGACTTGCCCACGTTGGGGCGGCCGACGATGGCGACCAGGCCGGCACGGTAGGGAGCGTCGCTCACTGGGGTTCTCCCCGAAGAATCGGCGCGCACATTGCCCGAAACGGTCCGGAATGTCAATCGCGACGCGGGAAAGCGTGCCTGCGTCATTGACACCCCGGCGTGATTCTGGCATTTTGACTCCTGATTTTGCGCTACTCGGGGGGACGGCCCGTGTCTCGGCTCCTGAACATCTCTGATGCTGCGAACTTGGGAATCCACGCGATGCTCTACATCGCCAACCACGCCCCCGATCGGCCGTGGTCCGCCGCCGAGATCGCGGGCGACCTGGCCGTCTCCGAAGCGCACCTCGGCAAGGTGCTCCAGCGCTTGACGCGACTGGGCTTCCTCAACTCGCGCCGCGGCCCCAAGGGTGGCTTCGCCCTCGGCAAGGCTCCCGACGCCATCACCATCCTCGACATCCTCACGGCCATCGACGGGCCGCTCGACTCCGGTGGCTGCCTGCTGGGTCGTCCCCTCTGCCCGGCCAACCACTGCGCCATGGGCGACGTGCTCGGCCGCGCCTACGACCTGGTGCACGCCCACCTCTCTGGCACGCGCCTCTCCGACGTCACGGGCCACGACGCGCACGCGGCCGCCTGCTCGGTCCATCGATAAGCCTCGTCGCAGCGTACGAATCTCCGAGCGCGTGCGTTCCTGCTTGACCTAATCTGGAAAAGACGTATTGTAATACCAGAATAAGCCTGTGGAGGCGGCATGAGCGAGCTGATCAACAACGCCGAGCGGCGCAAGGAGCTCCTGAAGCACCTGATCCTGCAGCTGCACGACGGCAAGGCCCCGGCCGAGGTCCGTCAGTCCCTGGTGCGCCTGCTGGGCCAGGTTCCCTACCACGAGGTGGTCGAGGTCGAGCAGTCGCTGATTGACGGCGGGCTGCCCGCGACCGAGGTCCTGAAGCTGTGCGACGTGCACGGCGCGGCCCTGAAGGGCCAGATCGACACGAGCGCGGCGAAGCCCGTGCCGGCGGGGCACCCCGTCGACGTGTTCCGCCAGGAGAACCGCGCCCTCGAGTGGGAGCTCGAGGCCGTGCGTGCCGACCTGCGCACCCTCGACGCTGCGCCCGACGCCGCCGGCTCCGGCGAGGCCTGGGTGCGCCTCCGCGGGCACCTGAACGCCCTCATGGACGTGGACAAGCACTACGCCCGCAAGGAGAACCTGCTCTTCCCCTACCTCGAGAAGCGCGGCATCACCGGCCCGCCCACCGTGATGTGGGGCAAGCACGACGAGGCGCGCGCGCTCCTGAAGGCCGCCCTCGCGAGCCCGTCGGCTGCGACCATCGCGCCGGCCCTGGAGGCCATCGAGGGCATGATCGACAAGGAGGAGCAGATCCTCCTGCCCATGTGCCTCGACAAGCTCGACGAGGCCGAGTGGGGTGCGATCGCGCGGCACACGCTCGAGCTGGGCTATTGCCTGGTCGTCCCGGCGGTCCTGTGGCGCCCTGCGCCGGTCGAGGGCGCGCCCGTCGAGGACGAACCCACGACATCGGGCCGCATCCAGCTGCCGAGCGGCAGCTTCAGTGCCGAGGAGCTGACGGCGATCCTGAACACGATCCCCTTCGATCTCACCTTCGTCGACCGCCACGACAAGGTGCGCTACTTCACCGAGGGCCGCGAGCGCATCTTCGCGCGCACCAAGGCCATCCTGGGGCGCGACGTGAGCCTGTGCCACCCGCCCTCCAGCGTGCACGTGGTCGAGCGCATCCTGGCCGACTTCAAGGCGGGTCGCGAGGAGCGCGCCGGCTTCTGGATCCAGATGAAGGGCCGGTTCCTGTCCATCGAGTACTTCGCCCTGCGGAGCCCCGCGGGCGACTACCTGGGCACCCTCGAGGTGAGCCAGGACCTGACCGCCAAGCGCGCGCTCGAGGGCGAGCGTCGCATCCTGGCGTACGATTCGGAGGCTTGATATGAGCGCGACCGTGTGGAAGACCCTGGACGCCAGGCCGATCCTGGCCGGCGGCGAGCACCCGCTCGAGCGCGTGATGCAGGACCTGTCGCAGCTGCCGGCGGGCCAGGCCTACGACCTGCTGACGCCCTTCGTGCCCGAGCCGCTGATCGACAAGGCGGCGGCCCGCGGCTTCGCCGGTACGTCGACCGCCGAGGGCCCCGGCCTGGTGCGCACGCGCTTCGTGCGCGAAGGAGGCGAGGGATGAGCGAGACCTTGCAGAGCGGCGCGCTGCCGCCCGCCGAGCCCACGAACCTGGCCGAGCTGCAGCCCTACGTCGAGGGCTCGGTGGTGAGCCGCACCCTGCTGAAGCGCGCCAAGGGCAACCTGACGCTGTTCAGCTTCGCCGCGGGGCAGGGCCTCAGCGAGCACACGGCGCCCTTCGACGCCTTCGTGCACGTGCTGGACGGCGCGGCCGAGGTGACCATCGGCGGCCAGCCCGTCACTGTCACGGCGGGCCAGGCCGTGCTCATGCCCGCCAACGTGCCCCACGCCCTCCACGCCGCGGTGCCCTTCAAGATGCTGCTCGTCATGATTCGCGAATAATCACCTTGAACCCGCGGGCGGGTGATGTAAGATCCGCGGCGGACGATGTAAGGGGTCCGCCGTGGTCCGAACGCAGATCTCGTTCACCGAAGACGAGCTCGAGTTCCTCCGGCGTGCGGCCCTGCGCTCGGGCGGCTCGCTGGCCTCGGTCGTGCGCCGCGCCGTCGAGGACCTGCGCCGGCGCCAGGACGAAGGCCTCGAGCGCGCCCTGCGCTACATCGGCGCCTTCGAGACCGGGCTGCCCGAGCGCCGGCATCCGCCGTCCGAGCCCGCCCTGCCCGCGAGCGGCGGCGACGACCGGGCGCGGTCCTGATCATGCGCGTGTTCGTCGATCCCGCCGCCCTGTTCGCTGCGCTCGTGAAGAACGACCCCGACCACCCGGCCGCCGGCCCCACGCTGGCGGCGCTGCTCTCGAACGGCGCCCAGTTGTGGACCACCGCCTATGCGCTCTACGACATCGAGGCCCGCCTGCAGCAGCGCGTGGGCATGCACGCGGTGCTCGAGTTCGAGCGCACCTACCGGCCCTTCCTGTCCATCCTGTGGATCAAGGAGGAGGAGCACCGCACGGCCTTCTCGCGCCTGCGCCGCCGCTGGGACCGCGACCTGACCCTGGCCCAGGCCTCGGTGCTCGTCGCCATGGAGGAGGCCGGCGTCGGCGGCCTGTTCTCGTTCGACCAGGACCTGCAGGAGGAGGGCGCCCGGCTCATCCGCTCGCCCGAGGACTGGTGGGCCTACGCCAACGCCTGCGCGCTGGCGCGCTGATCGGCGTGGACTCCGGGCTAAAACCCGTGCTTCAGCTCCAGGAAGAACCGCCCCTGGTCCTCGGTGCGCCCGAAGCGCGTGCCGGCCGGGCCGCGGAAGAGGATGGTGCCGGCGTAGAGCTTCAGGGCCTCGAGGGGCTCCCAGGCCACGAAGGCCAGGATCAGCGTATCGACGCTGCGGGAGTCGGGGATGTTCACCAGGTTCATGGCGTGCAGGCCGAGCTCGGGCAGCACCTGGTACTGCAGCTTGTAGGTGACCGCGAACTGGTCGGCGGCGGGCACGTAGGGCTCGGGTTCGCCCAGCTCGTGGCGCGTGTCGTACTCGCCCTGCCGATCGTAGCTGAAGAGGCGCGTGTAGCCGGCCTGGGCCTGGACGCGGAAGGTGGAGGTGGGCTCCCACTCGAAGCCGAGCACCGAGCGCAGTTGCCAGTTCTTGACGAAGGGATCGTCGCCCGCGCGATCGCCCGTGAAGAACATGCCCACCTCGCCCAGCAGCAGCACGGGGCCGGCCTCGGCCTCGAAGTCGGCGGCCAGCATCTGCTGGCGCTCGTAGCGCGGGGTGAAGTGCAGGGCGGTGGGCCAGCCGGTGGCGGGGTCCTCCTCGACGGTGGCGTAGAGCGAGAAGGTGCGGTCGTAGCCCCGGAACCACGCGAGCCCGACCTCGCCGCCGTCGAGCGCCAGCGACACGCGCGCACCGGTCTCGACGTTCTCGGAGGTGGTGGGGGGCACCACGGCGTCCTCCTGCACCACCGTCATGGGGCCGAGGGTGGCCGGCATGCGGAAGGGCATGCGGCTGGGCGTGGTCCAGGGCAAGACCAGCAACTCGACCGTGACGGGCGAGAACGTGGCGTAGGCGCGCACGGCGTCGACGGCCAGGCGGAAGTTCTCCTTCTCGGCGCCCATGTTGGCGAAGTCCCACGGGGCGACCACGTCCTCGACCGAGCCCCACTCGAAGCGGCCCCAGAAGATGTACTGGCGGCCGATCTTCAGGTCGAGCCACGGAAAGACGCGCCCCCACGAGATGTAGCCCTCCTTGAAGGTCAGGCGCATGCCGTCGGAGAGGTCGGAGGTGGGGCTGCGGGTCGCGGCGGCCACGTTGTAGTCGACGTTCAGCGCCGCGTCGAGCAGCACGTCGGGCGTGAACGACTGGTTGATGCGCAGCTGGAAGCGCAGCCCGCCGCGGTCCGTGGGGAACCAGCGTGCTTCCGGGTGCGGTTGGGCCAGGAAGCCCACGTCGTCGAGGGCGCGCGTGAGGTCGACGTAGTCGTAGACCAGGAAGTAGCCCGAGAAGGGCGACTCGCTGGCGGCGCGGGCGGGCAGGGCCGCGAGCAGGGCGATGGCGAGCAGGATACTGCGCATCACAACCGCTTCAGGTAGCGCACGGTGAACGTGTCGTCGGACAGCGTCGGGGCCACCTCGAGGGTGCGGGTCTCGACGGTGGCCTTGACGCCTTCGCGCAGATCCTCGGTCTCGAAGCGCCAAGGCCAGCCGAAGCCGCCCTGGTCGCGCCACTCGAGCACGCGCTGCCGGCGGACCAGCGCGCCCCCGGCGTCGAAGAACTCGGTGCGCACGATGCGGCCGGCGGCGGGGTCGATCACGTGGCGCAGCTTGCCGTAGCCGGTGAGCTCGACCGTGTGCGGCGTGAGCGGCGTGCCCTCGACGGTCACGAAGCCGGCCTCGTCGGGTGCGGCCCCTGCCTTCACGGGCTCGAAGCGCCACAGCTCGGGGCGGGGCTTCAGGAAGTACAGCGACAGGAAGTCGCGCAGCATGAAGTTCTCGGTGCAGGTGGGCACGCGCTTCACGCGGCGCAGGGTGCGCATGTACAGGTGGTACTCGTCGTCGCCCTTCGCGCGATCGGTGAGCGCCAGGAAGGCCGTGCCCTTCATGTTGGCGGGGTGTACGAACTGCATGAGCAGCTTCTGCCCGGCGGGGCCGTCGGCGACCACGACCTCGATGCCCTTGCCGAGCGGGCTCTTGCCCTCGCGCTGGACCACGAAGTCGATGGTGGTGCGGTAGCTGGTCCAGGCGAGCTTCTGCAGCACGCCGGCCATGATGTCCGGGGGGGCCGCGGGTTCGGCGTGGGCGGCGGACGGTGCCGGCAGCAGGCCGGCGACCAGGACGAGCAGCGGGATCAGCAGCGCGCGCACGGGGCCTCCGGGTGAGCGATCATTCGAAGAGGATAGCGGAGGTGAGCCACGTGTCGACCCCCCACGCGAGGGTCGCGATCAGGAGCGCCGCCCACACGCTCGCGAGGCCGAGCCGCGCCACGTAGCGCCAGATCACGCCCCAGCCGAGCGCTACCGCCGGCCAGGCCGCGAGCTGCAGCGTTTCCTGCCCGCGCAGCACGCTGAGCGCGAAGAGCACCAGGATGGCGCCCAGGGTGTGGAGCAGTCCGAGCACCCACGCGGCGGTCCAGGCGCCCCAGCCGAGCGGCGGCCGGGCCGAGCTTCGCGCCAGTCCGCGCGCCACCAGGCCGATGGCGCCGGCCGGCAGCGCCAGCAAGGCGACCGTTACCAGCGCGGGGACCAGCAGGAAGTCGCGGATCACGTCGAACATGACGCCTCGAACAGGCTCTGCGGCACCCCGAACACCTCGGCGAGGTGCAGGATCTCGTCGGGGAAGAGCTCGCCGAGCGGCATGACGTGGACGATGGCGGCCGCGGGCGGGGTGGCGCCGCTGCGGCGCTCGGGGCGCGCCGGGGTGTCGGGGCGGCCCGGGGGCGTGATGACGAACGAGGCCTCGAGCCGGCGGGCCAGGGCCTCGCGCCGGGCGTCGGGGCCCGGGGGCAGGTCGGCGGCCGCAACCACGCTGGCGTCGCGGCCAAGCACCTGCCGCGAGAAGGCCAGCAGGGCCTCGAGCCGGGTCGGATCGAGGCTGCCGTCGTCGATGACCGCGGTCACCAGGCCGTCGGTGGTGGCGCGCGCGGCCAGGGCCGCGGCGACCAGGCTGGCGGGGGCCGGGTCGAGCGCGCAGGCCACGCGTGCGCTGCCCACGCGGGAGCGCAGCGACACGGCGCACATCTTGGCGTGGTCGTCGATGTCCCAGTTGCCGGCCGACTCGCAGATGTCGTGGGCGAAGTTCGCGAGGATCTGCAGGCCGTGCTCGGTCTCGGGTTGCTCGGGGTGGAAGCGCAGCGCGAACAGGCGCTTCGACAGGTGCTCCATGGCCGCTATCCGCCCGCGGTCGCCCTTGGCGGTGACCACGAAGCCGGGGGGCGCGTCGTCGAGGGTGTCGCCCGTGCGCATCCACGTGGCGAAGCGACCTTCGTTCAGCAGGGTCTCGAAGAGCGGGCTCTGGCGCAGGATGCCGACCCGCTCGACCTCCCAGCCCGCGGGGTCGGCCGGGCGCACCTTGCCGCGCAGCCGCGTGGCCAGGAGCAGCAGGCCGTCACCGAGCGCCAGCACGGGCAGCCCGGCGTCGAGCACGCTGCGACGCGGGACCAGCGGCTCGGCGCCGGGGGCGCTGCCGGCTCCCCCCGAGAGCACCACGCCGCGCGGGTCGAGCGAGGCCAGCAGGGTCGGGTCGACGTCGGCGGGGTGGACCTCGGCGTAGACGCCCAGGTGGCGCAGGCGTCGGACCACCTGGGTCGTGGTGGGGGACCCGAGATCGAGGACGAGGATGCCGGTCGTCTTCATGCGGCGACTCCTCCGGGGGCGCCGGCGGGGAGGTCCGCCCGGCGCACATCGATCTCACCGCCGGTAGTTCGGCGCCTCCTTGCGGATGATCACGTCGTGGACGTGGCTCTCCTGCACGCCCGACTGCGTGATCTCGACGAACTCGGCGTTGGCTCGCAGTTGGCGCAGATCGTTCGCGCCCAGGTAGCCCATGCCGGACTTGAGCCCGCCGACCATCTGATCGAGCACGTCACGGATGCTGCCGCGGTAGGGCACCATGCCCTCGATCCCTTCGGGGACCAGCTTGGAGGGCTCGGCGTCGGCCTGGCCGTAGCGATCGGCGCTGCCCTGGCGCATGGCGCCGATGGAGCCCATGCCGCGGTACGACTTGTAGCGCCGGCCCTCGTACAGCACCATCTCGCCGGGCGCCTCGTCGGTGCCGCCGAACAGGCTGCCGATCATGACCGACTCGGCGCCGGCGGCCAACGCCTTGACCACGTCGCCCGAGAAGCGGATGCCGCCGTCGGCGATCACGGGCACGCCGGCTTGGCGGGCCAGATCGCACGCGTCGAGCACGGCCGTGAGCTGCGGCACGCCGACGCCCGCCACGATGCGCGTGGTGCAGATGGAGCCCGGGCCCACGCCCACCTTGACCCCGTCGGCGCCGGCGTCGATGAGCGCCTTGGCGCCATCGCGCGTGGCCACGTTGCCCGCGACCACGTCGACGGCCAGGCCGGCGCGCTTCACGGCGCGCACGGTGTCGGCCACCCGCTTGGAGTGCCCGTGGGCGGTGTCGACGCACAGCACGTCGGCGCCGGCGGCCACCAGGGCCTCGACGCGCCCGTCGTCGAGCGAGTCGACGCCGATGGCCGCGCCCACGCGCAGGCGGCCCAGGCCGTCCTTCAGCGCGTTCGGGAACTCCTGGTGCTTGCGCAGGTCGCGCATGGTGATGAGGCCCACCAGCCGGTTGCCGGGGCCCACGATGGGCAGCTTCTCGACGCGCTTCGTGTGCATCAGGCGCCGCGCCTCGTCGGGCGACACGCCCTCGGTCGCGGTGACCAGGTCGCGCGTCATGACGGCCGACACCGGCTGGCTGAAGTCCTCGGTGACCAGGTCGCGCCCCGTGACGATGCCCACCAGCACGCCCTCGTGTACCACGGGCAGGCCCGAGATGCGGCGCTCGCGCATGATGGTGGCGGCCTCGCGGCACGACAGGTCGGGGGTCACGGTGACGGGCTCGACGATGACCGAGCTCTCGTGCTTCTTGACCTTGCGCACCTCGGCCGCCTGCTCGGCCGGCGTGAAGTTCTTGTGGATGAACCCCATGCCGCCCGCCTGGGCCATGACGATGGCCGTGGTGTGCTCGGTGACCGTGTCCATGGCCGCCGAGACCAGCGGGATGTTCAGGCCGATGTGGCGCGTGAGCCGGGTGCTCACGTCGGCTTCGCGCGGGAGGATGTCGGAGAAGCGCGGTACGAGCAGGACGTCGTCGAAGGTGAACGCCGTGCGCGGGATCTTGATAGCCATGCTGCCCTCGCGAAGGAATGGAGCGGGTCGGGGCCCGTCGTCTAGTTGGCCGGAGCGGGAGCGGGAGCCGGGGCCGCCGCCTCGCTGGCCTTCTTCTTCTCGGCCGCGAACTTGATCTGCACGAACTCGTCGAGGTAGGAGTCGGCGAACTCGAGGTTCTGCAGGTACAGCGACGACTTGAGCTCGCCGTCGGCCTTGGGCAGCGTCCCCGCCACGATGTCGGCGCGGATCTTGTTGATGCGGTCCTGCGACGTGAGCGCGTTGCTGGCCAGGCGCCCGATGGTCATGCCCGGTCCGATCAGGTCGGCGATCTCGGTCTTGTCGGGGGTGGCCGCCCGGAAGATGTCGAGGTACGTCGGATCGGTCGTCATCTTCAGGCACACCAGCGAGAACGCGCGCAGGAAGCGGTTCTGCGACTTCTGGGCGTATTCCCGGACCGTGGGCTCCCAGACCTCCTTCGGCAACGTCAGGATGTCGTCGAGGCAGAAGTCGCGGAAGAACGGCTGCATGTCGATGGCGTCGTCGTTCATGACCTTGTCGTCGACGAAGCTGTCGAACACCACCTTGAACTCGACCGCGCCGCCGAGCTTCATGGCGTAGTGGCCGGCCAGGCGTCGGTTCTCGGGGTGCTTCTGCTGCATGACGCGCTTGAGGATGGGGACCAGCTTGTCCTTGTAGGCCTGGACCTCGGGCTTGTCGAACATGTTGATGGCCAGCGCCAGCGCGTCTTCGCGCACGGTCTCTTCGATGCCCTCGTTGTAGTAGATGTCGAACAGGTACTCGATGGCGCTCATCGTCGCGATCTCGGAGATCATCTGCAGGTGGCTGGGCGAGATCTGGATGTTGGGCGTCTTGTGCAGCTTCTTGAACGCGTCGAGCGCCTTCTCGAGCACCTCGGGCTGCTTGGAGTCCTTGATGTACTTGAACATCTTGTCGACGCCGAAGCCGCGCGACAGCAGCAGGGCGGCGCCCTCGACGCCGTAGGGGCCGAGCTGCGTGACCTGGTCGAGCGTGACGCGGTGCTCGATCTGCTTGCGCACCTTCTCGGAGTCGTCGGCCTCGGTCAGGCCCTGGAACGCCCACGCGGCCAGCATCTTCTGCAACGAGCCGCGCTCCTCGGGCTTCACGAGCTCGGCGACGACCATGAGGCCGTCCTTCATGAGGTACTTCTCTTCGTCGTCCTTGGCCTTGGCGAAGCCCTCCATGAGCGAGGTCTTGAGACCCGCGGCCACTTCGTCCTTGGACTTCGAGCGGAACAGGATGTCGGCGACCTTCGAGACGTTGCCGTTGGTCACCAGGCGTTGGAGCGCCTTGACCTTGGTCGCCGTGGGGACCGCCGGATCGTCGACGACCTCGGAGATCTTCTCCCAGCCCACGGTGGAGTTGGCCCACAAGTCGATGTCCTCGTCGGTGATCTCGCCCTTGCAGCCCGAGAGGCTCACCACCAGCGCCGTCAGCAGCGCGAGCAACGTGATTCTGGCGACCATGCACCCCTCCGTTCGCGTGTCCCGAGGTCAGATGCGGCGTCGAGACCCCATCATAGCCCTCGGTCGGGAGCGTGACAACCCTGGTTCTACTCGACCGTCTTCACGAGCGGGAGCCCGTTGGTACCGACCGGAATGTAGACCGTGGTGTGGTTCGGCGAGGTGGCCAGCGCCTGCTGCGACTGGATGGCCTCGTGCTGCAGGTAGAGCGGCGTGAGGGTCGTGTTGATGATGCGCTGCGCCTCGGCGATGCCCTCGGCTTCGATGACCTTGATCTGCTTCTTCTTCTCGGCGATCTTGACCTCGAAGTCCTGGCGCTCGATCTCGGTCTCCTTCGAGATCTTGAGCTCCTGGCTCTTGGCCACCTCTTCGGGCAGGTCGATGGTGCCGATGACGATCTTCTCGACCTCGAAGGGCTTCTTGTCCAGGAACGCCCGGAACTTCTCGGTCACGTCGGCCGAGATGGTCTCGCGCTTGTCCTTGGCCTCGAGCGCCTTGTAGCCGGCCACGGCCTCGTAGATGGCGTTGCGGAAGGGCTCCTGCACCGAGCGCGGGTACCACTCCTCGCCGCCGTAGGTCTCGACCACCTCCTTGATGCTGGCGGGGGTGGGTCGCACGACCAGGTGGGCGTTGAACGCCAGCGACAGGTTGTCGGCGCTCATGACCTTGAACTGCTCGTTGTAGGTGCGCCACCGGAAGTCGACGTTCTGGACCTCGAGCAGCCAGCCGAGGCCCGTGGAGGTGGGCCCGGTCTGGGTGCCCACGAAGGCGCGCTGGCCGACGATGGCGCCCCGGGTCACGTAGCCCTCGTGACCCGCCGGGGTCTCGGGGTTGTAGCAGCCGAACGTGCTGCCGCCGGTCGACACGGCCAGCGCGAGGAGCACGAGGACGAGCCAGGCCTTGTTCATGATCGGACCTTCCGCGGGGGTGGACGGCTCGCAGCATACGCCCGATCGTCGGAGCGGGCCAGCGGTTGATCCACGACTCTACAAAGGGTATAGTGCGCCGTCGAAGTTCGACCCACCGGTCGGTGTGAAGAGGCAGGGGAGATGGCCAGGGCTCGCAGTATCGGATCTCGTGTCGCCGTCATCGTGGGCACGACGTTGGTCGTGGCCCTCGGCGTGGGCGCCTGGATGACCTCGGTGTCGTACGAGCGCCAGGCCATGAGCGAGACGTTCCGCGGCCTGCACCGCCTGGGCGACACCGTGAAGCGCAGCCTGCGCCACGCCATGCTCGAGACCGATCGCGCCACCATCGCCGTGATGGTCAACGACGTGGGCGCGCAGGAGGGCATCGAGGGCATCCGCATCTACAACAAGGACGGCCGCATCGTGGTCTCGTCGCGCGCCGACGAGGTGCAGAAGCGCGTCGACACGGCCGACACCGCGTGCCGCGCCTGCCACGCCTCGGGCAAGGCCCCGCGAACCCTGGCGCCCGAAGAGCTCGCCAACGTCTACACCGACGCGAACGGCGAGCGCCGCTTCCAGATCATCGAGCCCGTCTACAACGAGCGCGACTGCTCCACGAGCGGCTGCCACCCCTCGGGGCAGGCGGTGCTGGGCGTGATGGGCATCACGGTGCCGCTGGCCACCATCGACGCCGAGCTGGCCGCGCACCGTACGCACGTGCTGGCGGTGTCGGCGGCGGCCATCGGCCTGGTGTGCGCGGTCGTGCTGTTCATGCTCCGGCGCCTGGTCAGCCGCCGCCTGCGCCGCCTGCTCGAGGGCACGCGCGTGGTCGCCTCGGGCAACCTGGAGCACCGCATCCCCACCCTCGGCAGCGACGAGGTCGGCGTGCTGGCCGAGTCGTTCAACCGCATGACCGAGACGCTGCAGGACACGCGCGGCCAGCTGCTGCAGTCCGAGCGCCTGGCGTCGCTGGGGCGGCTCTCGGCGGGCATCGCCCACGAGATCAACAACCCGCTCACGGGCGTGCTGCTGTGCGGCTCGACCGTGCTCGACGACATGGCCGACGACGACCCGCGCCGCGAGCACCTGCAGGTCATCGTGCAGGAGACCACGCGCTGCCGCGACATCATCCGCAGCCTGCTCGACTTCGCGCGCCAGCGCGTGCCCCAGAAGTCGGCGGTGCGCGTGGCCGAGGTGATCGAGCGCGCCGTGCGCATCGTGCGCAACCAGGCGCAGATCGGGCACATCGAGATCGTCTACACGCCGCCCGAGCAGTGCACGGTGCCCCCGCTCTACGTCGACGCCGGCCAGATCCAGCAGGTGCTCCTGAACCTGGCGCTGAACGCGGTCGACGCCATGCAGAAGGGCGGGACGATCACCATCAGCGCCGCCGTGGTCGACGACGGCTTCGCCGAGGTGCGCGTCATCGACCAGGGCGTGGGCATCCCGACCGAGAACCTGCCGCGCCTGTTCGAGCCGTTCTTCTCGACCAAGGGCGTCAAGGGCAACGGGCTCGGGCTGGCCGTGTCGTGGGGCATCGTCGAGCAGCACGGGGGCTCGCTGCGCGTCGAGAGCGAGGTGGGTCGCGGGACCACGTTCTTCGTGCGCCTGCCGCTGGCGCAGAGGGGCTAGCCATGAACATCCTGGTCGTCGACGACGAGCCCGTGATCGGGCGGGGGTTCGAGGTGGCGCTCAAGGGGACGGGGCACACCGTGCGGTCCATCACCACGCCCCGGGCCCTCGAAGACGCCTTCGAGGGGCAGCGGTTCGACGTGGCGTTCGTCGACTTCGTGCTGCCGGCGCTCGACGGCGACGCGGTGACGCGCTGGATCCGCCTGAACCACCCGAGCGTCGCGGTGGTGGCCATGAGCGGCCTGTGCGATGGCGAGACGGCCGACCGCATGAAACGGAACGGGGCCCGCGAGTTCCTGCCCAAGCCGTTCTCGCGGCACGAGCTGATGGACGTTCTGGGGCGCATCGTCACTGAAACGAGGGGAGGGGTTCTATGACGCGCATCCTGGTGGTGGACGACGAGCCCGCCATCCTGAAGGGGTTCGAGAAGGCGCTCGAGAAGCACGCCGATCGCTACCACGTGACGGGCGTGAGCTCGGGCGAGGAGGCCGTGAAGCGTCTCGCCGCCGAGGACTTCGACCTGGTCTTCACCGACCTGAAGATGCCGGGCATGGACGGGCTGGCGGTCATCGAGCACGTGCGCTCGAACTACCCCCAGACCGACGTGGTCATGATGACGGGGTACTCGACGGTCGAGTCCGCCCTGGGCGCCATGAAGAGCGGCGCGCTCGACTACATCTTGAAGCCGTTCACGCAGGACGAGCTGCTGGCCATCGTGCGCAAGGCCGCGCGCCTGCGGCACTCGCTGATCCGCATGGCCGAGGAGCGCGTCGGTTTCCAGCGCTGGAACCTGAACATCCGCGTGCAGCACTTCGTCCTGCTCAGCACGTTCATCCTCCTGACCATCACGGGCGTGCCGCTGCTCTTCCCCGAGACCTTCAAGGGCGTGTTCTTCTTCGAGGGCAGCTCGTTCCTGCGCGGGCTCACGCACCGCATCGCGGCCGTGACCATGATGAGCCTCGGCCTCTACCACATGCTGTACGCGCTGGCCACCGAGGAGGGCAACCGCAACCTGCGCGCCATCCTGCCGCGCCCCATCGACGACCTGAAGGAGGGCTGGCAGCTGATCCGCTACACCCTCGGCCTCTCTCCCGACCACCCGCGCGCCGGGCGCTACGACGTGTTCGAGAAGTTCGAGTACTTCGCGGTGGTGTGGGGCACCATCGTGATGGTCCTGTCGGGCCTGATCCTGTGGTTCGCCGACGACCTGTTCCACGTGCTGCCGCTGTGGGTCATCGACGTGGCCAAGGTCATCCACCGCTGGGAGGCCGTGCTGGCCATCCTCTCGATCGCGCTGTGGCACACCTACCACGTGCACTTCAAGCCCGGCGTGTTCCCCGGCCTTTCGGTGTGGTGGAGCGGCCGCGTCACGCGCGAGTACATGATCGAGCACCACCCGCTCGAGTACGAAGAGGTCACGGGGCGCCCTGCGGTCAAGGACGAGCACGTCGAGGAGGTGCAGGGATGAAGCGCCTTCACCTCGCTCTGCTGATCCTGCTGGCCCTGGTCGCGCGCGTCGCCGTCGCCGAAGAGGCCGCCCCCGCCCCGGCGGCGCCGGACAAGCCCGCCGCCGCCGAGGCTGCCACTCCCGCCGCCGCCGAGGCTGCCACTCCCGCCGCCGCCGAGGCTGCCACTCCCGCCGCCGCCGAGGCGGCCGCGCCCGCCGCCGCGCCCGCCTGCACCGAGTGCCACGACGGCATCGATCGGCCGGCCTTCGAGGCCTCGGCCCACGGCGGCAAGGACAACGCCGCCTGCCAGAAGTGCCACGGCACCTTCGCCGTCACCTCCGACGGCCACGACGCCCCCGGCCCCGTCGACTGCGGCAGGTGCCACGCCGAGAGCAGCAAGGCGTACGACGCGGGGCTGCACGCGGTGAAGAAGGACGACGGTACGCCCCGCGCCACGTGCCAGAAGTGCCACGCGCCCCACGCCGTGCCGCGCCTCACCAAGATCCAGCCGGGCGAGAAGAAGCTGGTCATGGAGGGCATGTGCAAGGTGTGCCACGAGAAGGAGGTCGGCGCCTACACCGACGGCCGCCACGGTCGCTCGTCGAACGTCGAGGTCGCCACCTGCACCGACTGCCACGGCGGCCACGAGATGCGCAGGAAGGACGACCCCGCGTCGCGCACCTACCGCCTGAACATCGCGACCACGTGCGCCGCCTGCCACGTGAAGAAGAACGGCAACGCGCTGTCGCCCGAGTCCAAGAAGGCCGTGTCCGACTACTTCGGCAGCATCCACGGCCTGGCCATGGTCGAGAGCGGCCTGCTGGTCTCGGCCACCTGCGCCGACTGCCACGGCGCCCACGCCATCGCCGATCCGTCCTCGCCCGGCTCGCCCGTGGCGCGCGCCAACGTGCCCGACACCTGCGGCAAGTGCCACCAGGGCGTGACGCGCGTGTACAAGGAGAGCGTGCACGGCCGCGAGATCGCCAAGGGCAACGTCGACGTGCCGGTCTGCATCGACTGCCACCGCAGCCACCAGATCCGCTCGCACTACGACCCCACGTCGGCCACCTACGCCACGCACGTCTCCGAGACCTGCCTGCGCTGCCACGCCGACCAGGCCACCATCAAGAAGTACGAGTTCCCGGGCCTGCGCGCCGAGACGTACAATCAGTCGTACCACGGCGCGGCGTCCAAGCTGGGTGACACCACGGTCGCCAACTGCGCCAGTTGCCACACGTCGCACGACATCCGCGCCTCGACCGACCCCCAGTCCAGCACGCACCCCGCCCGGCTGGCGGCCACGTGCGGCAAGTGCCACACCACCGACAACCCCTCGACCAGCATGCTGTCGGGCAAGATCCACGTCGAGACGGCCCGCCAGAGCCACTGGATCACGGGGCTGGTCGAGAAGGTCTACATGGGCCTCATCGCCGGCACGCTGGGCTTCTTCGCGTTCTTCATCCTGATCGACCTGCGCCGCCACTTCCGGAACCGCGGGAAGCACTGACCGCGATCGTTGCGATTCGAGACCACCCGCTATACAATTCGCCGCCGGGGTCCGGGGGAGGACGTGGGGGAATGACGATGAAGAGCCGGGTTGTTTTCGTCGCGCTGCTGCTGGCGATGCCCTTCGCCGTGCAGGCCCAGACCGCGCGCGACTGCGAGCACTGCCACTCGAACCCCACCCTCCAGAGCGTCAAGTACGGCGCCGTCGAGCTCCTGAACGTCACGGCCGAGGACCTGGTCGGCACGCCCCACGAGGGCATGCAGTGCATCGACTGCCACGAGGACCTGAAGGGCAAGAGCTTCCCGCACGCCAAGCGCCTGGTGCTGCCCGACTGCGGCACCTGCCACGACGACATCCAGCAGCGCTTCGTCGAGGGCTTCTTCACGCCCCTGCGCCAGAAGGGCTTCACGTCCATCCCCCACTGCTCCGACTGCCACGGCAAGCACAAGGTCAAGGCCAAGGGCAACCCGCGCCAGGCGTGCGGATTGTGCCACCAGGACAAGCTCGAGGAGTTCATGGGCTCGGCGCACTGGGACCCTGCCACCGCCGACGACCCCACCGTCACGTGCGTCTCGTGCCACGACCCGCACTACAAGATGGAGCGCTCGACGATGCCGGTGGCCGACTGGCGCGCGCGCACCACCGAGAAGTGCCGCGCGTGCCACGCCGAGAACGTCGCCACCTACGACGAGAGCCGCCACTTCGCGCAGGTGAAGGCGGGCAACCCCAACGCGCCGGTGTGCTACGACTGCCACTCGAAGCACCGCATCCTGTCCCCGCGCGACCCCAAGAGCCAGGTGTCGGTGGCCAAGCTCGACCAGCTGTGCATGAAGTGCCACCAGGGCTACGACGCCTCGATCCACCGCCCCGAGCGGAACGACGACCCGCGCCTCGAGACGTGCGTGGTCTGCCACACGGGCCACACGACGAACCCGGGCAACACGCAGGTGTTCAACGAGGACCTGGTCAAGACCTGCCTGCGCTGCCACGGCGACCACCTGCTCACGGCCGAGCGCGACGCGCACGGCGGCATCCACCGCAAGGAGCTCGAGAGCATCCAGACCGGCCAGGGGGCGCACTGCGGCAAGTGCCACGAGTACCACTTCAAAACCCCGAACCGGACGCACGAGCGCAGCCTGAAGAACGCCTGCGGCGACTGCCACCCGCGCCAGCAGCTCGAGTATCGCAAGTCGGTGCACTTCGTGGCGCGCGAGAAGGGCCACCTCGAGGCGCCCGACTGCGTTACGTGCCACGAGGAGCGCCACATCGAGAAGGCCGACGTGCACTTCACCGGCCAGAACATCGTGAAGCTGTGCAGCTCGTGCCACGGCAACACCGAGATCACGATGAAGTTCCAGCTGAACCCGGGCGTCGTGAAGGGGTACAACACCTCGTACCACGGCCAGATGTACGCGCTCGGGTTCCAGGGCGAGAAGTTCGCGACCTGCGTCTCGTGCCACGACAACCACTCGATCCTGCCCTCCGACGACCCGGCCTCGACGGTCAGCCGCCAGCACATCCTCGAGACGTGCGGCAAGTGCCACCAGAACGTGAACGAGAACTTCGTCGGCTACCTCAGCCACTATTCGCCCATGGCCAAGGAGCAGAACCCGGTGCTCGCGGCCATCCACGTCTTCATGGTGTGGCTCCTGGGGGTCACGCTGTTCGTGTTCGGCGGGCACACGCTCCTGTGGCTGATCCGCCTCTTGATCCAGAGGAAGCGCCTGGGGTCCCTGAAGAAGGTGTCGCCCCCGGGCAAGCCGAACCGCGTGCTGCGCTTCCAGAAGCCCGAGCGCCTGATGCACCTGGGCATGGTGCTCTGCTTCCTGACCCTGGCCGCCACGGGCCTGCCCCTGAAGTACAGCCAGTCGTCCGTGGCTACCTGGTTCGTGCAGTACGTGCTGGGCTTCGGCACCGCGGCCCTCCTGCACCGCGTGGCCGCCTTCACGCTGTTCGGCATCTTCTTCCTGCACGTGGCGCGCCTGTTCTGGCGCGTGGTCGTCCGGAAGGAGAAGGGCGTGTTCGCGAGCTCCAAGAGCCTGGTCCCCAACCTGCAGGACGCCCGCGACTTCGTGGAGCACCTGAAGTACTTCTTCGGCCGCCGCCCCGAGGCGCCGCCCTTCGGGCGCTGGACGTACTGGGAGAAGTTCGACTACTTCGCCGTGTTCTGGGGCGTGCTGGTCATCGGGGCCTCGGGCCTCACCCTCATGTTCCCCGAGTTCTTCACGCGCCTGCTGCCGGGCTGGCTGATCAACGCGGCGCACATCATCCACAGCGAAGAGGCTCTGCTGGCCACTGCCTTCATCTTCACGGTGCACTTCTTCAACACGCACCTGCGGCCCGGCGTGTTCCCCATGGACGAGGTCATCTTCACGGGGCGCATGACCGAGGAGCACTTCGTGCACGAGCGCGCCCGCGAGCGGGCCGAGCTCACCGACGCCGAGTGGCAGGCCGTGCAGGTGCCGCCGCTCGCCAAGAGCACGCGCCGGCTCTACTACTGGGCCGGGTTCTTCTTCCTGGGGGTGGGTTCGTTGCTCCTGATCCTCATCCTGGTGGGGACGTTCGGGGAGTAGGGCGTCGTTACAGCTCGTCGATGGGGACGCGCCCCCAGGCTTCAGCGACGCCCCAGATGGCCACCGGTCCCCCCCGCAACCGGGCGTCTTCGCTCACGAACGCGGTGGCCCCGGCGCGGTGGGCCGTGGCCAAGTGCAGCGCGTCGGGCGTGCGCAAGCCGTGGCGTGCGCGCAGGGCGGCGGCGGTGGCTGCCACGTCCGTGTCGACCGGTAGCACCGCCAGGCCCGGGAAGTGCGCGAACAGGTCGCGGTACGCCTCTGCCAGGTCGGAACGGCCGGCCCGCAGGGGGCAAACCAGGATCTCGGTGAGCGTGAGCGCTGACGTGATCAACCGGCAGCAGCCTTGCTCCGCGGCCTCGAACAGGCGTCGGGTGGGCGCCCCGAACGCCGGGTGGCGCTCGAAAGCGTAGATGAACACGTTGGCGTCGAGGGCCAGCAGCGGCCCTGCGGGCGTCCTGGGGTGGCGCGCCGTCATTCGCGGTCCCACAGGTCGCGCTCGGTCTCGACGGCCGCGGCTCCATCGACCGAGGCCCACAGGTCGGCCCCGAGGCCCCATGTGCTGGCGGCCCACCCCGCGCGCTTGGGTCGGAGCACCGCGTGGTCGCCCTCGACGTCGAGCACGACCACGTCGCCCTGCCTCAACGCCAGGCGCCGGCGAACCTCGGTGGGGATGGTGATCTGGAACTTGGAGGTGAGCGTGGCAGCGGATCCCGGCATGGGCGCCTCGGATGCGGTTCGCTTACACTGTAGCGGAAAGGTAAGGGCCAGGCAAGCCCAGCCGCTGGCCTGCGGCGCCGGTAGCCCTCCGGTTCTGGTCCCGACGTGACGATGGGGGCCGCCTGTCGAGCATTCGGCGCGGCCGCTGGGGCTAATCGTCAATCGGATTGACGAATAGCCCCAGCGGCCGCTATCGCCCTGAAATGATTGCGAGAAACTCGGCGACAAGACCCGCCGCCCCGGCGAAGAGCAACGGCGCGTGAACGTGGACTTTCCGGTGTGGATGATCGAGTCCCTCGACCGCGAAGCCAGGCGCCGGGGCGTCACGCGGCAGTCGATCATCAAGGTGTGGCTGGCCGAGAGGTTGCAGAAGGCGTCGTGAGAGCGAAAGCTCGATCGTCATTCCCGAGTGCGTTCCCTCCTTTCCTGTGATACCTAGGCTCGTTCTCCTTTCGTGAAGGCCGCATCATGCGCAGCAGCGGGCGGAATGCTCTCCAGAAGGACGCACTCGGCGGCGACGTGGCCCGGCCGTTCTTGAAGTGGGCCGGGGGCAAGGCGCAGCTGTTGCCCGAGATCCTGGAGCGCGTGCCGCCAGCGTTCGGGGCGTACCACGAGCCGTTCATCGGGGGCGGGGCGGTGTTCTTCGCGCTGGCCGCGGGCCAGCGGTTGGGGGGCGGGGCGTTCCTGTCCGACGTGAACGCGAACCTGGTCGAGGTGTGGGTGGCGATTCGTGACGAGGTCGAGGGGGTCATCGCGGCGCTGGCGCCTCACGTGAACGACGAAGCGCACTTCTACGCGGTGCGGGCGCTGGACCCGGCCACGTTGCCGCTGGTCGAGCGCGCGGCGCGCATCCTGTACATGAACAAGACCGGCTTCAACGGGCTGTACCGCGAGAACAGCTCGGGGCGCTTCAACGTGCCCTTCGGGCGCTATGCGAATCCCACCATCTGCGATGCAGGGAACCTGCGCGCGGTGTCCCGGGCCCTGCAGGGCGTGAGCCTCGAGCCCCGCGACTTCCGGTCGGTCCTTGACCACGCGAGGCCCGGCGATTTCGTGTACTTCGACCCACCCTACGTGCCGGTGTCGACTACCTCGTATTTTACGGCCTACTCCCGCGGGGGGGGATTCGGCCCCGACGAGCAACGCGCGCTTGCGGCCGCCTTTGCCGAGTTGGCGAAGCGAGACGTTCGCGTCCTGCTCTCCAACTCCGACGTTCCGTTCGTGCGCGAACTCTACCGCGACTTCACGATCGAGACCGTCTGGGCCCGGCGTAACATCAACTCGAACCCGAACGCGCGCGGCGCCGTGGCCGAGGTGCTGGTGCGCGCGTAGTCCCCTGTCAGTGGACGACTCCGAAGCCCATCTGGCTCGTGACCAGGATCTCGATGGGTCCGCCCGGGCTGGCCGCGACGGCCCGCGATACGCGGCGCAGGTAGGCGGGGTGCTGGAACAGGCCCATGCCGCCGAAGGTCGGGAAGGCCTCGACCATGGCCTGCGGGATCGTGACCTGGCCGTCGGCGTCGGGCGCGGTGCACCACAGGATGGCGGTGGGCGGCGCGCCGTGCCAGCCGATCTGCAGGATGAGCTCGACCGTGGAGCCGTCGTTCGCCTTGGTCCAGGTCACGACCTGGGGTGCCCCGTCGACCAGGGTGAGCACCCCGTCGATGGGCGCTTTCAGCGGGCCCACCCCGGTCACGTGGGCCTCGAACGCCGGGATGTCGCCGCCGGTCGCCGATACCGTGATGGCCGCGCCGGCGTCGAAGAGGCTGGCGGGTGTGGCGGGCGCGCTGTACCAGTCGGCCTCGCCCACCGGGATGGGGTAGGGCCCGCCCTTCACGCCCGAGACCGTGATGGTTCCGGCCGAGACGCGCTGCGGGAAGGGCAGGCACTGGCCGTCGATCGTGCAGTACTCGGTCCAGTCGTCGGCGCAGGGCGGGTCGCAGGGGGCGATCTCGGCCACGCGGTAGAAGCGGCAGGCGCCCTCCTCGGCCTCGAGTACGTGGTTCCGGCCGTACGGGGCGTCCATCAGCAGGATCTCGAGGGCGCTGGATTGGGGCACCGCGCCCCCGCCGTAGGCCATGGTCTGCACCACGTGGATGCTCCCGGCGTAGCCCCAGACGGGATCGGGCGCAGGCTCGACCGCCTCGGCGCCGGTGTCGTCGGGGCCGACCTCGTCGGCCGGGGCAAGGTCGGGCAGGTCGGCGTCGGGCTCCGGCGCGACGTCACCCGGGGCGTCGGGGGGCACGTCGTCGGCGACGTCGGCGTCGGTATCGGGGGTATCGGGCAGGACCTCGGCGTCGGGCGCGACGTCGGCGTCGGAGCCTCCCGACGCGCCGCACGCGGGCGTGACCAGGGCCAGCACGGCCAGCAGCGGGTAGATCGGTAGCCGCAGCATGGTGGACCTCGGGGCGGGGGACGTCAGGCAGTGTAGCGGGAGCGGCGGAGCAGGATCAAGGCGCCGAGCGCCAGGAGCAGCGCCCAGGAGCCCGGCGAGCCACGACGGCCGAGGGTGCAGCCGCCGCCCCCGCCGCCGTTCGTGTCGGCTCCCACGTCGGTCGCCGGCGTGTCGGTCGCCGGCGTGTCGGTCGCCGGCACGTCGGACACGGTCGCGTCGGCGACGTCCGGGGTGGGCGCGTCGATCCCGTCCGGCATCGGCTCGGCCACGGGCTCGACCGGCTCGGGGCCCGGCTCGACCGGCTCGGGGCCGGGCTCGACCACGCCGCCCACCGGCATGTGCTCGCGCGCGAAGGGCGAGCGGTTCACCTGGCCGGCCTCCCGTTGCGGCAAGGCGCGCGCCAGCCAGTAGGCGGCCAACAGGTCGCCGCCGGGGTTCAGCAGCGTGCCGCCGCCGCCGTTCACGTCGAAGGGGTTGGAGCGCGCGTTGAAGTCCGACGGCGGGCGGATGCGCGGGTCGAGCGCCACCTTCGACCACAGCGCCTTCCCCATCTTGGCCTCCTCGAGCTCGAGCGTGGTGGCGCCGTCGATGGCCG
>Ga0172369_10002988_pt1 | contig 22606 bp, 19 predicted proteins | sample LakKiv25m_FD_114539 | JGI IMG/M metagenome (GOLD analysis project Ga0172369, IMG submission 114539) | Freshwater microbial communities from Kabuno Bay, South-Kivu, Congo - kab_022012_11.25m | ecosystem: Environmental > Aquatic > Freshwater > Lake | place: Democratic Republic of the Congo...
GCGAGCAAAGCAACCAGAGGCTGGGTGTCGTGAATCGGCACCAGCAAACCGAGACAGCCAATGGCAATGAGAATTGCTGCCATGCCGGTCTCGCCGCCGGCAGGCTTGTCGTGCTTGCGATCGACATATTCCAACTGCTGCATGAGATTGCCGGCATAGGCAAGCAGACCAAGGAACAAAGCGCCGAACAACCCCGAAGCCAGGCGGGCGGCATCATGCAAAGGCAGTGCCCAACTGAACAATTTGACGCAGATTGCCGCAAGCCAATAGTAAAGCGGTGGAGTGTCCAGCACTGGGATACCCACCAACCGAGGAATCAGCCAGTTTCCGCTCTCAACGAAACCGTAGACGACGCCGAAGTGGACGGCGTCATCATTCTTCCAGGGGTCGTGACCGATCAAACCCGCCAACAGATATAGGGCACAAAGCGCCACCAGCGCCCAGCCGCGCGGCGGCAGGGCGAGTGCGACTCCTGCGAAAATCGGGATTGGCGTTCGAGGAGGAGAATCCATCGCCGGCGACTGGCTGGAAACGGGTTCGATCAATGAAAAAAGGCAGCCGAAGCTGCCTTTCGCTGATCCGGGATTACATCAGGCGGAACGCTGCACGTTGCCATACTTCTGCCGGAACCGTTCAACACGTCCGGCGGTATCGACGATCTTTTGCTTGCCCGTGTAGAACGGATGGCATTCCGAACAGACTTCAACATGTAAGGGCTTGCCGCTGGTCGAGCGCGTCTTGAAGTTGTTTCCGCAACTGCAGGTGACGTCGATTTCGATGTAATTCGGGTGAATTTTTTCTTTCATGATCTTGTTCCTTGACAAAACTACCCATGTCTAATGAGTCGGCTGGGCTGGAAGGGGTGGCATTATCCTTGAATTCCCTGCGGATTGCAAACGGCGTTGCCGTTCAGCCACGGCGCATTGCATCAAAGAATTCGCCATTGTTCTTGGTTGCCTTGATCTTGTCGAGCAGGAATTCCATGGCTTCCATGTCATCCATGTTGTAGAGCAGTTTGCGCAACACCCACATTTTCTGCAGCACATCCGGCTTGAGCAGCAGTTCCTCGCGTCGCGTGCCGGAACGATTGACGTTGATCGCCGGGTAGACGCGCTTTTCCGCCATGCGCCGATCGAGATGGATTTCCATGTTGCCGGTGCCCTTGAATTCCTCATAGATCACATCGTCCATTCGTGATCCGGTATCGATCAGTGCCGTGGCGATGATGGTCAACGAGCCGCCTTCCTCGACATTCCGCGCGGCACCGAAGAAACGCTTGGGACGTTGCAGGGCGTTCGCATCGACACCGCCCGTCAGCACCTTGCCCGAGGCGGGCACCACGGTGTTGTAGGCGCGTGCCAGACGCGTGATGGAATCGAGCAGGATCACCACATCCTTCTTGTGTTCCACCAGACGTTTGGCTTTTTCGATGACCATCTCGGCCACTTGCACGTGACGTGTCGCCGGCTCGTCAAAGGTTGACGCAACCACTTCGCCTTTGACCGAGCGCTGCATCTCGGTGACTTCCTCGGGGCGCTCGTCGATCAGTAGCACGATCAATACCACATCCGGATGATTCACAGAGATGGCATGCGCGATGTGCTGCATCATGACTGTCTTGCCACTTTTCGGGCTCGCCACCAGCAACCCGCGCTGTCCCTTGCCGATCGGTGCAATGATGTCGATGATGCGTGAGGTGGTGTTTTCCTCGCCGCGCATGTCCCGTTCCAGTTCCATGTGCTTGTTGGGATGCAGCGGGGTGAGATTCTCAAACAGGATCTTGTGCTTGGACGCTTCGGGAAGTTCGCCATTGACCTTATCGACCTTGACCAGCGCAAAATAGCGCTCGCCGTCTTTGGGTGTGCGAATTTCTCCTTCGATCGTGTCGCCGGTGTGCAGATTGAAGCGGCGGATCTGCGAGGGCGAAACGTAGATGTCATCCGTGCTGGCCAAATAGGAAGTGTCCGGCGTGCGCAGGAAACCGAATCCGTCCGGCAACACCTCCAGTGCCCCGTCGCCGAAGATATTTTCTCCCTTCTTGGCGCGGTTCTTGAGGAGAGCGAAAATCAGTTCCTGCTTGCGCAGGCGATTGGCGCCATCAATCTCGTTGGCAATTGCCATTTCGAGTAACTGGCTGACATGGAGAACCTTAAGCTCCGATAGCTGCATGGGGAAGACCTGCTAGACGTGAAGCGGGAAGGGAAGAAGAATCAGGAGTGATCCGGAAGGAAACGCGAAACCGGGAGGGGTGAATTGTGATCCGGCCAGCGCACTAGATCGATAGGTATTGAATGCGGGCCGGATTGCTTTCGGGGCGGACTGTAACGGGATCAGAGGTTGCTGTCAATAAACGCGGTGAGCTGCGACTTCGACAGCGCGCCGACTTTGGTCGCTTCGATATTGCCGCCTTTGAACAGCATCAGGGTCGGGATTCCGCGAATGCCGAATTCGCCGGGGGTCTTCTGGTTGTCATCGATGTTGAGCTTGGCCACTTTGAGCTTGCCCGTGTAATCCTTGGCGATATCTTCCAGGATCGGGGCGATCATTTTGCATGGACCGCACCATTCGGCCCAGTAGTCGACCAGCACGGGCATGCTGGATTCGAGCACTTCGCTCTTGAAATTGGCATCGGTGACGTGATGAATATGCTCGCTCATGATTTCCTCGTGTTGTGGATTTTGCCCCAGGCAAGGAGCTTTGGCAGATGCGGATTAATGACGATGCTGAAAACAACTCGATGGCTATGCTAACAAAAAATCGCGGCAGTGTGGAGAAGCCACGCCAGCGTCTTGATGCGCTGCCATTGCTGCATACTACAGTATTCCCCGCTGCTTGTGTTTTTTCGGGCGCAGCACGCGGCACAAGCGACAACGCTTCCATTATACTTGAGTCGTTAATTCCGTTTATGGCTGAGGACGTTGTGAAATGACCTATGTTGTGACCCAATCCTGCATCAAGTGCAAATATACCGATTGCGTCGATGTCTGCCCGGTTGATTGTTTCCGCGAGGGGCCCAATTTTCTCGTAATCGATCCGGACGAGTGCATTGATTGCACCTTGTGTGTGGCCGAATGCCCGGTCGAGGCAATCTATGCCGAAGATGACGTGCCCGATGAGCAGAAGCAGTTCATCGCATTGAATGCCGAACTCGCGAAGCTCTGGCAACCCATCATCGAACGCAAGGAGCCGCTGCCCGATGCCGACGAATGGGCAAAGGTCAAAAACAAGTCGGATAAGCTCGAACGCTGAGTCGCTGGCCGTGTTGAGCGCATTCTCGGAGTCCGGGTACAAGGTTCGGGAGCCGCCATGGAAAAGATCTGGTTGAAGAGCTATATGGCGGGAGTTCCCGCCGAAATCGACGTCAACGAATTCAAATCGTTGGGCGATTTGTTCGAGAAAAGTACCCGGGCCTTCGCCGTCCGAACTGCCTACATCAACATGGGCAAGGCACTCAGTTACGCCGAACTTGATCGCTTGTCGCTCCAGTTTGCCGGATACTGTCAGCAAGTCCTGAAATTGCCGAAGGGTGCCCGCATCGCCCTGATGATGCCCAACCTGCTGCAATACCCGATCTGCATTTTCGGCGCATTGCGTGCCGGTTATACGGTGGTGAATTGCAACCCGCTGTATACGGCGCGCGAACTGGAACATCAACTGAGGGATTCCGGCGCCGACGTGATCGTGATCCTGGAGAACTTCGCTCATGTACTGCAGGAGGCCATGACGAAGACTCCCGTCAAGCATGTGATCGTCACCAGCCTGGGCGACATGCTTGGGATCAAGGGACTGCTGGTCAATTTCGTCGTCAGGAAAATCAAGAAAATGGTGCCGCCCTGGAGCCTGCCCGGGTCGGTCAGCTTCAAGGACATGCTGCACAAGAGCGAGGGATTGGCTTTGCTGCCGGTAAAGGTGGGCCACGAGGACATCGCCTTCCTGCAATATACCGGTGGTACCACCGGTGTTTCCAAGGGAGCGATGCTCACCCATTGCAACATCATCGCCAACCTGCAGCAGGCGCATGCCTGGCTCAAGCCGGTACTCACCAAGGGCGACGAACTCATCGTCACGGCCTTGCCGCTTTACCATATCTTTGCGTTGACGGCCAACTGCCTGACTTTCCTGAAACTGGGAGCCAGCAATTTGCTGATCACCAATCCACGCGACATTCCGGGTTTCATCAAGGAGTTAAAAAAGTACAAGTTCACCACGTTTACAGGCGTCAATACGCTATTCAACGCCTTGTTGCACGATCCAAATTTCGCTTCGCTCGACTTCAGTCACCTGCGCGTCGCGCTGGGCGGAGGCATGGCAGTTCAGAAAGCCGTTGCCGACAAATGGAAAGCGACCACCGGTCAGCCACTGATCGAGGCGTATGGTTTGACGGAAACCTCGCCCGCGGCGACCATCAATCCGCTCAACCTGGCGGAGTACAACGGTTCCATCGGCCTGCCGATATCTTCGACCGAAGTCGTTATCCGCAATGATGACGGCATCGACGTGGCCCCGGGCGAAGCCGGCGAAATCTGCATACGCGGTCCGCAAGTAATGAAGGGCTACTGGAATCGACCGGATGAGACCGCCAAGGTGATCATGGCCGACGGCTTCCTGAAGACGGGCGACGTCGGCATTGTCGATGAGAAGGGCTTCATCAGAATCGTTGACCGCAAGAAAGACATGATTCTGGTCTCGGGGTTCAATGTATATCCGAACGAGATCGAGGCGGTTGTCGCGATGCATCCAGGAGTTCTGGAAGTGGCCGCTGTGGGCGTTCCGGATGAGAAATCCAGCGAGGCGGTGAAGATTTTTGTGGTCAAGAAAGATCCCAATCTGACTGCCGAGGATTTGATTGCGCATTGCAAGCTCAACCTGACCGGATACAAGATCCCCAAGCACGTCGAGTTCCGTGCCGATCTGCCTAAAACCAACGTGGGCAAGATTTTGCGACGGGCTTTGCGCGACGGAGTCGCCTGACTTCGGGAGCGTCAGTGCTGCGCAAGGCGGGCCAGGTTACTTGCTGCGCCCGCCGAACAACTTCATGAACTTTCCGATCTTGGGCGCGACAACTGCCTGGCAGTAGGGCTGCATCGGATTGTTGGCGAAATAGTCCTGGTGGAAGTCTTCGGCCGGGAAGAAAGTCTCCAGCGGCCGCACTTCGGTGACGATTGGGTTGGGGTAGATGTGCGCAGCGTCGATTCTCGCAATGGTTTCCCTGGCGGCGGATGCTTGGTCCGCGGAGTGCGTGAAGATCACGGAACGATACTGCGTGCCAGTATCATGGCCCTGACGATTGAGCGTTGTCGGATCGTGAATCGCGAAAAACACTTCGAGCAGATCCTGGTAAGTCAGTATTGCGGGTTCGAATTTCACCTGCACGACTTCGGCATGACCGGTTTCACCCGTGCATACCGCCGCGTAGGTCGGGTGATTCATTCGACCGCCGCAATATCCTGAAATCGCAGAACTGACGCCGCGCAGGCGCAGAAACACAGCCTCAAGGCACCAGAAACAGCCGCCGCCCAATGTTGCAAATTCGGTGGCCAATTCAGTGGCCGGTTTGGATGGTGCCGTTTCTCCCATGGACATTCCTTTACTTGCCGATAAAATTCGGTGTGCGTTTTTCCTTGAAGGCGTTCACGCCATCCCGGTAATCGTCGCTTTGTCCTAGTTCGCGCTGGAGATCGCGTTCGAGTTCGAGTTGCTGTTCAAGTGAGTGGCCGGCGCTGCTGTAGATCGCCTGTTTGGTGAATGCCAAACCTTTGGTGGGCGCGGTACTGAAATGAACCGCGAGTCTATCCGCCTCCGCTGAGAGTTGATCGTCGGCGAAGCATTTCCAGATCAAGCCCCAGGCTTCTGCTTGTTCCGCAGAAAGCTTGTCGCCGAGCAGCGCCAGTCCGAGAGCGCGGGCCGTGCCGATCAGGCGCGGTACCGTGTGGGTTGCGCCGGCGTCCGGAATCAGGCCGAGTTTGCAGAATGATTGGATAAAGCTCGCTGATCGGGCGGCGATGACGATGTCGCAAGCCAGCGCGACGCTCGCTCCGGCTCCGGCGGCGATTCCGTGCACTGCGCAGATTACCGGCATGGGCAGGTTGCGCAGCCCAAGCACCAGCGGCCGGTAGAGGGTTTCCAGGCTTGCGCCCAGGTCGGGCGCCGGCTTGCCGGGTGACAGGTCGCGCTCGTCGAGATCCTGTCCGGCGCTAAAACAGCGTCCGGCACCGTGCAGCAGCAGCACGCGCGCGCGATCCTGGCGTACCCGCGCAAGCGCATCGTGCAGTTCGCCGTGCATCGCCAGGTTGAACGCGTTGAGCTTTTCCGGCCGGTTCAGCGTGATTCTGGCGATGTTGTCGACGTGCGAATAGAGTAGGGTCTGGTAAGTCATGACATGCAGGGCCCGGGCCAAGTGGCTACAATGGAAATGTATCACGCTGGAGAAATCGGATGCCTCATCTGCTGTTCGAGAAACATAAAGCTTTGCTGGCACAGGCCATGGTCGCCCTCAAGAAGCGCGGCTATTGGAGTCCCTATGCGGAAAGCATCGCGGCGTATGGGGAGAATGCACTTGAGGAGGGGCGCCTGGCTTTCGAGGCCTATCGGGATGCCCAGTTCTATCTGGACCAGCCCGGCTTGATCGAACGGGGCGGGGCTGAAAATTCGCCATATGGTTTGTCGCTTAACATCTCTTATCCGAAGTGCCACCCGGATGCCTTGATTCAGGCGGGCAGAAGTGCCATCGCCGCCTGGACCAAGGCCGGACCTGATACGCGCGCCGGGATTTGCGTGGAAATACTGGAGCGACTGAATTCGCACAGTGCGGAAATGGCCCATGCCGTCATGCATACGACGGGACAGGGGCTGGACATGGCGTTCAGGATGGCCGGACCGCAATCCCAGGAGCGTGGACTTGAAGCCCTCGCCTGCGCTTTTCGGGAGATGAAACAGGTGCCTGAGTCGGCATCCTGGGAAAAGCCGCAAAACAACCGTGCGTCCGTGCGGCAGGAAAAGATATTCACGATCGCCCCGCGTGGCATCGCCTTGGTCCTCGGCTGCTCGACCTTTCCGACCTGGAATGCCTACCCGGGAATCTTCGCCAGCCTGGTGACCGGCAATCCGGTGATCGTCAAGCCTCATCCCAGTGCTGTTCTTCCGCTTGCCCTGACCGTTGCGGTGGCGCGCCAGACCCTCAAGGAGTCGGGCTTTGATCCGAATCTGGTCAGTTTGCTGGTCGATGATCCGGAAGCGCCGCTAGCCAGAGAAGTCGCATTGCGAAAGGAAATCCGCTGTATCGATTTCACCGGCAGCCCCGTATTTGGCGCGTGGCTCGAAGAAAATGCGCGGCAGGCGCTGGTGTTCACCGAGAAAGCGGGTGTCAATTGCGTGATCGTCGATTCCACCGATGATTACCCCGGGCTGTTGAAGAATCTGGCCTTCAGTCTGGCGCTCTATTCGGGGCAGATGTGCACTGCCCCGCAAGCCATTTTCGTTGCGAAGGAGGGAGTGAACACATCCGGGGGAGTAATCCCCCTTGCCCAGTTCGAAGCCGATCTGGCGCGGACATTGCAGGCATTGCTGTCAGACACGGCGCGTGCGTTTGAGATTCTCGGTGCCATCCAGTCGCAAGCCACGATGGCGCGCATTCAAGCTTCCCGCGAATTGGGGGAGGTGCTGGTCGAGTCTACCGCGCTGCGCCACCCGCAATATCCAGAGGCGCGCATTCAGACGCCGTTGCTGATTAAAGTGGATGTCAGCGATACGCCGGCATATGCCGAGGAACGCTTCGGCCCCATCAGTTTTATAGTCGAGACCGCAACAACGCTGGAGAGCCTGGCGGCCGCAGAGCGCGTGATCCGTGAGAGTGGTGCATTGACGTTCCTGGTGCATTCGACCGCCGGGCCGATCTGGCAGATGGCCGATGAAATTTCCCTGCGCGTCGGCGTCGCTCTGACCTTCAACCTGACCGATGCGGTGTATATCAATGACACCAGCGGCTTCTCCGATTACCATGGCACGGGTGCCAATCCCGCTGCCAATGCCTGTTTGATCGACAGCGCCTTCGTTGCCGGTCGTTTCTTCGTGGTTCAGTCACGACATCCGCTTTGAGATGGCCAAGGTCTATTCAATCGACGGATTGGTTCCGGTCATTCACCCGTCATCATTTGTGCATCCCGCGGCGGTGCTGATCGGCGACGTGATCATCGGACCCGACTGCTATATCGGTCCGTGCGCCAGCCTGCGCGGCGATTTCGGCCGGATCCTCATCGGCCAGGGTGCCAATGTCCAGGATAACTGCACCGTCCATGGCTTTCCCGATCGCGACACGGTCATTGAGGATCACGGACACATCGGCCATGGCGCGATATTGCATTGTTGTTTTATTGGCCGCAATGCGCTGGTCGGCATGAATGCCGTGGTTATGGACAACGCCCGGGTGGGGGAATCGTCTATCGTTGCAGCGATGGCTTTTGTCAAGGCAGGAATGGAGATTCCACCGCACATGCTGGCGGCCGGAACGCCGGCGCGGATCGTGCGCGAATTGTCGGTGCAGGAAATGGTGTGGAAAGGCCAGGGTACGGCCTTGTACCAGCAACTGGCGCTGCGCTCGCTCGCCAGCCTGAACGAAACCGAAGCGTTGAGCGAGCCGGAACCCGGCCGGCCACGCATCAAATTGCCGGACATCAAACCTCTGGTTGAAGCCAAAGCAGCCTGGGCAGCACTATCCGCGGCAGAATCGGAGAGCGGGACCGAGCCCTGATGTGATATCATTGGAAGCTCGATTTTCCCCGCAATCTCCGCCTGGATTCTTACTTTGCCCCATGCTGCTGCCGCCAGGCATTTCCGCACCGCTTGTTGATCCAGCCCGGCCGGGCCGGGGCAAGAGATGTGTCGACGCAAAGCACCGCGCTGGCCGGGGTGCAGGCGGGAAAGTCAAATCGCAACAACCATCTTTTATTGCACTCAAGGAAGACGCATGAAAATTCATGAATATCAGGGCAAGGAAATTCTCAGGAAGTTCGGGGTAACGACCTCGCGCGGCAATCCCGCGTTCTCAGTCGACGAGGCAGTCAAGGTCGCAACCGATCTGGGCGGTCAGGTCTGGGTAGTCAAGGCCCAGATTCATGCCGGCGGTCGCGGCAAGGGCGGTGGCGTAAAAGTCGCCAAGTCGCTCGACGAGGTCAAACAGTATGCAAACCAGATTCTCGGCATGCAGCTGGTGACCCACCAGACCGGTCCGCAGGGGCGCAAGGTAAAGCGCCTGCTGATCGAAGACGGCGCGGACATCAAGAAGGAGTATTACCTGGCCGTCCTGACCGACCGTGCGTCGCAGAAAGTAGCGATGATGGCCTCGTCGGAAGGTGGCATGGATATCGAAAAGGTCGCCCATGACATGCCGGAGAAGATTCTCAAGGAATTCGTCGATCCCATTGTCGGCATGACCGACAAGCAAGCCGAGAATCTGGCGCGCGGCATCGGCGTTCCGGAAGCATCGTTGCAGCAGGCGGTTGCCCTGATGAAGAATCTGTATCGCTGCTATATGGAAACCGACGCGTCCCTCGCAGAAATCAATCCGTTGATCCTCGAAGGCAACGGCAACATCAAGGCGCTGGACGCGAAATTCAATTTCGACGACAACTCGCTCTATCGTCAGCCGGATATCGCTGCCTACCGCGACCTGGATGAAGAGGATCCGGATGAGGTGGCCGCCTCCAAGTTCGACCTGACGTACATTGCACTCGACGGCAACATTGGTTGCCTGGTGAATGGCGCCGGTCTGGCGATGGCGACCATGGACACGATCAAACTGTTCGGTGCCGAACCTGCCAACTTCCTCGACGTCGGCGGCGGTGCCACCACCGAGAAGGTGACCGAGGCATTTAAGATCATGCTGAAGAACCCGGCCGTGAAAGGCATCCTGGTGAACATTTTCGGCGGCATCATGAAGTGCGACACCATTGCCGAAGGGGTGGTTGCCGCGGCACGCGTGGTGCATCTGAAGGTGCCGCTGGTGGTGCGCATGAAGGGCACCAACGAAGAGATCGGCAAGAAGATTCTCAAGGATTCAGGCCTTCCCATCATCTCCGCCGACAATATGGCGGAAGCGGCGCAAAAGATTGTCGCTGCCGTTGCGCACTAGCAAGGAGTAGAAATGTCCATTCTGATCAACAAAAAAACCAAGGTTATTACCCAGGGCATCACCGGGAAGACCGGGCAGTTCCACACCGAGAAGTGCCAGGAATATGCCAACGGCAAAAACTGTTTTGTGGCCGGAGTCAATCCCAAGAAAGCCGGCGAAAAGATTTTCGACATTCCCATCTATGCCTCGGTCAAGGAAGCGGCTGGCGCCACTGGCGCCACGGTTTCCGTGATCTATGTGCCGCCACCGGGCGCTGCTGCCGCGGTGTGGGAAGCTGTCGAAGCCGACCTGGACCTGGTGATCTGCATCACCGAAGGCATTCCTGTGCGCGACATGCTGGCAGTGCGTAACAAGATGAAAGCCAAGGTCGCTGCCGGCGGCAAGGAAACCCTGCTGCTCGGACCGAACTGCCCGGGGCTGATCACGCCGGATGAAATCAAGATCGGCATCATGCCCGGCCACATCCACAAAAAGGGACGGATTGGCGTGGTGTCGCGTTCGGGGACGCTGACCTATGAGGCCGTGGCACAGCTTACCGATCTGGGTCTCGGTCAGACTTCCGCGGTCGGTATTGGCGGAGACCCGATCAACGGTCTCAAGCACATCGACATCATGAAACTCTTCAACGACGATCCGGATACCGATGCAGTCATCATGATTGGCGAGATCGGTGGACCGGACGAAGCGGAAGCGGCAACCTGGTGCAAGGCCAACATGAAAAAGCCGATCGTCGGGTTCATCGCCGGCGTCACGGCCCCGGCGGGCAAGCGCATGGGCCATGCCGGCGCCCTGATTTCCGGCGGTGCCGATACGGCCGAAGCCAAGCTGGCGATCATGGAATCCTGCGGCTTCAAGGTGACGCGCAATCCGGCCGAAATGGGCAAGTTGCTCAAGGCCATGCTGTAAAAGCCGGATACGATCCCATTAAAAATCGCCTCGCTGCAAAGCGGGGCTTTTTTTTAACAGCCACTCTTGCCCCTGCCTTGGATTCCTTCCTCGCCCATCCATTCTGGATTCCCTTGCTGGAAATCATTGGCGTCGATATTCTGTTGAGTGGCGACAATGCGGTTGTGATTGCGCTGGCAGTGCGCTCCCTGCCGCTGCAGCAACAAAGGAAGGCGATCATTTTCGGCAGCATGGCGGCGGTTACCATGCGGGTGATACTCACCGTATTCGTGGTCGAATTGCTACGGCTGCCTTATCTCAAATTGATCGGCAGCGCGTTGTTGCTCTGGATCGGAATCAAGTTGCAGCTGCCGGACGGCGATGGCGGGCCTGATATCGAGAGCAAGGACACGATGTTTGCCGCAATCAGGACGATCCTCATTGCCGACATGGTGATGAGCCTCGACAATGTGATCGGCATCGCCGCAGCTGCGAAAGGGCATGTCGGCCTGCTCATGATCGGTTTGGCGATCAGCATTCCACTGATTGTTTTCGGCAGTTCGGTGATGCTACGCCTAATGCAGCGGTTTCCGTTCATTGTCGTTCTGGGAAGTGCCTTGCTTGGCTACATTTCCGGCGAAATGGCGGTCAGCGATAGCGCCATCCATTCTTGGCTTGCAACCAATGCCGCATGGATCATCCGGTTGGGCGGTATTAGTTGCGCCCTTGGTGTGGTCGCGGTTGGTCGGTGGCTGGTGCGACGCAAAACCGACCTCGGCAGCAATCGCGTCCTCTGAATGGTTCGCTCGCCGTCAGGCAGAACCCAAAATTGTCTGCCCGCCCGAGAATAATTTGACAGGCTTGATGTCCGACTATAAGGATTGGCAGTATCATCCTGTTTCTATGCGGACTTGTTGCGTTGGAGGTTGACGCAGCAGGCCCGGGTGCCGTTTCGGTGGGACGGGGAGCGCGGGCACGATGAGCAAAAAAACTTTCTGGAAGAGCGACTGGTTTCTCGGTCTTGCAGCGAGCGTTATCGTGCTTCTCTCCGGCAACAGTGATCTGTTGCAGAGCCTGGAGCGCAAGGCTTACGACATTGGCGTCGGTGCGACTTCGCGCAATCCCAGTGAAAAAGTGGCGGTCATCGCGATCGACAAGCAAAGCCTGGACAACATCGGTCGCTGGCCCTGGTCGCGCGAAGTGATGGCGGATATGGTCGACAAGCTTGCGGCGGCCAAGGCCAAAGTGATTGCGACCACGGTGCTTTATTCCGAGCCTCAACTGGACGCCGGATTGAGCTATATCCGCAAGCTTACCGAACTTTACGTTCAGGCCGGCGGCACCTTGCCCGCGGCAGTCACGCCAACCGCAGAGCCAGCCGAAAATGTTTCGCCAGCGAACATGCCCGCTGCGGCCCCCGAAGCGGCGGCAGTTCTACCCGTGTCGCCGGCGCAGGCGGAACCTGTACCGGCGTCAACGCCCTTGAGCCAGATGGGTGCGCTGCTCAGCGAAGCCGAAACCAAACTGAGTACCGATCGGCGTCTGGCGGAGAGCTTTGGCAAAGCGGGAAATGTCGCCTTGCCGATACTGTTCAAGATCGGCGAGCCGCGCGGCCGACCCGACAAGGAACTGCCCGACTACGTCAAAAAAAATGCGGTCAAGGCCAATCCGACCGGATTCGCCCCGATTCCGACCAGCGAAACCGACGCTCTGGTGATCGAGCCGCTCGGTCAGAGTGCTGCTGTGATCGGTCATCTCAACACCACTCCCGATGTCGACGGCGGAATCCGCAGCGAACCGCTGGTCGTAGGGTATTTTGACCAGTTGTATCCGGCCTTGTCACTGATGATTGCGGCGAAGAGCCTGAACCTGGGCGTCAATGACATTCAGGTGCAACTTGGCAACTCGGTCCGGCTCGGCAATCTGAAAATCGGCACCGACGCCGATACCCGGATGAACACGTTTTTCTACAAGGATGCCGGCGGCAAGCCGGCGTTCCAGGTGGACTCCTTCTTTGATGTGAAAAGCGGAAAAATTCCCTACGACAAATATCGCGACAAGATCGTCCTGATCGGTCCGACCGCGGCCGGCGTCGGCAGCGTGCATCCGACCCCGGTATCGCCGGCGATGTCGGACGTGCTGGTTTTGGCCCACTCGGTTTCCAGTCTGCTCTCGGAGCATTTCTTTGTGGTGCCGGCCTGGGCTTTCTGGGCCGAGAAGGCTGCCCTGCTGCTTGTGGCAGCCTACTTGATCGCCCTGCTGCCGCGTCTTAAGGCCGGCATGGGCGCAGGTGTTACGGCGGGGATTCTGGTGCTGCTGCTGGCGACCCATTTCGTGCTGATGACGACGCAATTGCTGTGGCTGCAATTGATGATCCCGGCGACCTTGTTGTTGTTCGGCCATCTGCTGTTGACCACCAAGCATTTCCTCCTGACCGAGCGTGGCAAAGAAAAATCCGATCTCGAATCGTCCGAATCGAATCGCATGCTGGGGCTTGCTTATCAGGGCCAGGGTCAATTGGACACGGCGTTCGACAAGTTTCGTCGTTGCCCGCTCGACGATCACCTGATGGAAAACCTCTACAACCTGGCACTGGATTTCGAGCGCAAGCGGCAATTCAACAAGGCCGAAGCCGTGTTCCGTTACATGTCCGACTACAACCCGAAGTTCCGCGATCTAGAACAACGCCTGAATCGCGCCAAGCAGATGTCGGAAACGGTCATCCTGGGCGGTACGGGAGGAGTACGCAGCAACGCCAGTATGCTTGATGGCGGCGGCAATGTCGAAAAGCCGATGCTGGGGCGTTACCAGATCGAAAAAGAACTGGGCAAGGGCGCCATGGGTGTGGTGTACCTCGGTCGCGACCCGAAAATCAATCGCATCGTGGCAATCAAGACCATGGCCTTGTCGCAAGAGTTCGAAGGGGACGAACTCGCCGAGGTCAAGGAGCGCTTTTTCCGCGAAGCCGAGACCGCCGGCAGACTCAATCACCAGAATATCGTCACCATGTACGATGCGGGCGAAGAGCATGACCTGGCCTACATCGCCATGGAATTTCTGAAAGGCAAGGACTTGGTGCCATACACCAAGCCGGGCCATTTGCTGCCGCTCGAGAAAGTCGTCAGTATCGTGACCCGGGTTGCCGATGCGCTGTCCTATGCGCATGAGAACCATGTGGTCCACCGCGACATCAAGCCGGCCAACATCATGTACGAACCGGAAAGCGATCAGGTCAAGGTCACCGATTTCGGTATCGCTCGCATCACCGACTCGAGCAAGACAAAGACCGGCATGGTGCTGGGCACACCGAGCTACATGTCGCCGGAGCAGTTGTCAGGGAAGAAGATCGATGGTCGCTCCGACCTCTTCTCCCTGGGCGTTACCCTGTATCAGTTGGCCAGCGGCAAGTTGCCGTTCGAGGGCGAATCCATGGCGCAATTGATGTTCAAGATCGCCAACGAGCCGCCCGAGGACATCCGTGCGATCAATCCGAACATTCCGGCCGCACTTGCCAAGATCATCGACAAGGCGCTTACCAAAGATGCCGAACAACGCTACCAGGTTGGCGCCGAACTGGCGCGCGACCTGCGCCAGTGCCTGCCGCAAGGCAATTCCAAGCCGGCCGGCTCCGGTCAGAGCGAGAACAACTAGGAGCGCGCATGGATCTTAGTCAAGTGCTGGAGACAGTCAGCCGCAGCGATGCCGGAATGGTGCGTTCCCACAATGAGGATTCGGTTCATCTGAATCCGGCGCTGGGCCTGGCGGTTCTGGCCGACGGCATGGGCGGTTACAACGCCGGCGAGGTGGCCAGCGGCATGGTGACCACCTTGTTGGGCAGCGAACTGGAACAGGCCTTATCGCGGCAAGACATGCATCTGCAAGGAGAGGCTGGCCAGCTGCGTGCGCACAGCTTGCTGGAACAGGAAATCGCGCGCGCCAACCATGCCGTCTATCAGGCTGCGCAAAGCCAGCCCCAATATGCCGGCATGGGGACGACGCTGGTGATGGCCTTGTTCTACGACAACGGCATGACGGTGGCACACATCGGCGACTCGCGGCTGTATCGTTTGCGCGGCGAGGAATTTCTGCAAATCACCCGCGATCATTCGCTGTTGCAGGAGCAGATCGATAGTGGCATCCTCACTCCGGCGCAGGCGCGCCATTCGCACAACAAGAATCTAGTGACGCGCGCCGTGGGTGTGGATCCCACGGTCGAGGCGGAAATTCACGATTACGCGACTCTTCCCGGGGATATTTATCTGCTCTGCTCGGACGGCCTCAACGACATGGTCGACGACGAGGAAATCGGCATGACGCTGCAGATGCTGTCCGCCAATCTGGAACTGGTGGCGACGCAATTGGTACAGATGGCAAACGACAATGGCGGTCGTGATAATGTTTCAGTCATCCTGGTGCGGATCAGGCGTGAATATTCCGCCAAGCGCGGGCTGCCGGGATGGCTGGGGCGGCTGCTGGCTTGGCTCAAGTGATCGAATAGGCAATACAGGAAGGTCAAGATGGCAAAACTTATTCTCAGCATGGACGGGATGCAGCTCAAGGAGATTCCGCTTGCCAAGGAAAGGGTCACGATCGGACGCAAGCCGCATAACGACATTCAGATCGACAACCTGGCAATCAGCGGCGAACATGCGGCAATCGTGACCATCCTCAACGATGCTTTCCTGGAGGATCTCGATAGCACCAATGGCACCCAGGTCAATGGTCAGCCGATCAAGAAGTATTTTCTGCAAAACGGGGATGTCATCGAGCTCGGCAAATACCGCCTCCAGTATGTCAAGGAAACCCAGCAGCCGGCTGCACAGGCGGATTTTGAAAAGACCATGATCATCCGGCCGGAGATGATGCCCAAGCCGGCAGAGCAGAGCAGCGAAAAAGCCGTGCAGGCTCAAGCCCTGGACAATGCGCCGCCACCATCACCGCTACCTGCTCCGCCGGTCCTCCCGCGCGGGGCGCTCCAGGTACTTACTGGCACCAATGCCGGAAAGGAACTGGAGCTCACCAAGACTTTGACCTCGCTGGGCAAGCCGGGTGTGCAGGTGGCCGTGATCACTCGTCGTCCGCACGGTTACTTCATCACGCATGTCGAGGGTGCCGTTTTTCCCTCGGTCAATGGCAAACTGCTCGATGCCCAAGCTCATCAGCTGAATGACCACGATATTATCGAATTGGCGAACACCAAAATGGAATTCTTTCTGAAATCTTGACCATGCTGGATTTATTGGAAGCGGAAAAATTGTGAAACAGCATTTCGCGCGCTATGTGCTGGGCCTGGCCATTCTGTTGCTGTTGCTCGGACATGCGACCAGGTTTTATCAGATTGCTCTCGTCAATCATCTCGACGCCATTATTTATGACGCCAAGCTGCGACTGACGATGCCGGGCAATGTCGACGAGCGCATCGCGATTCTCGACATCGACGAAAAATCGCTGGCCGAACTCGGCCATTGGCCGTGGGGGCGCGATCGGCTGGCGACGCTGGCAGACAAATTGTTTCATCTCTATGGCGTGCGCGTGCTGGGCTTCGACGTGGTATTCCCCGAGGCCGACAACAGTTCCGGTCTCGGCAGCCTGGAAGCGCTGGCCAAGAAGGATCTCAGGGACAACAGCGCGTTCCAGTCCAGCCTCCGGGAGTTGCGTCCACAACTGGACTTCGATGCGCGTTTTGCTAGTGCCTTGAAGGGGAAGCCGGTAATACTCGGCTACTACTTTTCTAATACCGAGGGCGGCGTCAGCAACGGTGTTTTGCCGGCTCCGGTGCTGCCGGCAGGAACCTTCGCCGGGAACGGCAGCATCGCCATCAGCAGCTGGAAGACGTTTGGCGGCAATCTGGCGGAATATCAGAAGAATGCCCAAGGCGCGGGTTTCTTCAACCCGATCGTGGATTTCGACGGCATTACGCGGCGGGTACCGATGCTGGTCGAGTACGGCGGTGCATATTATGAATCGCTGTCGCTGGCGATGGTGCGTGCCTATCTGAATTTTCCCAAGGTGATACCGGGCTATCCGGATGACGCGGTTTCTTCCAGCCAAAGCTATGGCAACATTGAGTGGCTTGATTTGCTGACCGACCGTGGAACTAGCTTGCGCATCCCGGTGGACGAGAACGTCGCCGCCCTGATTCCGTTTCGCGGCTATCAGGGTAGCTTCCGCTATTACTCTCTCGCTGATGTCATGGCAGACCGCATCAAGCCGGAACAGCTTTCCGGACGCATCGTGCTGATTGGTACCACCACACCCGGGCTCAAGGATCAGCGTGCGACGCCGGTGGGCGAGGCCTACGCCGGAGTCGAGATGCACGCCAACCTGATCGCCGGCATGCTCGATGGCAATATCAAGTTCAAGCCGCCTTTCGTTTTGGGTGCCGACTTCCTCTTATTGCTGCTCGCCGGTGCCATCATGGCGTTCTGGTTGCCGCGCCTGTCGGCCCTGCCGGCTTCGCTGGTCGCCTTGCTGGTATTGATCGGCCAGATCGGCATCAATCTGAGCTTGTGGAACTTCGCCAATTTCGTGATGCCTCTGGCGGCTGGACTGCTGCTGACATTTTCGCTGTACGCCCTCAACATGTCCTGGGGCTATTTCGTCGAGTCGCGCAGCAAGCGGCAGCTGACAGGACTCTTTGGCCAGTATGTGCCGCCAGAGCTGGTCGAGGAAATGAGTCGCGATCCGGAAAATTACAGCATGGCCGGGCGCAAGGCCGAACTGACCGTGCTGTTCTCCGACGTGCGCGGTTTCACGACGATTTCGGAGGGGCTGGAAGCGGACCAACTCGCGACCCTGATGAATGAATACCTGGGGGCCATGACCAAAATTGTGCGTCACCATCGCGGCACGCTCGATAAATACATCGGTGATGCGATCATGGCTTTCTGGGGAGCGCCGCTCGACGATCCGGAACATGCCCGGCATGCGGTGCTGACCGCACTGGAGATGCAGAAAGCCTTGCCGGAACTGAACAAACAACTGGCGGCCAAGGGCTGGCCGGAATTGAAAATCGGTGTCGGCGTCAATACGGGCACCATGACGGTCGGCGACATGGGTTCGCCGGTGCGTCAGTCCTATACCGTGATGGGCGATGCAGTGAATCTTGGTTCGCGCCTGGAGGGAATCACCAAGCAATACGGCGTCGGCATCATCGTTGGCGAGACTACACGCGAAGCGCTGAAGAAATCCTTCGTGTTTCGCGAACTGGACCGGGTGCGCGTCAAGGGCAAGGCGGAACCGATCGGAATCTACGAGCCTGTGGGTGTGGAGGGAGAAGTCGACAAAGCGGTGCTCGAGGAACTGCAGCTCTGGAATCAGGCATTACGCTATTATCGTGCGCAGGACTGGGATCAGGCTGAAGTCACACTGCTGAATCTGTCGCGTCTGGCACCGAGTTACCTGTATGAGCTTTACGGCAAGCGCATTGCCCAGTATCGCAAGCAATCACCCGGTGCAGACTGGGATGGCGTAACCACCTTTGAAACCAAATGACAGCATGAAAGTCCGAATACTGGGTTGTAGCGGGGGAATCGGTGGCCGCCATCTGCGTACGACTTCCCTGCTGATCGATGATGACATCCTGATCGATGCCGGCACTGGCGTAGGCGATCTGACCATGGCGGAACTGGCCCTGATCCACCATGTCTTCATCACTCACACCCATCTCGATCATATTGCCTGTTTGCCTTTGATGGCCGATACCATCGGCGACATGCGTGACAAACCGCTCACGGTATATGCCCAGCCGGCCAGTATCGAGATCCTGCGCAATCATGTGTTCAACTGGTCGGTGTGGCCGGATTTCACCGAGATCCCGAGCCCGGAAAAGCCTTTTCTGCGCTTTGAACCCGTCAAGCTGGGTCAGTCTGTCAAGTTTGGCTGGCGCACGATTACGCCGCTGCCTGCCAACCATACCGTACCGGCAGTGGGTTACCAGGTCGATTCCGGTCACGCCAGCCTGGTATTTACCGGCGATACCACGGCCTGCCCGGAATTGTGGCTAGCGGTCAATAAAATCAGCAATCTGCGCTACCTGATTATCGAAACCGCTTTTTCGAATCACGAAAGAAAGCTCGCCGTCATGTCCAAGCATCTTTGCCCAAGCATGCTGGCCGAGGAACTGCTGAATTTGCAATCCAAGACGGAGCTTTTCATTACCCATCTCAAGCCGGGCCAGATCGAGCTGACCATGCAGGAAGTGGAAGAAAGCGTTGGCGAGTTCAAGCCCCGCATGCTGCAGAACAATCATGAATTCGAGTTTTAAGGCACTCATGGAAGCGTCGCCGATCAGCCTGGAAGTCCTGCACAGTCTGCAGCCGCTTGCCGAACTCGATCTGGAGCGCTTGCGGGAATTGCTCGGAGCCTGCCAGTATGACCGTCTGGCGCGCGGCACCAAGCTTGACCTGGCAGGGGATTGCCGGGGACAACTGGTGTACCTGGTGAAGGGCGAATTGCTGCTGCTTTTTCCCGATCAAAGCACCGTGGTGGTTGTCGGAGGCAGCGACGAGGCGGCGCGACCGCTGGGCAAATGGGGGCAGCCGATGACTTCCGCCAAGGCGATCACGCCAGTTGAGCTGGTGCGATTCGATGAGGATATGCTGGATATCATGCTGACCTGGGATCAGTTGGCGCTGCCAAAAACAGCGTCCGGGCAAGCAGCGCCGGAGGGCGCCGGGAATGGCGCGAGAACCGCCAACTGGCGCATGCTGCCGGGCATGTTTGCCGCGCAAAATCTGACGCGCGGCGCTTTTGCCGCTTTGCCCCCGGCGCATATCGACCAACTCTTGCAGCGTTTTCGCCGCATCAAGGTGCGCCGTGGCGAGGAAATCGTGCGCCAGGGCGAGGTGGGCGATTACTACTACCTGATTGAAAGCGGCCGCTGTCAAGTGACCCGCACGGTCGCGGGAGGACAAATACTGCTGGCCGATCTCAAACCGGGCGAAGCCTTTGGCGAAGAGGCTCTGGTCAACGATGCCGTACGCAATGCGAGTGTGACGATGATTACGGACGGCATTCTGTTGCGCCTGAACAAGCAGGATTTTGTCGAGCTGTTGCGTACCCCGTTGTTGCGCACGCTGTCGCCCGCTGAGGCGAACAAGCACGTTGCTGCCGGCGCGGTGTGGCTGGATGTGCGTTTTGCCGCCGAGTTCAAATACGATGGCATTCGGGATGCGCGCAATCTGCCGCTTGACGAAATTCGATTGGCCTATATGGTGCTGGATCCCCAGAAGGAATATATCGCCTATTGCCAAAGCGGCCGGCGCAGTTCTGCGGCGGCTTTTTTGCTGTCGCAGCGCGGTTTCAGGGCGAGCCTGCTGGAGGGTGGTCTGGCTAGTGCCAGAAGCGACATTGAAATGGGAGTACATGCATCGTGAGCGCGGTCATCAACCCACCGCAGGGCGCCGGTTCGTCCGACCTGGATACCCGGTTGCTGTTTTTCAAGAATCTTCAGACAGTCACCAACAAGATTCATGCGACCAACAACATCGACGAAATCATGCTCGAGTTGTCGCAGGACATCTGCAACCTGTTCAATGCCGATCGCCTGACCATCTACGCCGTCAGCGAGGACAAGGCATCGATCGTCTCGAAACTCAAGACCGGCCTGAATTCGTTCAAGGATCTCAAGTTGCCGATTGCCGACCAGAGTGTCGCCGGGCATGTGGCCTTGTCGCGCAAGAGCATCAACTTGATTGACGTGTATGACGATGCCGAGCTCAAGTCGCACCACCCCGGCCTGCGTTTCCTGCAGGAGGTGGACAAGCGTACCGGCTATCGCACCAAGCAGATGCTGGTCAGTCCGATCATCACCATCGCCGGGGAACTGCTGGGTGTGGTGCAGATCATCAACAATCGCGCCGGCGTGCCTTTCTCCGCAGTCATGGAAGAAGGCGTCAAGGGTTTGTGCGAAACACTGGCGATTGCCTTTTCCCAGCGCAACAAGCCGGCCCAGGCCGCCAAGTCGAAGTACGACCAATTGGTTGCCGACGCCGTGCTGTCCGCCCAGGAGCTTGATCTGGCGATACGCTCGGCGCGCCGCAAGAATCTCGATATCGAGGAAATACTGCTTAGCGAATTTCAGGTCAAGCTGCCGGCGATCGGTCTGGCGCTGTCGAAATTCTTCGGTGTTCCCTACGAGCCCTACAAGGCCGATCGAGTCAAGCCGATGGATTTGCTGAAGAACCTCAAGCGCGAGTACATCGAACAGAATCAGTGGCTGCCGATCGAGGACTCGAGTGAAGGCTTGATGGTGCTGACGATGGATCCGGAGCAGGTGAAGAGTTCGCGGGTCGTCAACAATGTTTTCCCCAGAAGCAAGCTGGCTTACCGCGTCACCACCATCCGCGAGTTCAAACAGAGCGTCGATCTGTTCTTCGGGACCCAGCCCGACACCGATACCTCGTCGGTCGGCGATCTGCTTTCCAGCATGGGCGAGGACGGCGAGGATGCCACCGATGCTGCCGAGGACGTATCCGCCGCTGCCGACAACGAACTCGTCAAACTGGTCAACAAGATCATCGTCGATGCTTTTCAGCAAGGCGTTTCGGATATCCATATCGAACCCGGCCCCGGCAAGGAAAAGACCCTGATTCGCTTCCGCAAGGACGGTTCGCTGGTGAAATACATCGAAGTGCCCTCCAGTTATCGCAACTCCATGGCGGCGCGCATCAAGATCATGTGCGACCTCGATATCTCGGAACGCAGGAAGCCACAGGACGGCAAGATCAAGTTCAAGAAATTTGGTCCGCTGGATATCGAGTTGCGCGTGGCGACGATTCCCTCCAGCGGCGGCGTCGAAGACATCGTCATGCGTATCCTGGCCGCCGGCGAACCGATACCGCTGGAAAACCTGGGTGTGTTGCCGGCCAATCTGGAACGGCTCAAGAGTGCCATTTCCAAACCCTATGGCTTGTTCTTCGTTTGCGGACCGACCGGCTCGGGCAAGACCACCACGCTGCACTCGGTGCTGAAATATCTCAACACGGTCGACACCAAGATCTGGACCGCCGAGGATCCGGTCGAAATCACTCAAAAGGGTTTGCGCCAGGTGCAGATCAACAAGAAGGCCGGCCTCGATTTTCCCATGATCATGAAGGCTTTCCTGCGCGCCGACCCGGACATCATCATGGTGGGCGAAATGCGCGATGCGGAAACCACGGGTATCGGCATCGAGGCCTCGCTCACCGGCCACCTGGTGTTCGCCACGCTGCATACCAACAGTGCGCCGGAATCCATTATTCGCCTGCTTGACATGGGCATGGATCCGTTCAACTTCTCCGACGCCTTGCTGGGTATCCTGGCGCAGCGTCTGGCCAAGCGCCTGTGCAAGTGCAAGGAGGCCTACACGCCCGACGACGCGGAAATGCAATTGTTCCTCAAGGAGTATTGCGGGGAACTGATCAACACCTCAACTTTCAAGAAAGATCCCCAGGCGGGTTACGCGGCGGTGTATCAGGAACTGGAGAAGAACTATGCCCAGGACGGCAAGTTCACCCTTTATCGTCCCAAGGGCTGTCCCGCCTGCAACGACAGCGGCTACAAAGGACGTGTCGGCTTGCATGAACTGATGCTGGGCAGCGACGCGGTCAAGAA